>OIWU01001371.1_pt1 | contig 24421 bp, 19 predicted proteins | sample 1587711 | NCBI WGS metagenome assembly OIWU01 (sample SAMEA3888909, study PRJEB22519) | human gut metagenome | biome: human gut; feature: human-associated habitat; material: faeces | place: Denmark | collected 2010 | reverse complement strand
TTAAAATCCCTTGGCCAGTAATGGCTGTGCGGGTTCGAGTCCCGCTCGCGGCACTTTCCTCCTACATATGAAAAAATTTGCTTATTTTTTTATTCTAATAGCAAGTCTTACACTTACCGCCTGTGGGGTAAGCGGCAACAGATTTCAGCTCGAAGGCAGATTTCTTCACATGGACCAAGGTGAATTTTATGTTTACAGTCCTGATGGCGGCATCGAAGGTGTCGACACCATCAAGGTGATAGACGGACGTTTCACCTACGAGGCTCCCTGCAAAGACAAATTTACCCTGATGATTGTGTTCCCCAACTTCTCCGAGCAGCCTGTATTCGCTGAGCCGGGAAAGTCGGTAGACATCAAGGCTGACGCCTCTCACCTCAAGGAACTTACTGTAAAGGGAAGCAAGGACAATGAGCTCATGAACTCGTTCCGCGAACAGATTCTCAACGTCTCACCTCCCGAAGAAACCCGAATAGCCGAGCAGTTTATCAAAGACAACCCTGCCTCAGTAGTAAGCGTATTCCTCGTCAGAAAATACTTCGTGGCTGCTCTTTCGCCCGATTACGCCAAGGCTTCACAGCTGCTCAGCATTCTGAGCAAGGAACAGCCCGGCAACGGCAATCTCGCAAGACTGACACAGCAGCTCAAATGGCTCAAGAGCGCAGGCATCGGCTCACAACTGCCTGTATTCACAGCCTACGACACCAACGGGAAACTCATATCAAGCACATCTCTTGCCTCGGCACCCGTAGCCGTCATCACCACCTGGTCGACCTCCGTCTTCGACAGCATGGACCTCTTGCGCGAACTCAAGAAGCGCCAGCGTAGCTCGCAGGGAAAACTCAAACTGATGAGTATCTGTATAGACGGCAATAAGGCCGACTGTAAAAGAAACCTGGAGCGCGACTCCATCTCATGGCCCAACGTATGCAACGGAGACTTGCTTGCCGACAAGACTCTCCTGAAACTCGGACTGATAGGAATCCCCGACAACATCGTGCTGAAGAATGGCAAAATCGTGGCGCGGAGCCTGAAGAAGAATGAGCTGAACAGCAAGTTGGACCAACTGCTGAAATAAAGCATATCAACACCCCCGAAACAACAACAATCTTCATCACCATCTAAAACCTGAAGACATGTTAGTAAAAACCTATTGCGCAGCCGTAAACGGTCTGGAAGTAACCACCGTAACCATAGAAGTAAGCCTCAACCGAGGCGTACAGTATCATCTCACGGGTCTTGGCGACGAGGCTGTAAGAGAAAGCCGCGACCGAATAGCCGCCGCCCTGCAGTATAGTGGCTTCAAGTTTCCCGTAGCCGACATTACCATCAACATGGCTCCAGCCGACCTTCGCAAGGAAGGAAGCAGTTTCGATCTGCCCTTAGCTATCGGCATATTGGGAGCCAACAGCAACATCATAGAAGATCATCTCAAGGAATATATGATGGTGGGCGAGCTGAGTCTCGACGGAACCTTGCAGCCCATCAGGGGCGCACTGCCTATTGCCATAAGGGCAAGAGCCGAACATTTCAAGGGACTCATCGTACCCGAACAGAATGTGCGCGAGGCTGCCGTGGTCAACAACTTAGAGGTGTACGGCATGAAAAACTTGCTCGAGGTCATCCAGTTCATGAACGACCAGAGCAATCCTTCTCCCACCATCGTCGATACCCGCAAAGAATTCTACGAGAACCAGAGTCATTTCGACCTCGACTATGCTGACGTGCGAGGTCAGGAGAATGTGAAACGTGCCTTGGAAGTAGCTGCTGCAGGCGGACACAACCTCATCATGGTAGGACCTCCAGGTTCGGGTAAGTCGATGATGGCTAAGCGTCTGCCTTCCATTCTTCCTCCTCTCACGCTCTCTGAGAGTTTGGAAACCACACAGATACATTCCATAGCTGGCAAGTTGGGAAAGAACGTATCGCTCATCTCGCAACGTCCTTTCCGCTCTCCCCATCACACCATATCTCAAGTGGCTTTAGTAGGTGGAGGAGCAACTCCTCAGCCTGGCGAAATCTCGTTGGCACACAATGGCGTGCTCTTCTGCGACGAGCTGCCCGAGTTCAACAAGACGACCCTCGAGGTGCTGCGCCAGCCTTTGGAAGACCGGCACATCAACATCAGCCGCGCCAAATACACCATCGACTATCCTTGTTCTTTCATGTTTGTGGCAAGCATGAACCCTTGTCCCTGCGGCTATTATGGCGATCCAACCCACAACTGTGTCTGCACCCCAGGACAGATACAGCGGTACATGAACAAAATCTCTGGTCCCCTGCTCGACCGCATCGACATCCAGTGCGAGATAACTCCCGTTCCCTTCAAGGACATCTCGAAAGCGGCACAAGGTGAGCCAAGTGCCGAGATACGCAAACGTGTGATAAGGGCAAGGGAAATCCAGGCGGAACGCTTCAGCGGACAAAAAGGAATCCACTGCAATGCACAAATGAGCGAGCGCATGATACATCAGTATGCCGAACCCGACGAGGCTGGCATCAGCATGTTGAGAATGGCGATGGAACGTCTGTCTCTCTCTGCCCGCGCCTACAACCGCATCCTGAAGGTAGCACGCACCATTGCCGACCTGGAAGGCTGCGAACATGTAGAGTCGCACCACTTGGCAGAGGCCATCGGTTATCGCACCCTCGACCGTGGCGACTGGGCTGAAAGAGGAATATAGAACTTTCGTCTTATCGATTTCCTTCATAATGGTTTACTTCCACAATGACCTCATCACTGGTCAGCTTCTTGTAGGTCATCTTGAGAGTGAAAGGCGCGTCTTCTGTCCAATCGCAATGATACTCCTTGAGCAATCCCTTGGAACGAGTGCCCAACTTGCCGCACACTGGTGTCACAAAGCACGAGCGACGTCATCGAAGCTCCGACGAGTGGACTCTACATCCTAACATCAAAAGACAAGAAAACTAAAATCATTGTCAAGTAAACCACAGAATAAAGTTCCACGATAATAACAAAAAACTTCGTTCCGTACATGGAACGAAGTTTTTTATATGTAACTAAACTTTCTCAAGCCTACAAAAATCTATGTTCTAAACTATCGAACTTATGTTCTAAAGTTTGGAACATAGATTTTTCACAAGATTCAGAACAATTTCATATCGAACAAAAAACAATTTGTATAGTATTAAAGTAATTACTCATGGCTATAGGGGTGCCGGGGTGTTACTTTTTCATGTATCAACGACCAATTAGCTAAAGAAAAAAGCAAATATTTCCTACTAATTACAGTATTTTTTTGTAATTTTGCAGCCAAATAACAAAAATATATTAGCTAATATGGAACAAAAGAATTTTAAACGTACTACCGTGACGGCAGCCTTGCCTTATGCTAATGGTGGTGTACATATTGGACACTTGGCTGGAGTTTACGTACCTGCCGACATCTATGTACGCTATCTCAGACTCAAGAAGCAAGACGTGGTCTTCATCGGCGGAAGTGATGAGCACGGAGTTCCCGTAACCATCCGAGCTAAAAAAGAAGGCATCACCGTACAGGAGGTGGTTGACCGTTACCACAACCTTATCAAGAAGAGCTTCGAGGATTTCGGAATCTCTTTTGATGTATACAGCCGTACCACTTCACCTACTCACAATAAGTTTGCTTCCGATTTCTTCCGCACACTCTATGACAAGGGCGTCTTAGAGGAAAAGGTAGAGGAGCAGTTCTGCGACGAGGTTACCGGCGAGTTCCTTACCGACCGTAATATCGTGGGCACATGTCCTCGATGTGGTGCAGAGGGTGCTTATGGCGACCAGTGCGAGAAGTGTGGCGCAACCCTCTCACCAGAGGAACTTATCAACCCTACCAACAAGAACAACCCAGGCCACGGTCTGGTAAAGAAGCCTACCAAGAACTGGTATCTGCCTTTAGGAAAATATCAGGACTGGCTGAAGAAATGGATTCTGGAAGGACACAAAGAATGGCGCTCCAATGTTTACGGTCAATGCAAAAGCTGGCTCGACATGGACCTTCAGCCACGTGCGATGACACGCGACCTCGACTGGGGTATTCCTGTTCCTGTAGAGGGAGCTGAAGGCAAGGTGCTCTACGTATGGTTCGACGCACCTATCGGATATATCTCCAACACCAAGGAACTTTGTGATGCACATCCCGAGAAATGGGGCACATGGCAGAAGTGGTGGCAGGATCCAGAGACTCGCCTCGTACACTTCATCGGTAAGGACAACATCGTATTCCACTGCATCATATTCCCTACCATGCTGAAGGCTCACGGCGACTATATTCTGCCAGACAATGTGCCAGCCAATGAGTTCCTGAACCTCGAGGATAACAAGATTTCCACCTCGCGCAACTGGGCTGTATGGTTGCATGAATATCTCGTAGACTTGCCAGGCAAGCAGGATGTATTGCGCTATGTACTGACAGCCAATGCACCTGAGACCAAGGACAACAACTTTACATGGAAAGATTTCCAGGAGCGCAACAACTCTGAGTTGGTAGCCGTATATGGCAACTTCGTCAACCGCGCCCTGCAACTTACCAAGAAATACTGGAATGGCGTGGTTCCTGCCTGTGGCGAACTTCAGGAAGTGGACAAGAAAGCCATTGCAGAATTCAAGGACGTAAAGGAGAAGGTAGAGCAGTTCCTCGACGTGTTCAAATTCCGCGAAGCACAGAAGGAAGCCATGAACCTGGCACGCATCGGCAACAAGTATATCACCGAATGCGAGCCTTGGAAGGTATGGAAGACCGACCCTAAGCGAGTAGAGACCATTCTGAACATCTCACTCCAGTTGGTTGCCAACCTCGCCATCGCCTTTGAGCCATTCCTGCCATTCTCTTCTGAGAAGCTCCGCAAGATGATCAATATGCCAAACTTCGAATGGACACAACTCGGAAGCACCGACCTGCTGAAGGCTGGCGACCAGTTGGGCGAGCCAGAGCTCCTCTTCGAGAAGATAGAAGACGAGGTGATAGAGAAGCAGCTCCAGAAACTTGCCGACACCAAGAAGGCCAACGAGGAGGCTTCCTATAAGGCAGAGCCTGTCAAGCCAGAAGTAAGTTTCGAAGACTTCGAGAAACTCGACATACGCGTAGGACACATCCTGAACTGCGAAAAGGTTAAGAAGTCGAAGAAGCTCCTCAAGTTCACCATCGATGACGGTACAGGCACAGAGCGCACCATCTGCTCAGGCATCGCTGCTTATTATGAGCCAGAAGACCTCATCGGAAAGGACGTGCTCTTCGTTGCCAACTTTGCTCCACGCAAGATGATGGGCATAGAGAGTCAGGGCATGATTCTCTCGGCTGTCAACTTCGACGGAAGCCTCAAAGTCACCTCTCTTCTGGGCAAGGTGAAGCCAGGAAGCCAGGTGGGATAAAGAGTCTCCTAACAAACACTAAATAGAACCCCATATTGCATTCCATTGCGATATGGGGTTTCTCGTTTTGCACAAATTTAATCCTCATTATTTTGCACAAAACAATATTTTTACTATCTTTGCAACGATTAGGAAGAAATAGCGAATAATGAAGGGGAAAATAATGAATATTAAAACGAAAACAATGAAGACAACATCAGAGATACTAAACCTTTTGAAGTCGTACAAGAATATTGCGACTTCAAAATATGGATTGACAAAGATTGGCATCTTTGGCTCAGTAGCTCGTGGTGAACAGACTGACGAGAGTGATGTTGACGTTTGTTACGAAGGCAAGGCTCCTTCTTTCTTGACATTAGATTTGATACAAACCGACTTGGAAAAGTTGTTTGGAGCCAAGGTCAATATGGTTAGGGGAAGAGACAGGATGAATGGCTTGCTTAAACAAAGAATCATGAAGGAGGGGATTTATGCCTAAAGTTCTTCTATACATAACAGCCAAAATCATTTGGAACTTTCTGTTCTATAACACAGATTTCCATGAGAACAGAGCTCATGTTCATGTAGGTAAGCGAGGAACAGAAGAACTCTGTAAGATTTGGTTGGAGCCAGAAGTAGAAATGGCAAAACAAGGAGACCTCACTGACAAACAAGTCAAAGAGGTTCTTGATATAGCAAAGAGATACCAAACTAAACTGCTTTACCAATGGAAGCAATTCAAGGAAGGTAAAACTATAAGAATAATAAAAATAAAAAAGTAAGAATATGTATCAGAATGAAGGTTATTGGAATGTGAAGCCTAAAATCAAGGCTGTATCGTTCCCAAAGAGAGGTAAGTTTGAAGTTACCCTGCAAGACGGTCGTTCTATAACGATGCCTATTTCTGCTTTTCCAAGCATGAAGAAAGTGCCTGTTAAAGAAAGAAGCAACTGGTATCTAATGGGAGGTGGCTTCACATGGGATTCATGCCCAGAAGTTATCCATATCGAACAAATTTTGGGTAACTATGCTAACTATTCACATGAGACCAATGCTTAATCATACTCTCTTAAATATTAGAATATAACAATATTGCCCAATCATTTAAAAATAAGAATATAAGAAACAGAAAGAAACATTGACATAACATATTGAAGTAATCATAATTACGCGTTTACTATTTATTCGGAACATCCTTGAAATTTGGCGATAGATAAGATGTTAATCCAATAGAATAAGTTCGTAAATGCCCATGCTATAGCGTGGGCTGAACTTATCTTGGATTAACGGGCTACGCCAAATGCCTAAGGATGTAGATAAGGGAAGTTCACGCTTCTTTTATGCTCCATCTTTAGGCATTTGTTCGTTTAAAAAGCCCGTTTTCTCTGACAAGATAGTTCTACGCTCCTTTTTAGCTATAGCACATTATGCCAACACTTAATTGGATCGGAAAAGACAAAGTGGTGGGGCATCATAATGATGTGCCCTATCATGTATTAGAACATCAATACGGTTATTCTGCCGAAAAAGGGCAGACAACAGAACCAACCCATAGTGGCAACATGATTATCCATGGAGATAATCTGTTGGCACTCAAATCTCTCATGCCCATGTATGAGGGAAGAATCAAATGCGTCTATATAGACCCTCCTTACAACACAGGTAACGAAAATTGGGTTTATAACGACAATGTAAACGACCCTCATATCAAGAAATGGCTTGGAGAAGTAGTGGGCAAAGAAGGAGAAGACTTGAGCCGACACGACAAGTGGCTCTGCATGATGTATCCTCGTCTCGTATTGATGAAGAAACTTTTGAGTGAGGATGGTGCAATCTTTATTTCTATCGGCGATGCAGAAGATGCTCAATTACGTAAGATCTGCGATGAGATTTTTGGAGTAACTTGCTTTGTGGCTAATATAGCTTGGCAAAAGACCTATTCGCCAAGAAACGACAAGAAGGGATTACCTACCGAAACGGAACATTTATACGCGTATGGTAAGAACCCAAACTGGACACCATACAAGTTAGAACGAACAAAGGAGATGGATTCCAAATACAAGAATCCAGACAAAGACTTTGCATTATGGAGAAGCGACAATCCTTGCGCCCCTAACGCAAGGACTCACCAAACGATGGTTTACGCCATCCAGCATCCATTTACTGGTGAACTTTTATATCCATACAATGCTTCATGTTGGCGTTACCAACAAACAGACATGCTTAATCACATGAACGGTTGGTGCGAATACGAACTGCGCGACATCAACGATGCAGACCGCAGAGCCGAGATTTGTGGAGTCTCGCCAACTGAGGTTAGGGAAGGCATCAAGGCTATCATGCTAAAAGAACCTTTAGAAATATCACAAGCCAAGGCTAAAGCCGTGTATGAGAGAGGACAATGGCCTAAGTTCTACTTCACGAAAGGAGGCTTGGGAGGCATCGCACGTAAAACATACCTTATAAAGGTTGAGGGCAAACTTGCCACAAACTTTTGGCCCTACTCAGAAGTCGGCCACACCGATGAAGCCAAGAAAGAGATCAAAACTATCTTCGAAGGCAAATGTCCTTTCGAGACTCCAAAGCCTACACGTCTTCTGAAACGCATCATTGACATAGCGACGGAAGAAGACAGCATCATTCTCGATTGCTTTGCAGGAAGCGGGACTACAGGTCATGCTGTATTGATGGAGAACCAACAGAAGCCTGAAAGCCAACGCAAGTTTATCATGATTGACATCATGGACTATGCCGAAACGGTTGCCGCCGAGCGTATGCGCCGCGCCATTTCAGGCTATCCCTTCAAGGGCAAGAAAGAAGAGGAAATTTACAGCAAGAAACTGACAGCCAAGAACATCCTCAAAGCCGAAGAGTTTTTGAAAGAAGCCGAAAGCATCTCTATTGAAAAGGTCAACGAATATACCAAGATTAGCAAGCCAAAGATTGCAGACAACTGCCTGAAAGTAATCGGCACGAAAATGTATGATGACAAAATGGAAGGCTTAGGCGGTGCATTCGACTATTACGAATTAGGTGCCCCACTCTTCAACGAAGATGGCAACTTGAACGAGGAAGTCGGCATAGACAAGATAAGAGAATACATATACTATGCCGAGACCAAGCAGCCTCTCTTACGCCAACAAGACAAGGACGAAGAATTCCTACTCGACGAGTGCAACCGAGCAGGCTATTATTTCTATTATCAAACAGACAAGGCTACAACACTAAGCTACGCAACATTGGAAAACATCGTAAAAAGCAAGCACGAGATGTACATCATCTACGCCGACCGTTGTTTGCTCGATGAGAAGTTCATGACTGAGCATCACATCAAGTTCAAGAAGATACCACGTGACATCAAACGATTTTAGATTATGGAATTGAAACAATATCAGCAAGCAGTCCTCAACGACCTTGCCCAATACATAGCTATCCTAAAGGAGCAAGGAAGCAACCATAAGGCTTTCTCCACCTACTGGAAGCAAAAGGGCATTACCCTCCAACAAGGTGAAGAGACCTTTCATCCCTATTGCGACACCATGAATGGAGCTTCAAACATGACGATAAAAGTACCTACCGCAGGAGGTAAGACTTTTATCGCCTGCAATGCCATACGCACTATCTTCGACGCAATGCCTGTGAATAGGACTAAAGTCGTAGCATGGTTTGTACCATCAGACACAATACTCAAACAGACATACGAGAATCTAAAGAATCCACAACATCCTTATCGTCAAAGAATTGATACGCTCTTCAATGGAAGAGTTGAAGTGTATGACAAGCAAGCCCTTCTATTCGGTCAAAACTTCAACCCAACTATCATAAAAGAGCAACTGAGTATTTTCGTATTGAGCATCCAATCATTTGCCACGAAAGCCACAGACAAGCGATTAGTGTATAACGAAAATGAGAATCTTGCTGAGTTTGCCAAGACCTACTCTCCTAACGAGAAACATATCGAAGGTGCCGACGAGACCTCACTCATTCAAGTCATCGCCCATCTCAATCCCGTCACGATTATCGACGAGAGCCATAACTTCGAGGGTGACCTGCGCATCGATACACTTACCAACATCAACCCTTGCTTCGTGCTCAACCTAACGGCAACCCCACGCAACAAGAGCAACATCATCAGTTTTATTGACCCAGCAAGCCTGAAAAGAGAAAACATGGTCAAACTCCCTGTCATGGTGAGCAACTACCAGAATCATATAGATGTAATCAATAGCGCCATAGCCCTCAGAAAGAACTTGGAAGACAAAGCCAAGAGCGAAGAGACTAATGGCGGCGACTATATTCGTCCTATCGTCCTTTTCCAAGCACAACCCAAGAATGACGAAGACAGCGTAACCTTCTCCAACATCAAGGCTAAACTCGTGAAAGCAGGAATCCCAAATGAGGAAATCAAGATAAAGACAGCCAATCAGAATGAGCTGAAAGGCATCGACTTGATGAGCCGAGAATGTCCTGTGAGATACATCATCACAGTCAATGCCTTGAAAGAAGGATGGGATTGTCCGTTCGCCTACATCTTGGCATCGGTAGCCAATCGCTCTTCCAAGATTGACGTGGAACAAATATTAGGCCGTGTCTTGCGCCAGCCTTACACGAGACAGCATGGCAGCGCCTTGCTCAACATGTCGTATGTACTCACATCATCCACCAACTTCCACACCACCATCGACAATGTGGTGGAAAGCCTGAGAATGTCGGGGTACAGCCGTCGTGACTATATCGCAAACGACACGACGACGAACAAGACGGATGTACCAAATGAACCTATGCTAAACTTCAGAAACGACGAAGCTCTAAAACTTGGCTGTGTTAACGATCCCAAGAATGACGAGACAGCCCAAGAAGAGCAATCCGAATGGAACTTTAAAGCAGAAGATATCAACATACCTTCTACCTCACAACAAAAAGCGATACCAGAAGACTACGCCACCATTTCACTCATGAAACAGGCGGAGAAAATGAGCCGAACTTACGAACGGCAAGTGAAGGAATCCACCAATAGTGGAATAAGCGAAGAAATCATGCAAAAGACAAACATATTCCCTATCAGAAAAAGCTACGCAGATTTAGCAGAGAGTATCTTATTGCCCAAGTTCTATGTCAATACCGAAAAAGGCTATGGGATATTCGGTACAAGCAGCACCAAGATTCTCGTTACTCCAGAAGTATTGCTCGAAGGCTTCAATCTCTCGGCAGAAGACCGTCACATCGAATTCAACTATAACACTTCCAACATCAGAAGGATTGACATTGACAAGAACAACGAGAATGACATCACCGCTTTTGCAGTCAAGGAGAAAGAGGCCTTCGAATTAGAAAACTTCTATGGCAACATCCAAGACAAGAATAGTATTATCGTTCAGTTGTCTAAGTCCATCAGAAACATGACGCAAGACAATAGCATATCTGACGGCGAACTGCATAACTACATTACAAACGTGCTTCAAGATTACGACTTGTCGCACCTCCAAATGTTAGGAAAGAACTTGAATGAGACCGTGCAGTCGTTCAAGAGCAAAGTCAAGGCTCTCAAAATATCCTATTCCAAGAGACAATTCGAGGGAAAGATACGCTCCGGGCAAATCTCTTTGCAACCCACAGAACATCTCCCTAACGACATTATATTGAGCAAAGACAAGGCACCAGCCATTGAGAAGAAAATGTATCAAGAGGAAGAAGGCTTCAATGGGTTTGAGAGAACAGTCATTGAGCAGGTAATCAGCCTTGACTGCGTAAAATGCTGGCATCGCAATCAAGAAAGAGGGAAAGGTTTCTGCATCAATGGCTTTATTAATGCTTATCCTGATTTTATCATTATTCTCAACAATGGCATCACAGTCATGTTAGAGACTAAGGGCAATCATCTTGATGGTTCTGACAGCCAGAACAAGTTGGCTTGTGGAGATACATGGTCTAAGTTGGCTGGAGCTAAATTCTACTATTTTATGGTATTTGAGAATTCCCCCATAGAAGGAGCGGTAAGTGTCAATACTTTCATCAACAATCTCCAGCAATTAGGGGCTAACATCTTATAACCCACCAACAGATCTATCGCAAGTATGCTCTCACACCTGATGAAATTACATTCATCGAAAAGACCATCAAGGCGATATAAATGATATCGTATACAAATTTGCAAAAAGACCGCACAAAAACAGCACACCCAAAATGTTGTGCAGTGTGCGGTCAAAATAGAAACTATATAGACACGATTAGTGCCAGTCTCAACAGGACAGCCCAACTGTCCTATGCAGACTGACTCAGCTATCTCGGCACATTTTTTCAAAGAAATCTATAAATTTTCGTTTGTTTTTGCCATATATTTTATTACCTTTGCAGCATCAAGAGGAAAAATTCCTCTACCTAACACTTCACACAAAAGAACAGTTATGCGTATCGACAGAATCATCACCGCACTTATTACCATCTTGATGCTCTGCTTCAGTGGCACACGGGCATGCGCACAGATAAGAATCGTGGACGAACAAGACGGGAATCCCGTTGCTGGCGCATACATCTTCAGCAGCGACAACCACCTGCTGTGCATCAGCGACTCAAAGGGGAACATAGAACCACAGAGCGGAATGATCACCATCAGCAACGTGGCGTATGAGTCGAAAACGATAGACGCTTCGACCATCAAAGGGGATGTTCTGCTGAAGCAAAAGGTTTATGCGCTGCCCGAAGTGACAGCAAACAAGACCGACTACATAAAACTTACCGGAGTCTTTCGGGACATCTGCCGCAACAATGGCAAGACCATCCTATACCGGGAGGGCATCATGGACTTCTACATCAACCTGGAAAACGGGAAGACAAAACGCAGAGTGCGTGCCTGCCGGCAATACGAGCGAAGCGGACTCAGAAAGCTCATCAACTTCAATATTTCCATCCTCAGCGAAGCCAGATCGTTCGACATGTCACGCATCAAATATGTGAAGCGCGATACCATAAACAGCATAAAGGGGGACACAACATTCTATAGCTCACACTTCAAAGGTACGCAGAGCGACAAAGCCATCATGTACATAGACACGCACCAGAAGAACCTGTACAGGCACATCATAGACAACACACAATACAGAAAAATCACCAATCCGCTGCTCAAAATAAAGACCGATGTATGCGACTGGACCTTCTCTGATAAAAAGGAGGCCTGGAGTTCGCTCGTATCATTCAGAAAGATATGGAACTACGACAATACACCATTGCCTGGCAAGAGCGCAATAGAAACAGAGGAGATGAACGACTTTGTGGTAACCGGCGTGAAAGCCTTGACCAAGGAGCAAGCACAGACAGAAATGAAAGACAGGACAGAAACCGACAATTTCACCCTGCCCGACTGTCTGCCAGCCATCCCCTACGACGTAGCCAAAGAGACGGAAGGACTCTTGATAAAAAGATTTTGGGAAATGTAAAGAATTGAGCTTTCGCAAGTTCAGAAGTTATAGAAGGCAGATGAGGGAATTCTGAAGAAAGCCGTTAGGACAAACAAAAAACAGGACGAACCCTTCATACATCTCGCTTTTTGGGCCAAAAACATGCACAGTTTGATAGGGTTTGTGCACAAACGGCTATCTTTTTCATCAAAAAGTTTGCTCATATAAAAAAAAAAGCGTTCCTTTGCACCCGATTTCAACGGCAAAGATGGTAAGCGAGAGAAGTTTACACCTTATTATATATATATAAGATATCGTGCCGTTATTATAAACAAAAGTATTAAGATAACAATGACTCACAATTTGTTAAAAGGCAAGCGTGGCATCATCTTCGGTGCCCTCAATGAGGAATCAATCGCTTGGAAAGTAGCCGTTAAGGCTGCTGAAGAAGGTGCCACCATCGCACTGAGTAACACAGCAATGGCCCTGAGAATGGGTACACTCGACAAACTCGCTGAACAAATCAACGCTCCTATCATCGCAGCTGATGCGACAAGCGTAGAAGACTTGGAAAAGGTTTTCACAGAAGCACAGGAGAAATTGGGTGGCAAGATTGACTTCGTTCTCCACTCTGTAGCCATGAGCCCTAACGTGCGCAAGCATCGCACTTACGATGATCTCGACTACAACTTCCTGAACAAGACTCTCGATATTTCTGCCATCTCTTTCCACAAGATGCTGCAGGTAGCCAAGAAGTTGGACGCCATCAATGAGTGGGGTTCTGTAGTTGCCCTTTCTTATGTGGCTTCTCAGCGCACATTCTTCGGTTACAACGACATGGCTGATGCCAAGAGTATGCTGGAGAGCATCGCACGTAGCTTCGGATACATCTACGGTCGCGAGAAGCACGTGCGTATCAACACCATCTCACAGAGTCCTACAGCCACTACCGCTGGTAAGGGTATCAAGGATATTGACAACATGATGGACTTTGCCGACAAGATGTCGCCACTGGGCAACGCCGTTGCAGAGGATTGCGCAAACTACTGCGTAATGATGTTCTCTGACTTCACACGCAAGGTAACCATGCAGAACCTCTTCCACGATGGTGGTTTCTCGTCTATGGGTATGAGCCTTCGCGCCATGAACCAGTATGCGAAGGACCTGACTCCTTACGAGGACAAGAACGGAAAGGTAATCTACGGATAATACAACCCGCAATATCTGCTTCAAGAAGATAGCGATACTGCATCAAATAAGAAATCCGCATTCGGAGAGAGATCGAAAACTCTTCTGAATGCGGATTTTGCTATGTTATCAAAGTGCAAAACGATAACCCACCGAGAATGTAAACACACGATTCTTACAACTTTCATCATGACCTGGAGAATCGTCAACATTGGTAAGTCCCAAGTTGTAACGGGCATCGAGCACTACACCCATATACTCATAAGACAAGCCTATAGGCAGAGAGACATCCACCTTTTTGGCAGGCCAGGAATCTGACACCTTCTGTGAATTGTCATAGGTAGCACCACCATATTGGTCCCTCTCGATATCAATGGAGGTAAACTCATACTTAGGATCGTTGAGCAGGAAACTTGCCTGTACGCCAACCATAAATGCCAACTGACGGGTAACATAACCCTTCACCATCAAAGGCACATTGAGATAATGCAGATTGGTGTGATAGTCGGAAATGCCCTGATACTTCCTTCTTTCAGCATCAATAGTAGCCTCATAACTGGAGAAGCGGAAGCCCTGTTTGGCATAATAAGCTCCTAAACTGACGCCAATCTCCTTGGTAGCACGATACTCCACATCGACACCACCCATAAAACCAGCCTGGAAACTTGACTTCAAAGAAGCCTTATCTTCACCTGAAGCATAATAAATGCGGTTATTGCTCCAGTTGGCAAGCGCCACTCCTACACGAGGGATGACAGAAAACCTGCCGACCTCACTCTCTACTGTCTGCGCCATTGTCCCTAAAGAAAGAGCCAACAAGCAGACAAGTGATAAAATATTTCTTCTCATAAACACTTATATATTCCATTAATAAATCATGAATACTCCTTATATATATTATCTAAAACGCAAACACACTCATAATATTGCACCCACATCATAAGGAATCAACTAAAAGAGTCAAAAAGCTATTAAAGCCACCATAAATAAAGGCATTTACTGGCTAAACAGAGCAACAAAACAATTATTACGCCTACAAAAAACTGTTTTTACCCCATGTAAAGATAACTATTTCATATCTTTGCATTAGAAAACAAAAACGACGTTGTGAAACGCATTTCATCATCTTTTACTTATACATATATAATATTAAGAAATTATTCTTAGGAGAAACAAGGAAGTTATCTGAATTTTCAGGTAACTTTCTTCGTTTATATACAACCCACACAAATCAATCTTCCTATTAAAGCAGTACACTTTACAACACCCACGGCACTCCATTAGAAAGATTGTGTTTCATCATAGTCTGTACACATTTTTATATAGCATCAAAGACTAAGCTATTTACAAACACACAGAACCATGAAGCCTTCAAGATTCCAATCGCACTCAATCATCTTTACGCTCAAAGCGAAAGACAAGTGGCAGATGGTCACTATAGCCTCCCAGGTAACGAGGTCCCAAGTAAGTACGTTTAGGATGATAGCCACCATAACGCTCATCCTCTTCCATCAGGAAGGGCAAATCACCGACATAACACTCAACAGAGCATCTTGCCACAGGAGGACTGCAAAGTATATGATCGAGACTGCGCCATTCACCATGCCAACGATATGTGGCCTTTGCACCATGTCTGCCCGTTGCTTGCTGCGAAACCTCTGATAGACGGGAGCCTGCACGCAAAGACAACAATGCAGGTGAGTCGGAATAGTCATTAAAATCTCCTGCCACGATGATACTTGCCTCCTTACTCAAGGTATAGATAGAATCCACCGCCTCGTTCAACTGCTTGGCAACCTGCATACGAAAAGGACGAGAAACCGTTTCTCCTCCCCTACGACTGGGAGCATGTACAACAAACACATGCAGGGTATCACCACCCAGAAGAAGCCCACTGACGTACAAAATATCGCGTGTAGGGCGCATTCCAGCCAAAGACTTGATACGTATGGGATAAGAACGCAAAGGGCAGAAAGAAGAAGGAAGATACATCAGAGCCACATCAATACCTCTCTCATCGGGCGAAGAAGTCATCAGATATTCATAACCGGCAAGACGAAGAAGCGAGCGTTTGGTGAGGTCGGTCATCACCGTATCGTTCTCCACCTCGCACAGAGCCACCAAATCGGGGATTTCCCATTCCTTATTTCCCTTCTCGCCCAAAGCTACCAGTTCCTTTGCCAGATTGTTCAGTTTACGCCAATACCGGGTACGAGTCCAATGATAGCTGCCTTCAGGAGTAAACTCCATGTCATTCTTGAGGGAATCGTGACGTGTATCAAACAGATTCTCGCAATTCAGCTCTACAAAAGTGAGTAAACTAGATAAAAGTAAGGCTAAAAACATAGACAACACATTATTATAATAGGGTAAAACGGAGGGAGTGATAAAAAATAAGCGCTTTTATTTCGGAAAGTCATTTTTTTGATGTATCTTTGCAGAAGCAAAGTTGCACGCAGTACTACAGAGAATCATTCTTTGCGTACTCTGCCAATGGCTTTGCAAAATATATTCTACAGGGGTTCCATAGTTTAATGGATAGAACGGAGGTTTCCTAAACCTTTGATCCGAGTTCGATTCTCGGTGGAATCACTGACAAACAATAAAAGGTCGCTCCTTGATGGATGCGACCTTTTATTGTTTTATATCTTTCCCCCGTCCGAAGGACTCGGACAGGGAATCAGATTCATTGATTATTTAACCTCAACAGCTGCAACTTCCTCAGCAGGCTCAGCCTTGATCTTACGACCCAAAACGAGGTAAGCCAAAGGTGAAGCGATGAAGATAGAAGACAATGTACCGAATACAACACCCAGAATCATTGCGAATGAGAAGCTGCGGATGCTGTCACCACCAAGGATGAAGATGCAGAGCAACACGAGCAATGTAGAAACAGAAGTATTGATGGTACGTGCCAAGGTCTCGTTGACAGAAGCATTGAAGATCTGCTGACGATCAGCCTTAGGATGAAGCTTCAAGTTCTCACGGATACGGTCGAATACAACCACCTTATCATTGATAGAGTAACCTACCACAGTCAGGATAGCACCGATGAAGGTCTGGTCAATCTCCAATGAGAATGGAACGAGACCCCACAAGAGAGAATAGAAACCAACAACTGTCAAGGCGTCGAATGCCAAAGCGATGGTAGAACCCAAAGAGAAGGCTACGTTGCGGAAACGAAGCAGGATGTAAAGGAAGATGGCAATCAAAGCGAAGAGCACACTATAGATAGCGCCCATAGTGATATCCTTGGCTACTGAAGGACCGACCTTAGTACTACTGATAATAGAACCACCCTGACGAACATCTGGATTCTTGAATGCATCAACATTTTCCTGAGAAACCAAACCAGCCTTCTTCAAAGAGTTGTAGAGAATAGTCTCTGCCTGATCGTCGACTGCAGGGTTGTTGCTCTCAATCATATAGTTGGTAGACACACGGATAGTCTTACCATCTGTTCCGATAGCAATGGCACTTGTATTAGCCTTAGTTCCATCGGCATTGACGAAAGCATCACCAAGTACTGTACGGATCTCCTCTGGCTCAACTGGACTCTCGAACTGAACCACATAGTTGCGACCACCTGTGAAGTCGATACTCTTGCTCAATCCACGTACAAAGAAGCTGCCGATAAATACTACTGCAGCAATGATAGCTACGGTAAAGGTAATCTTGTACATAGACATGAACTTGTACTTCTTGCCCTGCATCAGGTTGTGAGAAACAGCAGTGTCAAACTTGCAGTGCATCCACTTGTCGTGGTTCAACTTGTAATCGTAAACCAGACGAGTCAAGAACACAGCAGTGAAGAAAGATACGATGATACCGATAATCCAGGTAGTGGCGAAACCACGGATAGGACCTGTACCTGTAACCAACAGGATAACACCTGTGATCAAAGAAGTCAAGTTAGAGTCGAAGATGGCAGAGAAAGCGTTACCATAACCTGCGGCAACAGCCTGCTTCATACCCTTACCAGAACGAAGCTCTTCCTTGATACGTTCATAAATAAGCACGTTGGCATCCACCGCAGTACCCAAAGAAAGTACCATACCGGCGAGACCTGGCAACGTCAAGGCTGCCTGGAACGACGTCAGAATACCAAGCGTGAAGAATACATTGACGAGCAATGCCAAGTTAGCCATCATACCAGGTACAATGTTGTACATAACAACCATGTAAACCATCAAGAGTACGAAAGCCACAACGAATGAGATAATACCCATCTGGATAGACTGAGCACCAAGAGTAGGACCAACTACCTCTTCCTGAACGATACGTGCAGGAGCTGGCATACGACCAGACTTCAATGTGTTGGCCAAGTCCTTGGTATCCTCGATAGTAAAGTTACCAGAGATCTGTGAGCTACCACCATCAATCTCGCCATTAACACGAGGAGCAGAATAAACTACACCATCCAACACAATGGCAATAGCCTTGCCCACGTTGGCCTTGGTCATCTGAGCCCACTTGCGTGCACCCTCAGTATTCATCTTCATGCTGACAACAGGAGAACCCATCTGGTCGAACTCGTCCTTGGCGTCCGTGATTACATCACCCTCCAATGGAGCACGACCTGTAGTGGTAGTCACCTTCAAGGCATGAAGCTCATAGATATTCTTTACATTCAGATGATCTGCTGGCTTAGCACTCCAAAGCAGACGCAAGTCAGATGGCAAAACACGCTTAGCTACGGCTGAGTAGATAATCTTGTTGATAGCAGCAGTATCGCGGACACTGGCATAACCTACAGTACTCAAACCGCCAGCGAGTTGCAGACGAGCCAACAATGGATGAGCCTTGATGGCAGCTGCATTCTGTGCATCCTCGCCTACCTTAGCAGCAGCATCGTCCTTCTTCTTGATAGAGAACTTGCCTTCTGCCTTCTTAGGCTCTGCCTTGGCTACGGCTTTCTTGGCTGCAGCAGGATCTGCTGCTACTGTATCAGTCTTCTCCTCACCATTATCGCCATTAGCGATACGAGTGTCGAGCTGCTGCAAATAAGGAGCGATCTCATCAGAATTGTATGTCTCCCAGAACTCGAGGTTGGCACTACCCTGAAGCATCTTACGCATACGCTCTGGCTGGCTGATACCAGGCATCTCTACCATGATACGGCCCTGCTGACCTTCCAGTTTCTGAATATTAGGCTGAACAACACCAAACTTGTCGATACGAGTGCGTACAACATTGAAAGAGTTGTCGATAGCATCCTGTACAGAAGTGCGGATAGCCTTTTCTACCTCCGCATCGCTGCTCTGAGGAGAGACCTTACCCTGCAACTGCTGGGTAGCGAACACTTCTGCAAGTTTATGACCTGGTGCGCTCTTGTGATAAGCGTTAATAAAAAGTGACACAAAGTCACCACCGTTAGCTTCTTCCTGAGCTCTGGCTTCCTTCATGGCATTTGTAAAGCCTGCATCGGTCTTATGATCGGCAAGGTTTTCAAGTACATCAGGTACAGAAATCTCAAGGATTACATTCATACCGCCCTTAAGGTCAAGTCCGAGACCAATCTGAGTTTCCAAGCAGTTCTGATAAGAGTAGACACCAAGATACTTCACAGAATCTTTATAATTCTGCTGTGCAATGGGGTCTTTCAACTCTGCAGCCTTACTGTCATAATATCTCGTAGCAAACGAAAATGACAGATAGAAGATGCTTGCAAGCGTCAACAAGACGGCAACACAAATTACAATTCCTTTGTTTTGCATTTCTATTTTTATTGTTATTAATTATTAATTTACATATAATGACGTGCAAAAATAATCATTTTTTTTCTTTTTAAGAAATTATTTCTGCGATATTATTCTTTTTTTAGTGTTTAGACTGCATTTTTAGGTAACAAAGCATGGGATAATGGTCTGAAACTGCTATTTTACTATCCACTTTACAGCCATAAGGCTTCCAGTCTTCAGAGCACATGATATTGTCTATACGTACATAGAATCCACTCCTGTGATAACTTATCCCCAATCCATTCCCGCTCTCTATAAAACAATCAGTCAGGTCTTGTGCTATCGTACGATGCGCATACGAGATAGGACTGTCATTGAAGTCACCACAAAGTATGATGCTCTTTCCTTTATACCGACTCAGATAGTTTGCCACGGCGTCTGCCTCAGGAGCACGTTTCTTAGTGGCCTCCGCCAGTTTTACAATCAACAGTTTAGATGTCTGTTCGGCTGTATCGGTCTCCAATTTACCTTTCACTAAATTCTTGAACTTACGACGCTCTTCTAAAGACAAGCCTGTAGTCTCCAAATGATTATTGACCAACAACACTTCCTTACCCTTTACCGACAGACGGAAAGCCGCACTCAAGTTGCCTTTAGAGGCATAGGGAATCAGTTCCTTGCCCAGTATAGGGAACTTGCTCAGCACCATCAGGCCGTTACCGCCATTAGGGTGATTGATGGTTTCGATATAAGGATAAACAGGACGCAACAGCGTGTCTATCTGTTCCCACTCGTAAGCGGTAGGGACAGCTTCCTGAAGACACACAATATCTGCATTCTGCCTGCGCACATACTTCACTATAGGATTGACACCGTCCTCATCCGTCACGCCTTCTGCAAGGCTCAACGTATTATAAGACAGTACTTTGATAGAACCAGCAGGCGGTTCGCTACAGATATTCAAGGGCATGTATTTCCTTACCGGCACATAACACAGCAAAAAGCCCAAAAACGGAATAAGAGCATATCGCGCCTTGACAATCAGCCAGAAGAACAAAAAGCAGAAATTGACGAAAAGGAAAAGGGGAAAGAACAATCCGGCAGTAGACAGCAATGCAAAATGCTCTGGCGACAAATGGTCAGAGTATCCTACAGCCATCATCAGAATGACAGAAGCGACATTGGCGCCTGCTATCATCCGTATGGTGAAATTCTTGATTCCGTCAAACATTTCCCTAACTTATTTCTGACTTAGCAAGTAATGTTGTTAGTACTTTATCATTGATAGCCTTATTTATTGCTCTGATCGAAAAGAATCTGCTTTTCTTCCTTGCTCAAACTATCATAACCATTCTTGCGTATCTTGTCAAGGATACGGTCTATCTCTTCTTGTGTAGCTTGCTTTTTCTTATTATAATCCCAGTCTTGCTGACGCTCATCGTCTGTAAAGTTCTCATTTCGGGTATAAGTAAACTGCTGTTTACGATGTTTGCCCGCAAAGGTATCACGCATCTTCGCAAAAGCATCCTTTGCCCTGCTGCCACCATAACCTCCATCTATCTGCTTGCGCCAATAACGAATCATGAAGAAGCCAAAGACCATACCTCCGAGGTGAGCAATATGAGCCACACCATCACCCGTGGTCGCTATGGCAGAAAACAGTTCGATGGCAGCATAACCTATCACGAAATACTTGGCCTTGATAGGCACTGGGATAGGGAAGATGAAGATGCGGTCTTCGGGGAATATCATACCAAAAGCCAACAGAATGGCATAGATGGCACCCGAGGCTCCTACTGTAGTCCAACTGTTCAATGCACCCGACAAATTTTGAGATACCGAGAATATATTGCCAATCGTGATGCCAGGCATAAAGTCAGACATCTTCACATAAAACTGCACAAACTGAGCTGCCTCTTGAAACAGACCAGCTCCCACGCCACAAGCAATGTAATAAAAAAGGAATTTCTTTGCTCCCCACACTCTTTCTACCACACAGCCAAACATCCAGAGGGCAAACATATTGAAGAGAATGTGTTCGAAACCTCCATGCATAAACATGTAAGTAAAGAGCTGATAAATTTGAAAGTCGGAAGCCAAAAAGAAATGGAGTCCGAAAATATCATTCAGAGCATAGCCACCACTGGCATCCTTGCCCATCAGGAAAGTAAGCAGGAAGGCTACGACATTCACTATCAACAAGTTCTTTGTAACTATAGGTATATTGCGCATCTTTAAAATCTGATTAATTACTAAATATTTGTGGCAAAATTACTAAAAATATCCGTGAAAACGCCAAAAAAAAGACATAATACACTTAATTTTCAATAAATTCATCACTTTTCTGCATTTTTTGTTTGACTTTTAAAAGAATAATTCTATATTTGTAAGCAAAATCGATGAAAAAACATTAGTATTAATCATTTAATAAAGTAAAATTATGAACAAGACAGAATTGATTGACAAGATTGCAGCAGGTGCTGGCATCAGCAAGGCTGATTCTAAGAAGGCTCTCGACGCCACAGTTAACGCACTTAAGGAAGCCCTCATCGCTGGCGACAAGATACAGTTGGTAGGTTTCGGTACATTCAGTGTTAACGAGCGTCCTGCTCGCGAGGGTATCAACCCTGCAACAAAGGAGAAAATCCAGATTGCTGCCAAGAAGGTTGCTAAATTCAAGGCTGGCGCTGAGCTTGCAGATGCTTTGAACAAGTAATTGTAAAAATTCTTGCAGATAAATAAAGGGTAGTCATTTTTGACTGCCCTTATTTTATAGTCTATGTCCAACCTGTTTATTTTGGCTGCTTGCCAATATAAGCCAAGATACCACCATCCACATAGAGAATGTGTCCGTTTACTGCATTAGATGCCTCTGAAGCGAGGAACACCGCTGGACCCATCAACTCCTCTGGCTCCAACCAGCGGCCGGCAGGAGTCTTAGCACAAATAAAGCTGTCAAAAGGATGACGGCTGCCATCTGGCTGATGCTCACGAAGAGGTGCAGTCTGAGGAGTGGCAATATAACCAGGGCCTAAGCCATTGCACTGAATGTTGTGCTCACCAAACTCTGAACAGATATTACGTGTCAGCATCTTTAAGCCACCCTTGGCTGCGGCATAGGCAGAAACTGTCTCACGACCCAACTCACTCATCATAGAGCAGATGTTAATAATCTTGCCATGTCCCTTCTTTATCATACCAGGAAGTACTGCCTTTGAAACGATGAAAGGCGCAGTCAGGTCGATATCTACCACCTGCTTGAAGTCCTCTACCGACATTTCCGTCATAGGAATACGCTTGATGATACCGGCATTATTCACCAAGATATCTATCACGCCGAGTTCCTTCTCGATATCGGCAACCATCTTCTTCACCTGCTCCTCGTCAGTAACATCACAAATGTATCCCTTGGCATCAATACCTTTTGCCTTGTAATCTGCCAAAGCCTGATCCATGTGATGCAGGCTACGACAGTTGAAAGCAATCTTTGCACCTGCCTTGGCATAAGCCTCAGCGATAGCGAAGCCGATTCCGTAAGCGGCTCCTGTTACAAGGGCTACCTTGCCCTCCAATGAAAATAATTTAGAAAAATCCATATCTCAATAGAATTATTGTTGTTATATCAAGTCTGTTATCTCAATTTTGTTTCTAAAGTCTGCTATTTCAATCAAGTCTGCTATTTCAGATCAGTTATCTCATAGAAATCCTGATCACCATAGTCAAGATTCTCGCCGCCCATTCCCCAAATGAATGTATAGTTGTGGGTAGCTGCAGCACTATGTATACTCCACTCTGGCGACAAGACTGCCTGATTGCCTTTCATCCAGATATGACGGGTTTCCTGTGGTTCTCCCATCAAGTGGCAAACTGCTTGCGACTCGGGAACTTCAAAATAGAAATAGGCTTCCATTCTTCTGCTGTGGGTATGTGCTGGCATGGTATTCCATACGGAGCCTGGTGCCAATTCTGTCATTCCCATCTGCAACTGGCAGGTAGGAAGCACCTGGTTTACCAACATTTTATTAATATTACGCTCATTGCTCATTTCGAGCGAACCCATGTGGGCACAGATGGCATCCTGCTTGGTCACCTTACGGCAAGGATAACTGGTATGAGCACAGGTACTGTTGAAATAGAATTTGGCAGGATGCTGAGGGTCCTTGCTCTCAAACAGCACATCTCTGTCGCCACTGCCTATATAAAGTGCCTCCTTAAAACCTAAGGTGAAAGACTCTTCACCCACTTTAACCACACCTTCTCCCTCGCCTACATTGAAAACACCAATCTCGCGGCGAGTGGTAAAATAAGTAGCTTTGAGAGGATCTATAGTTTCCAGTCGAAGAGTCTCGGCTTTAGGCATAACACCTCCCACTATCATTCTGTCGTACATGGAATAAACCATATTAACCTCATCGTTCACAAAAAGCGTGTCTATCAAGAACTCTTTTCGCAAACGCTGGGTATCATAATTTTTAGCATCCACAGGGTGAGACGCATAACGAAGTGAATAATTAGTTTTCATGAAATTTTAAGTCTCTAAGATTAGTTTGATGGCAAATTTACAAATTATTTTTCTAATTCCACCAAAAACACACGAAAGATTCTTCCTTTTTGCTTATTTTATTATTAGAAATAATGATAAGTGTAAATTAGATGCCATTTTATACTACTAAAAAAAGGAAAGAAAAGAAAACAATAAACACCTCATGAAAAAATGAGTCAGAAGACATAAAAAAAACAACCCTCCAAGCCATAACAGCCTGAAGGGTTGTTTTTGAAAAGTTGTCCCAGGCGGATTCGAACCACCACTGACA
>OIWU01001366.1_pt1 | contig 24492 bp, 49 predicted proteins | sample 1587711 | NCBI WGS metagenome assembly OIWU01 (sample SAMEA3888909, study PRJEB22519) | human gut metagenome | biome: human gut; feature: human-associated habitat; material: faeces | place: Denmark | collected 2010 | reverse complement strand
AAGGCTTAAACAGCAACTTTTCTTATGATGAAAAATGGGACTCCGTTAGTCGATGGTTCGAATCCATCCCCGTCCACTAAAACTAAATACTTGTCATTCGACAAGTATAGAACATAAAAAGACACAAACAGCAATCTTAGTAATAATAAGTAATAATAGTTTAAAATTAAAAGTAATTATACATATTGTGTCTTGTGAAAAAGCAACGTCATTCTTTATCCCTTTAGCCTTATCTGATGGATGAGAAACAAAACAATTAAATTTTTAGAAAGGAGGTAATAACAAATAAAAATTTTAAAAGCCTATAAATATCGAATTTATCCAAACAAAGAACAAGAAACATTGATTCAGAAAACTTTTGGTTGTTGTAGATTTGTTTATAATCAAACGCTTACTCATTACATAGAACTTTATCGGACGCAAGAAAAATCAATGAGTAAATTTGATTGTAGCGAATATGTTAATAAGGTTCTTAAACCACAATATGAATTCTTATTAGAACCAGACAAATTTTCTTTAATAAATTCTGTTTGGAATATGGAAGCGGCTTATCAAAAATTCTTTAAGGAACACGCAGGATTTCCGAAGTTTAAAAGCAGACATAATCATAAAAAGTCATATATAACAAATTTCAATAACAACAATAATATAGAAGTTTCTTTTGAGAGGAACCAAATTAAACTTCCGAAATTGCGTTGGGTTAAAGCGAGGCTTCATCGAGAGTTTATTGGTAAAATTAAAAGAGCAACAATATCTCAAAACCCTTCTGGTAGATATTTCGTATCGGTTCTTATAGAACAGGAATATTTGCCATTACTGAAAACTGGTTCTGCGGTCGGATTAGATTTAGGAATTAAAGATTTGGTTATTACCTCTGATGGAAAGAAATACGCCAATCCGAAAACACTTGCTAAATATGAAAAGAAATTAGCAAGAGAACAAAGACGTTTGGCACATAAACAGAAAGATTCTCGAAACAGAGAGAAACAGCGTATTAAAGTAGCAAGAATCTATGAAAAAATTCATAACATCAGATTAGATTATTTGCATAAAACATCTAACGAAATTATTAGCGAAAACCAAGTAATAGTTTCAGAAGATTTAGCAGTGTCTAATATGATGAAGAATCATAAACTGGCAAAATCCATTAGCGATTGTGGCTGGTATGAATTAACACAACAATTAGAATATAAGGCAAGATGGAATGAAAGACAATATGTCAAGATCGGAAGATTTGTTCCATCAAGTCAGGTTTGTAATTGTTGTAGGTATCAAAACAAAGAAACGAAAGACCTGTCAGTTAGAGAATGGGTTTGTCCAAGCTGTGGCACAAAACACGACAGAGACATCAATGCTGCTAAGAATATTTTGGATGAGGGGTTAAAACTTTTAAAAATCTCTTGACGGATTAAAATATTTATGATATAATATAGATAGGGCAGGAACTGTCCGAATTTAAGCCTGTGGAGTTAGTAGATTACGAGGACGAAGAAGCAGGAAGCCGCGATGCTTTAGCATCGTAGGTGGTTCACTTTATGTTCTATATTGATTAAAATTGATTAAATGACCACTGGGGCGCGAACAGCAATTTTTTTGGATTCTACTGCTAATAGAAAAACCTTCTGCGCCCCGGATTTCATATAGAAATCAAAAAAGTGAGGAAAAGAAAAATGTTTATGGATGCTGTTCGAGATAATATTCTCGAGAACCACAACGTATCGATTACCGAAAACGGAGCAATCGGATACAAAACCACCGGAAAGAATCTTCTTGATTTGAACTTCTCAGTTGCCTCTCTCCGAAATGTTTCGGAAGCAGAAATCGCAGAAAGATTTTACAAGGCATTTCTTGAAGACAAGAATCTTGCGATGCGTTGGCTGTTCTTCGCAAGAGATATTCGCGGAGGACTTGGAGAGCGCCGTCTGTTTAGAGCTGTTATCGAAGCTCTTTCGATGGAAGACTCGGAAGTTGTTAAGGCGATTATTCCGCTGGTTCCGGAATACGGCAGATATGATGACCTCTGGTGTCTGCTCGATACTCCTGTTAAGGATGTTGTGATTAGTTTTGTTGCGAAGCAATTTGAAGAAGACATCACCGGTCTGATTAACCGCAAGCCGATTTCCCTTCTTGGTAAGTGGGCGCCGTCACCCTCTGCTTCTTCGAGAGAGACGAAGCGTTATGCGAAAATTATCGCAAAGGGACTTGGTCTGACGGAAAGGGATTACCGCAAGGGTTTGAGCAAGATTCGCAAATATCTCGATGTTGTTGAGGTAAAGATGTCTGCGAAGAGATGGGACGAAATCAATTATGAAGCAGTTCCTTCTCGCGCAAACCTGATTTATAACAACGCTTTCCTTCGCAACGACGAGGAGCGTCGGCAGGAGTATCTTGAGAGTCTGAAGAACGGCGAGGCGAAGATTAACGCTTCCGTACTCTACCCACACGATATTGTTCATAAGTATACGGGCAGTTACAACAGAACTTGTTATCGATATGACGAAACCTTTGAACAGTTGTGGAAGAATCTCCCGAATACCGTTAATGAAAACGGGGATACCCTCGTTGTTTGCGATGGTTCTGGTTCGATGGAATGTCAAATTGGCGGAACATCTGCAACCGCTCTTGAAGTAGCAAATGCTCTTGCGATTTATTTCGCAGAACGTTCAAGCGGACAGTTTAAGGATAAGTTCATTACATTTTCGAGCAAGCCGAAGTTTGTTGATATCAGCGGTGGTAAAACGCTTCGTGATAAGATTCGTATTGCTATGGCGAACGATGATTGCTCTAACACCGATATCGAGAAAACTTTTGATTTGATTTTAGACGTTGCCGTTAAGAACCATATGAAGCAGGAAGATCTTCCGAAGAACGTGCTGATTATTTCGGATATGGAGTTTGACTCCGCGACCTCGCGATATTATGGATGGGATCATATTAAAACGTGTGATAAAACTCTGTTTTCAACCATTTCGAAGAAATTCGAGAATGCTGGATATAAGATGCCGCGACTGGTTTTCTGGAATGTGAATTCTCGGACTGAAACGATTCCTGTTCGCGAAAACGAACTCGGAGTTGCTCTCGTAAGCGGGTTCTCGGTTAATGTCTGCAAGATGGTAATGAGCGGCGAAATTGATCCGTATAAGTGTTTGTTGGATGCAATTATGGATAAGAGATATGATGCCGTTTCAGAAGCGATTAAAGAAGTAATCTAAAAAAGGAATATGTGTGGGAGCGGTCAAAGAGTGAAGTGAATAAGATGACCGCTCCTGTTTTTTGTGAAAATATGAACATTTATGTTGCCGCACCGTTTGGTTCCGTTGGTAGTGAAAAGAGATGCACTGTCGAAGAAGTTAGGAAAATTCTTCAATCAAAAATTTTATACGGAGATAAGATTTTCTGTCCGTGGGATTACAAAATTCCAAACGCATGGGATTATCCGAATACAGAGTGGGCGCAGATGGTTTTTGCCAATGATGTAAAAGCAATTAACAGCGCCGATATTGTTGTTGCTATTTCGTATGGTAGAGCAGAAACGACAAGCGGAACGAACTGGGAAATCGGATATGCTTTTGGAATTGGAAAGAAAGTTATCGTTGTTGAGATGACCGATAATGTGATGAGTCTGATGGTTTCAAATGGATGTTATGCCGTTGTGCGCGGTTTAATCGGGTTAAGAGATTATGATTTTGACAAGATGCCAAAATTAAGAACGGAGACAGAACAAAAGTGAAAAGCATTGAAAATATTAACGATCTGATTGAAATATTCGAAGAAATTTCGGAAGATATTGATGTCAATGGACAAGACAGGGATTTCTATGAAATTCGTTTTATGAAAGAAGAAATTAAAACATTGCTCAATTGTTTGAAGGAGTTAAAAACAGAATGACAAAACAAGAAGCATTGGCAGAATTGAAGGACCGCGTCCGTTGTGCAAGTTGGGCCGACGAAGATTATGTGGACTGTGTTTCCACAGAAGCACTGAAGGTTGCTATTGAAGCGTTAGAGCGAGAGGTTTCAATGTGCCACGGGTTAGAGAAGATGGCGGAAAATATGGAACGGAGCGGTGAAACCCAAGAAATTAAAGCGCTTTTGCGAGACGAAGAAGTAAAGCAAATGATTAAAACACATCGTGGTCTTCTGGAATTAATTGATCAGCATTTGATTCACGATAAAGAGGAATCGACAGATGTCCATATGGAGTTCGACAACGGTTTTCAGAAAAAAGCAATGCTTCGGTTGCTAAAATACGCTGGGTATGATTGTGATGTTTTCGACGATAACGATTGCTTTGTTGGGATGAAAATCAGAAGAAAATCAGATTAACCCCGCCCGGGTATAATTGTGATGTTTTGAGTGAACTCGATGATTTCGTGATGATGAAGATTAGTAGAAAATAAATAAATAAATAAAAGGAATTATTATTATGAAGAACCGTTATTTTGATGGGAAAATCATTAGTGCTAAAGAAGCAAATGATATGATGATGGAAAAGAGAGAGTTTGGCGGAGTATACCCTTCGCAGAAAGAACTGATTTCATTTTATGAATCAAAAAAAGAATTTTTTGATTACGTAAGCAGCGGTATTATTGCGGGTGCGAAGGTAGGAAACACAGGTGTTTTAGTTGAATCATTAGATGAAGTTTTTGACGATGTTGACGATCTTCTTATGGTCATAGCATTTTATAGAGACCTTGGGTTTGAAGTTGGTCTGAAACATAATGAAAAAGAAACAACCCTTAGTATTTCTTGGGAAATTGATTATAATTTTTGAACTGACCCCGACCGGGTATAATTTTAAACCGGCACCCAGAAAATACCCCCGGTAGGGTATAATATAATCAGAAAGTTTATAGAAAGGAGCCATTTAATATGAAACTAAATAAAGCATTTAAATTTCGCATATATCCCAATCATATTCAAATGGCTCTTCTTGCCAAAACTTTCGGATGTTGCAGATTTGTTTACAATAAAATGTTGGAAGACAAAATCAAACATTATCAAGAAACAAAAGAAAATCTTTTAGTAACCCCAGCAAAATATAAAGAGGAATTTGAATTTCTTAAAGAGGTTGATTCTTACTCTTTGTGCAATGAACAAATGCATCTTCAGGCCGCCTTTAATAATTTTTTTAGAGGTTCGAAAGTTGGTTTTCCAAAATTTAAAAGCAGGCGAAAAGACAAAAACAGTTTTACAACGAGTAATGTTAGTAACACAATTCGAGTAAACGACAAACATCAAATTCGATTGCCAAAACTTGGTTGGGTTAATTTTGTTGAACATCGAAAGATTCCATCAAATTACAAAATTAAATCAGTCACGGTTACTAAAACACCGTCTGGAAAATATTATATTTCAGTTTTAACAGAATATGAATATAAAATTCCAGAAAGAACTTTAGATAAAAGTAAGTCTCTTGGATTGGATTATAGTTCTCACGATTTTTATGTCGATAACCAAGGCAATAGTCCGGAGAACTTGCATCATTATTACAGAGATTTGCAAGACAAATTGGCATTTCATCAGAAGAGACTTTCTCATATGGTAAAGGAAAGCAATAATTATCAAAAACAAAAGATTATTATTGCCCGAATTCACGAGAAAATCGCTAATCAGAGGAAGGACTTTATTGAAAAAGAATCGACGAAACTCACACGATTATATGACATTATTTGTTTAGAAGACATCAATCTCCAAAATATTTCTCAATCATTAAAATTAGGCAAAAGCACCTTAGACAATGGCTTTGGAATGTTTAGGGCGAGATTGGAACAAAAGATGTTAGTAGAAGGAAAAAGAGTTGTTAAAATTGATAAATGGTTTCCTTCGAGCAAGATGTGCAGATTTTGTGGATGTGTCAATAAAGATCTAAAACTTTCTGATAGAGTTTGGACTTGCGAATGTGGGGCAATTCTCAATCGAGATGAAAATGCTGCAATAAATATTATGAACGAAGGATTAAAGCAATTGGCTTAATTCAAATAAAAACCGCAGGAACTGCGGGGTTAGCCTGTTGATACTGTTGGTCAATGGTTACTGTAAAATTTTTAACACAGTGACTAAACTAACTTGAGCAGGAAGGCCACGCCCCCTTAGGGACTGGGTAGTTCACAAGACGTTTTTTGGAGGAGAATATATGAAAGAGAGTCTGTTAAATATATTGCCGCTGACAGATGGTTTCCATTATTATGTAACGTATAAGGCCGGTAATTATGTTGTTCAAGTCGCGAAATATTCTAATCTTGATTTCGGGAAGGTTGAAATGGTTTCATTCGGCGATAATCCTAAGAGCGATATTGTTTCGTATGAAATTGGATTTAGAAAGCTCGAAGAGTCATATTGCGGGAAAACCCGGGCGAAGATTGCGATTGTTGATAGAAAAATAGTGAAGAATACGGGCTTTACTAAAATTTCAAGCCGTTTGAAAGATTGTGGATTCGACTCGATTTACGGCGGAAATGATAAAGAGGTTGAAATGTTAGTGGAGTGGTAAAATGATTAACATAAAAGAAATTATTAAAATTACTAAAAAAGCAAGAAAAGAAAAACGATTTGAAAAACATTTCGCAGAACATAATTCGGAGGTTATTGAATATGTCGAAAGCGAAATTTTGAAGGCTGCCGAAAAAGGAGAATATTCACTTCGCATAGAGTTAGACGATATTTTAAAAATTGATGAAAATATTAAGATTCCGGATTTGATTAAATTTTTAGAAAAACAAAAATACGATGCTTATCTGAATTGTACTTGCTGGGAGCTTTGTATTGATTGGAATCAATATGTGTTATGAGGAGAATTTGATAAAATGAAGAAAGCAATGTTATCACAGCCGATGGCTGGAAAAACAAACGAAGAAATTGTTGCTACAAGAGAAAAAGCAATTAACGCACTTGAAGAAAAGGGATATGAAATTGTTAATACTCTTTTCACAGACGAATGGTATAGCAAAGATGCAATGACAGAACGGGGAGTTGTACAAATTCCACTCTGCTTTCTCGCAAAATCTCTTGAAAATATGAGTCTATGTCACGCAGCTTATTTTTGCAAAGGATGGGAAAATGCAAGAGGCTGTCGAATTGAGCATGAAGCGGCTGTTGCATATGGGTTGGAAATTTTGTATGAGGAGTAAATGAAATGATTGATGCTAAAGAAGCAAGAAGAGTTTGTGACAAAGCCTGCATTCCTCCTTCTAAATTAGAATTCTCCGATCTGATTAAAAACATATCGGACAAAATTGAGCTTGCGGCGGCTGCTGGATGCGATAAAATAGAACTGTCGTTTACTTCGGTTGGTATCTGGCGTTCGGATGTGAAGTCGGCTGATTTGGAGAAGTTTTTGAAAGAAAAGGGGTATGGCGTTAGAATTATTGCTGACGGTCCGTACAGCGACGCAGAATTTATTATTTCGTGGTAAAAGGATTTAAATATTTAAGAGTCGGTTGAAAGACCGGCTCTTTTTTTTGTGCGGATTGTTTGGAGGCCGATGGGTTGAGGAATGGATTAGAACAGGTGATGTGTTTGAAACCGGTCGATTTCGACGAGTTTGAGTGTTTTCAGAGGATTTTGAAACGGATTTTGGATTAAAACAAAATGGAGTGGTTATGGGGTTACAAGGGGTTATGAGAGAAATTGTTTGGAATTTGCTCGAAAAGTATTAGTTTTTAGATAGTTTTGGTGTGGATTTGGTTTTAGAGAATTGTACGAAATAGGTGGTTTGAAGGGGAATTTTGGTGGTGGGAGGAGCACAATGGTTGGAATGCAGATTTTGGGACGATTTTCCTTTATTTAATAAGGCGTGCGGAAAATGTTAGTGTTGGATGGGTAGTGAGTAGGGTATGGGAGGTTGTGGGAGAATGAGAGAGAAATAAAAGAAATTTACAGATTGTTTATATGCGAGCAATATTGGGTAAATAGGTGGGTGATATAATTAGGGAGGGTGAGATAGGAGAGGATAGGATAGGATGGGAGATTTGGGGAAGATGAGGTGGGGAGATTGAATGATGGGAGGATGTGTGGGAGTTTGGAGTTGGGAGGAGTTTGGTTTAAAATATAAAGGAAAAAACGGATAGGAAATGTTTGATATTGAGATTGGGAAGATGAGTAAATCAAATATGATAAAATATTGTCGAGATGAATGGATTGTGATTCCGACGGAAACGATGAAGAGGTTGAGAGGGAAAGAGAAGGAGTTGGGATGATTGGCGTGGAGATATGAGAGGTTTTGGACTTTTTATGTGAGACAAGATGCCATATATAGTATTTTAAAATGAAAAGTAAGTGTTATAATGTAAATTCAGTCTTTATATTGTTTCACTTACTTTTTCAATGCCATCTCAAACCAAAAAGGAGGTGAATAGGATGGCTGACTATACTATCTATAGTCTTCCTGAACTTCGGAAACTCTCGAAAGCAAACTTCTTGAAGATTCGTGAGCTCGAAAAAACCAATGAGACAATCGATGTCTCGTTGGAACTTTCTCTTGCGAGAGAGCAGGACGTCGCGATTCGCGATGCCCTTGCAATTAAGCAGGAAGAAGCAGACAAGAGGAAGAAGTGATTCTTCCTCTTTTGGGGTTGTGGGTCAACCCAGCAACAGAAAACCCTCCGTCGGCTTGGCGACGTTAAATAGGTGTTAGGCCAAGCGCGTCCGACTCGAAAGAGTCGGGGTCACGGGGTTAGCTCCCGAAAGCAAGCTACGTCATAAGACGGTCTGGGCTGCAAAGTCAGCTTAAAAACCACACCAGACTGCTCGGATACGTTAATTCCGAGAAGGAGTTCTTATGTTCAAGTTTAAGTATGTGAACGACGTCTATGCAAAAGCGGCAAATGCTGTCCCGTCTGCTGAGTCTGATGTAAGATACTGGCAGGGAGAAATTGACCACAATACTTCTCTCCTCGCCGATCTGCAGGGCGAAAATGGCGAGGAAATCGCCGCTCGCCGCAGACGGGCGATGATCAGCGACGGAGTCTGCGACTCCTACGACGAGTTCGGGCGTCCGGCATACCTGTCCTCCTCCGACCTTCTGAGAGAAGTCATGGCGGAAATATACCGCCTTGAAAAGAAGCTGTCGTCGGCAAAGGATGTGCCTGCTGAAAGACAGACAGAACTCGAAAAAGTTCAATCCATCCTTGCTGAAGAAGAGGCGAGCATTTGCGCATCGGTCGTCGATGAGGAGGACGACGACGATTTAAACTTCTAAATCGCTCCATTGGACTGGTAGATACAGTCCGCCCGAAAGGGTCAAGAGCCACCGTAATGCGGCCATTGCCGGTTCCAAGCCCGGATGAGAAACGCAGAGGACGGTAGGTTCCGTGAGACGTAACTCGGAACAGTTAGCTGGCTGAAAGCAATACTTTAAAAGAAAGGAGGAACCAAAATGTTTCTTGAAGAGTTGGAACTCATCAAGAATGACGAGATTCGTGAAATCACGGCTCGGCTTCTTGATGGGGCTCCCGACTACTTCTGGCACGTCGCTGCAAGCAGCAGTGGAAAATATCATCCTGCTTATGCTCTTGGCGAAGGCGGACTTGTTCGCCACGTCAAGGCGGCGGTGAGATTTGCAAATCACTTGTTTGTGATTAACGATTTCACCGACAAAGAGCAGGATTATATTATCTCTGCTCTGCTGCTTCACGACATTCTGAAACACGGGAAAGACGGAGACGAGGGTCGCACGGTGTTTGAGCACCCAATCCTTGCTGCCGACTACATCCGTGAAAACACCACCGGCGAATATGCCGAGGTTGTGTCTTCCCTTGTGGCTACCCACATGGGACAGTGGACGACTTCTAAATATTCGTCTGCGGTGCTTCAGGCGCCAGAAACAAGACTTCAAAAGTTTGTACACGAATGCGATTATCTCGCTTCGCGTAAAGACATCGAAGTCTTGTTTTGACGGTCGGAAGATGAAGGAGAATTCCTGAGTAAGACTCAGAGCAGCTGTGCTTGGCAACAGAAAACAGCAAAAAATCTTTAAAGGAGGTGAAACAAATGTTAGTTATTAACATTCGCAAAGAAAACGGCGATGTTGCCGTTTTCGAAGGCTCGGTTGACGAGCTTCGCGATGTTATCAATGCCGAATTAGGCGTTGACACGGACAAATTTATTTCGTCCGTGATAAACGCACGCGGCGCGGTTCGTTGGGACAACGTTGCTGGTGTTTATTATAACATCTAATTTGAATAAGATTCGGAGCGTCCACTGCTTGGCAACAGAAAGTGGATTTCCCGCAAAGCCCGCTCTGAAAGGAGTGATCGGTGCAAGCCCGATGCCCAGCAATGGGTGGCGCTCATGGGAACTTCCAAGACACCCAACGTGGATTACAGAGGAAAGCCCAGAAAGGACTTCTGCTATGAAAACAGCAATCATTACTCGCACCCTGACCACCTCGACTATCTCTGCATTCGACCTCGTCCGCAAAGGTTGGTTTATCCAATCCAACATCAACGGAACAATCACTGCTACCAAGCAGCAGGTTTGCAATTTTAAGCATCCCGAACTCGCTTCTTGGCGTATGGAAGAGTACAACATTTACAACTCCAACGCAAAGCAGGGTCTCGATCTCATCACAAAGATCGACTTTGGTCCTTGCAGAGTTGGCGTAATCTGGAATGATTCCATTTGTCGTGCAGAAGTGTGGATGCATCGCCCCGAAGTCAAGCTTGAAGATGTCATCCCGAAGGAAGACGAAGAGTATATCTCTCAAGAAGACATCGACTACGACAATGCATGCTTCGATGCTGATATGAAAGACTTCGAAGACCTTACACAAAGATATTAATAAAAGGAGGTAACGAACAATGAAACACATTTTCTCTCGCATCATCGACTACATTCGTTTCGTCATCACCGGCAAGTCCGACACCTTCGTCGATGCTAACATCCTTGACTTCTCCGGTCAGGGAAGAGACCGTTACGGTCGATAAATATTCTTCGAGCATTAGAGCTTCGGTTCTAATGCTCGATAGAGCATTTATCGCTCTCGCCTCAAACACCAGAGGTGAAATCACCCGTCGCGCAGGGTAAAGCGCAGAAAGGAGCGTTATATGAACGCAAAAATTTCCATTACAAACTCCACTGTTAACATCTACGAGTATGACAACCACGCAGAAACAGCCCGGGACGAGCTTCTCCGGAAGCTCTTCTACGCCCGCCACAAACCGACAATGGGAGGAATCTCCAATTGGGAGAAACTCATCGACCACTATTACAGTGGAGAATACGAAGAGATGATCGAAAACATCTCTTCGTTCTCTGGAGCGGGTGGAGCGACTCGGAACGCCTGCATCCGTCTCATTAAAACTATTGCCAAGAGTGAGGAGGTGAACTAAAATGGCAAAGAAGAAAATTAGTTTTACCAATTTTTGGGGAGACGAGATCTCCAAAAGACAGTACGTTGATGACAAGATTCGAGTATTATCGGAGATGGAGCTTTTCTCTCCAGACAGCATTGCGAATGAGAAGGAAGTCCAGAACAAGCTTCACGACATTCGTCATTGGACACGCAGGATTCTGATGTCCTGCGAAACAGAGGTCCAGATTGACAGCCTTGCAAGAATGTTGATTGTTGGAGAGCTCTCTCCGGCAGAATTCGTCGAAAGATATTACGACCGTATTAACAGTTGAAAGGAGGAAAAGAAAATGGCACAGTTTTGCAAAATTGCCGGAAAGGTGACGAACTGCACCGAAAACTGCAAAACTTGTCTCGAAGAAGAGGCAAAAGTTCGTGACATCAAGGTCGGCGACAAGGTCCGGTATATCATCGAAGATTCGATAGAAGACAAAGAATCTGGTTATTATCCACCGAAAGGAACAATCGGAGTCGTCATTGGAATTGAAGACCTTGACTGTCCTGCTCCGTATCACATTCAATGGCCGGAAGGAACAACCAAATGGAACGGTTGTTGGTATGTCGAGAAAGAGAACATCGAGCTGGTTTGACAAAAAAGCTTGAGAAATTCACCTATTTCTCTTGACAATTTGAGGAAAATGTGATATAATATAATTAAGCTGGGATATCGGCTAAACGGTCAGAAAGGAATTTGATTATGAAAACTATTTTCGAAAACGAACTGATTTGCGTTGAATCAACCGGAAGAGACTATGACTTCATCGCAACTGTCGAAAACAAGACAGATAAGAATATCCGTCTTCGTTACAATCCAATGGATTTCGACGTCATTTATGACACAATTGACATCGAACCGAACGACTGGGTCGGACTTCTTGCCGATAAAGAGGGTTATGACTTGGTTCAAAAATTTGAACTTGGACAGGTTGATGTCGAAGTTCTGGGTTAAACCGGAAACTGAAAAAATAAACAAATAATATATAAAAGGAGAAAATTAAAAATGGAAATATGGAAAAATGTTGATATTTTTAATCCTAAATATCAAATAAGTAATTATGGAAGAGTTAGGATTGCCGAACACAAAGACAGTAAAAATAGATATTACCCAGAAAAAATATTGAAAACGCAAAAAACCCAAAGCGGCTATCATACTGTTTGTTTGTCAAAAAAAAGAAAACAGAAAAGATTTTTGGTTCACAGATTGGTGGCGTTCTACTTTGTAGAAAATCCACAAAAATATGAATATGTGAATCATAAAAACGAAAATAAAGATGATAACAATTCTGAAAATTTAGAATGGTGTACGTGGCAATATAACGCTCAATACGGAACAAGAATTAAAAGATGTAGCGAAAAAAGAAGGAAAAGAGTATGTCAATATTCAAAAGATGGAACTTTAATTAAAATTTGGAATGGAGTAAGAGAAATAGAGAGGGAACTGGGGTATGCCAGCTCAAATATTTCGGCTTGTTGCTTACATAAGCCAAGTTTTCATACTCGTTATGGTTTTATTTGGAGATTTGAAAACGATCCAATGAATTTCCAATTGTTTTCCGGTCAAAAATAAAGAAATTTAAAAATAATTGGACCCCGGATTTCTCCGAGGTCCAGAAAGGAAAAATATGACAATAAAAGAGAAAAGAAAAATCATAAAATATTATCGCAATGAAATTGAAAAAAATATAAAAGAAAGAAATTGTAATTGGACTCAAATTCACGAACCAGTAATTGAAAAAGATGAAAAATTAATTTATCTATCAGACATCGTTTGTGAACTGAGAACATTGGGCGTCGATATAAAGATGCCAAACATATGGACAGAACAATATAACGTTTGGTTGGAAATCGGGTCCGAAATCATTAGACAAATTGATGAATATTTAAATTGGATAAAACATTTGTTTACCAAATATATTCCTCTTTATGTTCCAATTATTATTTCAATCATATCAATAGTCATTTCTTGTTCAAATGCAGACTAACCAAAAACAACAGCCTCGGACCAACAATCCGGGGCTGAATAAATAAAACCACAATTTTAAAGCCGAATGGCAGAAAGGATTAAAACTATGTTTATAATTAAACCACGCACCAGAATCAGAGAATGGGTTTCGTCGGAAGACGAAGATTGCTATGAAACCGGTTACGAAATCTGCGACGACAATGGAGAAATCATTTACGATTTCGCAAATGAAGACATCAAATACTATTACGAATATCTGAACAGAAAAGAGGAGGAAAACACAATGAAAAACACTAATAACCTGATCGACACCGCAGATGACATCATCGATATTTTTGAGGAACTGCTCGACCGCTTCGACATCACTCTCCCTGACAAATGGAGGGAGGGTGAAGAAGACGAAGCGAGAATCTTCGGAGACACCTACTATGAGCTCGAAAACAAAATCGTCGAAAGACTGAGAAAGGAGAACTGAAATGCCATACGCACACGAAGTCAACAACAGTAAACTCGTCGGGCTTCAAGACAGACGGAGAAAATTAACCGACGAACAGAAGGAGGAGATAGTCCGCGTTCATAACGAAGGTTTGAGCTTGAGGAAACTCGCCAAAAAATTTGAGGTTTCACTTCACACAATTCGTTGCGTCGTCGATCCCGAATATAAAGAAAAGCATTACAAATATTGCAGGGATAATTGGAAAAGATTTCAACATACGAAAGAATACCGAACCGAAGCTGTTAGAAAAACAAGACACCACAGACAAGAATTATTTCTGAAAGGAGAACTGAAATGAATAACAAATCTCTTATGGAACGTCTTCTTGAAGCTGGCTATCCGCCTGAAGACATTGCCCATCACTACTCAGACCTCTACGTTTATGTCACGCCGCTGACAACAAAAGTCATCACGGAATGGGCCGATGAGAACGGTTACGACAGCAATCTTCGTGATGGAGTATTCGTCCAAACATTCAAAGACCAAATTACTGGAAGAAAGATGTATGACATCGCCTTCCAGTATATTCCATCTTTAGACAAGAAGGAGGTGAAATGAAATGAGCAACAACATCCACGACATCGACAAAATTCGCAGAATTGAGGACATCGGATTTTATTATCAACGCCAAATGTGGTTGGTATGGCGTCGAATACGTCGCCTACACTAACGGAGAAGAATATGTCTTCTTTCTCGATGACAACCACGACCGGTGTCGCGGAGTCTGCGTGACAGCGGATTCGAAGCAGGCAATTGCGACCGACGTGTTCGACAACATCGGCTAAATCACTAAGTAAAAAATTAAAATTATGAGTTTTCGGATAACCTCAACAAAACCGAAGAAAGGATTATACTATGGAAAGAAAAATTTTGGCTGAATTATTTGTAGAGGACGAAAAGGCAATCGAGATGGACAAAGGCACAATCGATTACACAAAAGATGTAATTGATTATCAATGCCAAGAATGCGGCATTTCAACCGGAGATATGAGGATTATCGACGACGGCGATCCCGAAGACGCAAAGGCAAGCGACCTTGCCGACAAGATTTTCAACTCGGAGGAAAACAAACCGACTTTCGTCTATATCGTTAAAATCGATACAACAATTAATGGAGCTACAGACACCGAAATGAGGGCTTTCTCGACTCGCGAAAAAGCAAAAGCCTATTTCGATGAATGTGTTGCCGACGAAAAGGCAAACGACCATTTGATGGAACTCGACAACAAGGTCATCGACGAAGGAGAATATTACTTCTCCGTTTATCAGGAAAGTTTCTGGTCTGAAGATCGTTACGAAATCGAAATTATTGAAAAGGTGGTATACTAAAATGGAACTGAAATGGAATAAGACTTGTGCGATTCTGAAGCCGACAATTCAGGTTAAAATCACAAAAGAAGATGTACTGGACATTATCTGCTCCGCCGTAAATGGCGGAGTCGGATATTGGGGAGCAACTTCCGCCAACGACGAAGATTACTCCGAGGCGAAGAAACATCTCGTTGAACAGGGAGTAGATCTGAAAGATGTTTGCTATGAAGAAGTTTTCGCACAAATTCTTTTTGATGGAAAATCATTGGAAATAACCGACATTGAAAATGACAAAAAATATTTCCTTTCTCTCGAAAAGCTTTTCATCGGACTTCGGAAGGCAATTGAGGAAGGTTACTATTCCCACTACAACTGGTATGTTCCAGAAGGAGACGGATTTGGAGAATGGCAGTTAAATTGCTGTCAGATTGATTCAGAAGTTGCAGACATTATCATTCAATTCTCGCTCTTTGGCGAAGTTCTGTTTGGCTAATCATTAAAACAAATTAAAAATTAGAGTTTGCGGGAAACCTCTTCAAAACCGCAGAAAGGAAAACACTATGTCTGCTATCAAAACCTATACCCCCGACACCCTCGCAAAAGAAATCAAGTCTGCTGTCGAATGGTTGAAAGAAGAAGATTGCGGTTGTGTTACATTGAAACTCAACGGAACACTCGCTGTCTGCGTTGGTTGGAGTAACGGATTCGACCCCGACGACGAAACCGTGATTCACTCCAAAACGGAACCGACATGGGCAATTTGTGCCGCAATCAAGGCTTGGGGAAGCGATGACCTTCGAACCGACCTTGATTACATTAACTCCCCTTATTACGAAGACGGGAGCGTCTATGACACCGAGCAGTCGATTTATCCTAACGAAAATTATGAGTGGCTTGCAACGAACTTCTTGAACGAATTTGATGTTCTGAAAGAAATGGATATCGATGAAAAAGGGCTGATTCACGAATAATTGTTTCACGTGAAACATTTCAACCACCAAAATTAAAAAATTAGGTTTCCGGTTATCCTTAAAAACCGGAGAAAGGATTAAATTATGAAAGACATTAAGAAGCTCGTAAAAGACTACTTGGCAGAAAATCACGCTTGGGAAAAGAAAGAAGACGGATATTATCACTTTGAGATTGACGTCGATTATCGTGACGAAATTGAAGATTCGAAAGCGCAGGAAATCCTCGAGAGCAACTCTCCTCGTGACGCTTTGATTGAAAAGCTTTGGGACTGGTATCAGGAATCTGAATGGGACATTATCGACGACCTCGTTAATGACTTCAAAAAGAAAGTCGATCCGAAACTCCTTGAAGATGCTAACATCATCGAAGATGGCAGTCTCGATGATGAAGATATTCGAGATGAGATTATGGACACCATCTATGTCGATTACCCTGTCGATTGGGCACTCGGACAGGAATTCTGCTTTAACATCATCGTTTCCAATGGTGATGACAACTATGACTTCTGGTTGAACGAACACATTGTTGACGAAACTGGAGAGGTTGACGAAAATGCTGAAAAGGCTGGTTTGGTCTGGCTAGCAAAACAACAGGGATATACACTTGAAGAATTGATTGAATTCATGAAAGACGAAGAATATGTTAATTCAAACAAATTCATTTCTTCCCTTGTGGCAGAGATCTTTAGTGGTTACGGCTGCGAGGCGCTGACCTTCTGTGTTAAAATGACTCTCGGACAGGCAATTGCTCTGAAAGAGAAGATGAAATCCAACCCGAACGGCTCAATTGTCCTTGACAAGAGAGTTGAGTGCGGGCTATTCGACCCTTGGCAGGGAGGTGGATCGGTGCTTGAAATCGCCTGCGAAAAAGATGTTGAAGTTCCGTTTGAGAACATCTGGAAGTTCTATATCGACGAAAGAAAAAGCAATAGATATGACTCGATTCACAACGTCTACGGAACGAACGATGCTCTCTGGAGAGATTGTCTGAAAGAAATTAAAGCCTAAATTGTTTCACGTGAAACATTAACAAAATCAATTTGCCGAGTGGTGGCGGCATAATACCACCGCAAAAGAAAGGAAATACAGTTATGTTTTACGAAGAACCGAAAAGAACACCTGATCATCTCTGGATCTGCGACCGCTGCCTCTGCGCAATTGAATCGCATGAAGGAAGGCAAATCTATCGCGAATGGGATGTCGATCCTGACGACGAACATCAATCAAAATGCGATTGGTGCGAAGAGTCCGGCTTCTGCACACTCAATGAAATTCTTTAAAATAAATAAACAAATAAAAAGGAGAAAACTAACTATGAGACACAACGAATACACCGAAATCGCAGACAACTTCTGCAAGAAGCACAACGTCACTGTGAAATTTACCTACACCGGACTTGCCGCCAACCCCAACTGGGGCGAACTCACCTTTCGTCCCCGTTATCGCTACGACATCAAAACCCCGCTCGGTCATATGTGGGGAATTTTCTGGGATTCTATCGCCAACAAGGAAAAGCTTCTGTCGAAAGATCCTAAAAAGATCTCTGAAGCAGAACCGACCGCTTACGACATCCTGACCTGCCTTGGAGGAGACAGCTATGCGAGCGATGACTTCGACGAATTCTGCTCGGAATACGGATACGACAACACGCCCGGATCCGAACGCACGAAGGCTCGGAAGATTTGGAAAGCTTGTCTTGCGCAGAACGAAAAACTTCGTCGGTGCTTTACAGAAGAACAAATCGAAGAGATGCGCGACACGATTCAGTAATTAAAATTACGCTGACCTAACTGGCATATATACGGGGGAAAGGAAAGATTATGAAAACTTTTGCTACTTTTGACAACGCGAAGGAAATGCTCGACTTTATCAACGACGACCACGATCTTTACTGCGAGGAAACGAACACCTACGTCGCCAATTACAACAGCTGTGGCACAATTGTTACTTACTTCCTTGACGAAGATGAGGTCTGCAAGTGCGAAAAATACCGCGAAGAAACAGGTGATTATTGGCTTGGTTGTTTCGGTCCTGGTGGAAACATCTATGACGACCCTTCGTACCCCGATTTTAAAGATGGTCAGATAAATAACCTCGACTTCTGCAAACAGAACTACAAAAAGCTTTGGTTCGTAATTTGCTAAACTAAAATTTGTCTGCGGTATCGGACATATACGGCCAGAAAGGAAATACTATGAAAAACAAAAAACTTATTGAACTCCTCAACAATCCCGAAAGTCTTCCGGAGCGTGCTTTTACGACTTTGCCGAGTGATCCGACCGAAGTAATCATCGTTGTCAATGGCGAGACCGGCTATTATCACTATCAAAAATATCCGACAGCAGAACTCGCAAAAGAAACGTGCGATTACGGAAATGAAATGTTCGGAGTTTCGGAAGAAGCACGCGAAGCACTTACGATTTTGTCTATGAAAAATAATTAAAAGGAGATAAATCTATGAAAAACAAAAAGATCGTCCTGACCGACATCGAAAAGGAGAAGCTTCTTACTTGCATTGGGATTGTTGCGAAAGGCTTCGAAGCAAAACGTTATGAGGTCGAAAAAGAACTCAACAAAATTGAAAAGGAGGGCGGTCGATATGAACGCCTTTCTGACCTTATAGATCATTATCGAGAGAGGCGCCGGTTCTATAATGAACTCGAACAGAAGGTCAGACACATAATCGAAAATAAACAAATTTGAACAAATTATTAAAAAGGAGAAAAACTATGAAAACCACAACCACCATTGACACCAGAAAGACCATTGACAGCTATGACATCGAAGGACTCTACTGCGGAGAATGGAGCGTTGAATGCTCCGAAGATACCTACGCGGAAGCCAGAAAGACTCTGAAAGAATATCGCGACAATTGTCCCCAGACATCGTTTCGAATCAAACATCACGTCGAAAAGAATCCGAACTTTGTTCTGACGCTCGGAGCATTGAAGAAGGGCGATTGGTTTACTCTGAAACCGATTGCCAACCCGAAGGATTCGCAAGTCTATGAAAAGGGCGACTACGACCGTTCTCAAAAGAAATACTCTTGCGGAAGACGCGACGATATCAGTTATGAACGGATGTTGAAAAAAGACACTCCGGTCTTCGTTGATTTCACATATTAAAATATTAACAAATTATTAAAAAGGAGATTAAAACTATGCTTACCACTTACAAAACCGCTGAACAGAAGTACCTTTTCGAAACCTACGCAAACGAAGAAGGACTCATCACTCAAAAAACCGTCGACAAGCTCTCCGATATGCTTTCCGATGATGTCTATGTTCGTCCGGAAAATGAAAGCGACTACAAGACGAAAGCAACCCACGCAGAAAAGAAATTTCTTGCGCAGCTTATCGGAGCTGGACTCTGGGCAATCAGAGATGGAGGAGATTTCTATGCGGTCGCAAACGCGCTCGAATATATGTTCGTGCGTTGGAACTCCGACAACAAAGGAAGACATCTGAACAGTTATCTGACCTTCTACTGCCCTCTCGCAAGACTGTGCGGAAGAGGGGAGAAGGTCGAACTCTGACAATCAAATTGTTAACAAATTATTAAAATTAAAATTATGAGTTTCCGGAAAACCTCTAAAACCGGAGAAAGGGTTACACTATGACAAGATTGGAAAATGTTATCGAAGAAGTAAAAGCTGCTCGCACTGGAGCATATCGTCCTTGGATTTTCGATGAAAATGGGAATATACGTGAAGATGTTCTCGTTGGAGATGTTATTCCGCTTCTCGAAGAATTGAAGGAATACGAAATCGACGCCACCGATGAAGAAATTGAAGAATTCATCAACGATGAAGAAACGAAAGGAGACAATACCTACAACTGGGGCGCAAATATCTCCAATGATTTACAAATTCACTCGCAAGAATATGATGGCGAAATAACGATGGTTATCGCTGTTCATCTTCGTGGAGATATTCGAGCGAACTACTCCGATTACTTTGCTGTGAAGATGAGAGGATTCTATGAGTTTTACGAACTCGAATCAATGACGCAACATAAAGATATCACAGACACTCTCGTTTCCGACATCAATTTGATGAGTGAAGGATACAGCGTTTATGATTATGAGCACGATGACGAACTTGGAGAATTCTACGAAATCGAAATCAAAGACGCGCTTCCGGAAATAACAGCAAGACAAAAAGAACTGTTCCCGGAAGAAGAGTGACAATTGAATTATTAAAACTCAAGGAGGCTGGAGAAATCCAGTCTCCTTTTTATATAGATATTCTAAAAGATTGGAGGTAAAACATATGTCGCCTTTTGGCATCTTGGTATTATTGATGTTAGTTCTGGCTTTTATAGAAATCCACAAATTCTAATCAAAGGAGTTTAATTATGAACAAAGTATTAAAATTAATTAAAAACAAAAAATTATTTACAAGGAGAATTGATTATGGCAAATATGGTATTTTACGAGAGTTGGCTCGAAACAGTTGATGCATTTGAAAAAATGATGGGAATTGATTTCGCTAAAGAAGCGATTTATGCGTTAGTATACTTATCGATTCGAGGAGAAGTTAAAACAGAAAACGATTTGATTCTTGGTTGGATAAAGGGCAGTTGCCTTCCAAACGTTCAATCCGCACAAGAGAAATATCGAAAAGCGGTTGAAGCTGGAAAGAAAGGCGGACGACCAAAAGAATTAGATTATGATGAAATTTATCACCTAAAAGAAAATGGAGTTTCAGTTAAAGATATCGCCTCCAAAATGGGGTTGACAGAAGATTCTGTTAGAAGTGCTCTAAAACGGTATAACAGAATGGGTCAAAAGGGTCAAAACCATGATATAGATAAAGATAATGATATAGATAGAGAGAAGGAGAAGGAGAAGGAGATCGAGATCGAGAGGGGCGGTTCTGACGAACCTTCCCAGACCGCTGACGCGGTTTCTCCCCCTGCTACCGCAGAGTCCAAGATCAAAGTCGTTCGTCTCTTTTCAAAGGGAACTTCCTATTTAGATATTACGAAGAAAACCGGGGTTCCAGATTATCAAATTAGAGAAATCATAGACACGTGGAAAGACGACAAAAAGATCGAAACATATTGGAAACACGAAGCAGAACAGGCTAAAGAAGAAGAAAGATCAAGACGTTCAAGAGAAAAGCAGAAGATCGAAGAAGATAATATGTTGAAGATTGTTAGAGAACATTGCGAAGAGCCGATTGACGAAAAAGAAGTCCTTGAACATTATTGTTCTGAGTCGATGTCGGAATGGTATTATAGTGATTTGCTTTCGTTTTTCAAAATAAACCCGAACAAGAAATATACACGATTTAGAGATTTAAGTAATGATATACAACACGATAAAGACGAAGCATTTAAAAGTTATCCGTACTAAAATAAATATTCGAAAATTACAGGACCGCGTCCTGATTATATAAAACCACAAAAATATTGAGTTTCCGGGAAACCTCGACAAAACCGGAGAAAGGATTCCAATATGGAAATTTACACCAATCAGATCAAAGAATGGACGGACTACGACAATCAGTACAAGATAGCCGTTGCCGCAGTGAAATGTCTCGACAAAAGTCTGCGGATTGTTCACGGAAAGCGTGAGAGGAACGTCGAACTGACCTATGGACTGCCTTATACTTCGAGTGGAGAATATGCCGCAATCTGGAACACAAATGTGGACGCAAGAAGCAACGACGACTTGGCTTTACAGTTCAAGGGAGTGGCGCTCGACAAAGACAACAACCCGGTTATCATTTGGTATATGACTGACTGCGATGGTTGGAAATATACGACGATGAAGAATTTCAACGAATTGAGAAAGGAGAGAAAAGTATGAAAAAGCAAAAGCAAAGTGCGATTGAGACTCGGAAAGAACGCAGAAGAAGACGTTTCTGGGCTTGGATGATGGATCACTTTCCGAAGACCTACGATTGGCTTGATAGACACTTGAGCTGCGACACATTGCCGTTCTGAATTAACAAAAATTTAACAATTGGTTGTCCTATCTGACCATAAACGGGGAGAAAGGAAAGACTATGAGAAAGTTTAGAGACGTAAGCACCGGAGAAATCATCACGGAAGAAGAGTTGAGAAAGGAGTTTGAGAAGCTGAAGAAGGAGACTCCGGAAGAATATGACTACTCGTTCAATCAGTATCTTCTGAACTGTTCAGAGACATTGGATGAAATTCGTGAGTGGGTTGGAAACGCGAGAATTATTGACTCGCTCGCAGACTTGCCGAAGATTGGAGAAAGGGATAAATATCGCGGGCTGTGCGTTTCTGTCGAACTTTATGATGACCGTAAAGATTACGCAATCTATCGGGTTTTCTATCTTGATGGAAAATATATCGACAAAGATGTTAATATCGCTCATTGGACCTATGCAATTCACAAAAACAATATTAAATAAATGGAGGAAACAGAAATGAGAACTTTTCGCAATTTGGCAGGACGGGACATCACGGAGGAGCAGGTCTTGGAAGAAGTAAAAGCGCTTTTCGGGGAAGACCACGACGCAGATGAGCTTGGAACAATCTTTACGAACTATATCAACAACGCAATCGACAACGGCACTCTGACCGAAATCACCAACGAAAACAAAAATATTAAAAATGAAAAGGAGAATAGAACTATGAAGACTTATGATGAGAAGGCTGAGGCAATCAAGAACATTATCGAGGATATGGACGAGTCCGACGCAGTGGCACTCCACAACGAGTATTGCTACGAAACCAACGACTATGACGACGAAATCATCGAGATGGAAAGATTCGACGAAATCTGCGAAGGAATGACCCCGAGTGATATTGCCAACCACATCTTCTACGGAGACTTCAATCCGAATCACGAATATTTCCACTACGACGGCTATGGCAACTTCGAATCTACGAACTATCCGACTGACTGGATTTATCCCGGAGACATTGCGAGAGAGGTCGTTGATCGCGAGTGTGCTTTTGATAATGACGAGATTCAGGAAGAGATTGACAGTTGGAGCGAAGACGAAGACGAAGAAGAGGAAACTGATGAAACTGATGATGAATAATGTTCATCATTTGTTAATAAATGAAAGGAGGATAATCATGTGATACTTTTACTGGTTTTGGGGTTGCTGATCCGACTATGTTGGAAAGACTCGAAAGAGATGTGCGGAAAATTCGAAGCGATTGCGTTTTGGGTTTTATTAGCCGTTGATTTCTTTCTGATTGTCTACTTTTCGAAGTAGAAAGGAGATGATGAGAGCTTGATAACATTGTTGGTTTTATGGCTATTATCGAGAAGGTCTATGAAAGAAGTAAAAGATGACGGCGGAATATTCGTCGTCATCATAATAATTCTTTTGTTCATCTTCTCGATTTGGCTGGGGATTAAGCTGGAAGTTATTGATACGAACTTTCTGCGCTGAAAGGAGGTGATGTAATGAGCGCTTTTTGCATCGTCGTGCTTCTGTGTCTCGTCCTTGCTTTCATCGAACTTCATCGGTAAGATGAGGTGAAAGCCCCTTGGGTTTGCGGTTATCCGCAAATAAAGAAAACCGCGTTCCTTCTTGTTCTACGCTTCCTGAAGCATCTGAGCGTTATCAGGTGCTATCCCAGTCCTGTCTTTCAATGACGTCGGAAAGATGGGAAAATAATTTAATCTTAATTAGAAGGAGAAAATTTTATGACAAATGAAGAGTTTTTGAAAAAAATGAAAGAAATTAGACCAGATTTAAAAGCGCTGGAAGAATATATGTATTCTAATACCGATACGAAATTTGAGTGTCTGATTTGTGGGTGTGTTTTTATATCCTCTCCAAATGCTGTTTTAAATTTTGGCAAAAAATGTCCAGAATGTTTAGCAAAAGAAAATATTGAAAAGTATGGGTCTGATAGAAAAATAAGAGAAGATGTTCCACAAAGATTAAAAGATATTTTACATAAAATGAAAGAACGATGTTATCGAGATATTCCAAAATATAAAAAATATAAAGAACTTGGAATAAAAGTTTGTGATGAGTGGTTAAAAAGTTCGTCGGCTTTTTATGATTGGTCGCTGTCTCATGGGTATGAAAACAATTTAACTATAGATAGAATAGATCCATATGGAGATTATTGTCCGGAAAATTGCAGGTGGACGACTATGTTGGTTCAAGCAAACAATAGAACAAATAATATTTTTGTTGACTATTAAATTCTTCTTTTGTATAATAGTGTCGGTTAATAGTTAGAAAGGGGATTTTTTTATGATATATCTAGATTATGCATCATCTACTCCTATTGATACTGCTGTTCTTGACTTATTTTATGATATTTCAAAAAAGTATTATGCAAAGTGCATTGAAAATGTTAAAACCTGGTGGATATATTGTGTATTCAACATGTACATTTTCTAAGGAAGAAGATGAAGAAATTATTCAGTATGCTTTATCTCTAGATGATTGT
>OIWU01001363.1_pt1 | contig 24525 bp, 23 predicted proteins | sample 1587711 | NCBI WGS metagenome assembly OIWU01 (sample SAMEA3888909, study PRJEB22519) | human gut metagenome | biome: human gut; feature: human-associated habitat; material: faeces | place: Denmark | collected 2010 | reverse complement strand
TCCCGCTGGCCGAGGAGACCCGCTTCATCGCCACCATGAACTACGGCTACGCCGGCACCCGTGAGCTGAACGAGGCCCTCACCTCCCGCTTCGTGGTCATCCAGATGCCCACCATCACCGAGGAGAACCTCGAAAAACTCCTGCGCACCCAGTTCCCCGATTTGAACAGCAGGTACGTCAGGCAGTTCGCCCTGCTCTTCCTCGATTTGCAGAAAAAGTGCGACAGCGCGGAGATCTCCACCAAAGCTCTCGACCTGCGCGGTATGCTGGACGCCCTGCGCCTGATGCGCCGGGGCGTCGCTGCCGGGGCTGCGCTGGACATGGGCATCACCAACAAAGCCTTCGACTCCTACGAACAAGGCCTCATCCGGGATGCCATTGCCGCCCGCATCCCGGCCCAGCTCACCGCTGCAAAGCTCTTCGATTAAAAAAAAGGGGCGTTTTTATGGAAGCGCAGAGCTACACCGCCGAAGAGCGGCGGGCCGCCAATCAGGTGTGGGCAGCGGCAGGAGCTTACGGCTTCGAGCCGCTGTTCCTCGCCCGGAACACCGACGGCACCATTGATTTTTACATGAACTGCGTCGTGGGGCTGGTCCACAAATACTACGGCGACGAGCTGGTGCGCAGCCTCTTTGACGCATGGGAGGGCGACATCCGGCAGGCCATGCTGGACGATTTGACCTGGCTCTACCTCGAGAGCGCGGTCTATGCGCTGGAACTGCCCCGCCGCCCGGTGCTTTCGGCCCTCCGCCGCGCCCATGCGGACTACTTTTTCGGCATCCAGTACAAGCTCTCGCGGCAGGAGTGGATGGCGAAGAACCAGCTGGTCTACTCCATGCAGGCCGCGCGCTGGCGGGCTGTGCAGGGGCGCACACCGCCGGTCATGACTCCCTACGAAAAGGGTCTCGACGCCGCCCTCAGTCCCGAGACGCCCCCCAAGCCGGACGAGCTGAAAGCCGCGCTGCTGGCCGTCTACGCCAAATTCGAGCTGTTCAACGGCACGGTGCATCAGAAGGCCGGGCTGCATCTCCATCTGGACGGCCTGCTGGCGTCCCTCATGACCCGCACCATGCCCACCCAGATGATAAAGACCGACCGGGTGACGGTGGAGCATTCCGGCTCGGTGGACGCCTCCGGCGGCGGCATCCACGCCGACAAGCGGCTGGCCCACATCACCCTGCGCCAGCGCGCCGAGGAAGACCGCGCCTACATCGAAAGCTGCTTTGGCCGGTCGCTCTACCCGCCCGAACGGCTGCGGAAGGCCGAGCAGGAGCTTTGCACCGGGGAGCATCTGGGCTGTCACCTCTGGTTTGCCTCCGGCGTCCCCAGCCCGGAGCAGGCCCCTACCCCCGAGGCAAAGCACCTGGCCGAACAGGCCCAGCTTCAGGCTGAGCGGAACCGGGCGTACTATTCGAAAAATCTCGAGCTTCACCGCAGCGTCGTGCTGCGGCTGACCGAACAGATACGCAACTGCATCCTCGTCCACCAGCAGCCCAACGCCCGGGTCGCCCGCAGCGGCAACCTCGACCCGGAGCGGGTCTGGCGCACCGTCATGGACGACGACCGGGTGTTCCGCTGTGCCGATGAAGAGAACCACCCGTCCTTCACCGTTGACCTTCTGCTGGATGCTTCGGCTTCCCGCCTCCACTGTCAGGAGGTCATCGCGGCGCAGGGGTCTATCCTCGCCCAGAGCCTCGCGGCCTGCGGCATCCCGGTGCGGGTGAGCTGCTTTTCCAGCCTGCGGGGCTACACCGTCCTGCGGGTGCTCAAGGGCTTCAAGGAGAAGAGCTTACAGGGCATCTGCCAGTATTTCGCCTCGGGCTGGAACCGGGACGGTCTGGCTCTGCGGGCCGCAGGCGACCTCATCGACTTCGACCCCGGCCCCGCCGCGCGGCATCTGCTCATTCTCCTGACGGACGCCTCCCCCAACGACAGCCGCCGCATCCCGCCCTCTCCTGATGACCCGCTGGGCCGCGACTACGGCGGCAGCGCGGGCGTGGAGGACGCCGCCGCCGAGGTCCGGGCGCTGCAGCGGAAGGGTCTGCGGGTCTCCGCCGTCTTTATGGGCGAAGACGCCAGCGCCGCCGACGCCTCCCGCATCTACGGCAAGAACATGGCCCGCATCCGTGGCATGGACCAGCTGGCCCGGGCCGCAGGCCGACTCATCCAGAACGAGATACGGGAGCTGGGCGACTGAATCATAATAATGTACGGGACCGTTGTGCAGTTGTATCTGCTGCCAGCGGCCCCGTATTTTTGTTGTCGTTCACAACCATCTTGTTTTGCTTTGTGGAAAAGTCAAAAAGTTTTTTGGTTTATTTACAAACTTATAGTTGTATTCTGGCGCAATTTATGATATACTACAACCAACAAAGGGCCGCACACCTACACATCACCCCGCGCCCACAGGAAGGAGAACCGCTATGGATGCCGCACGTTATTTTGAAGAGATGCATCTTGCCATGTCCAGCCAGAAGCCTGAGTACCGCCTTGTGCTCAGCGTCAAGGTCCAAGACCTCGGAGGCGCAGACGCTTATCTCGAGCTGCGGCAGGAGCCGGTCAGCGGCAAGGCCCGGGTGTTCTATTCCACGATGGGACGTCAGAAGCTGAACTTCCAGCTCGTCCGCAAAGGGTGGCAGAGCTGCCACAACGCCTCGGGCGAGCTGACGGGGCGCTTCCCCGCCACCGCCGACGGTCTGCTGGCTCAGACGGATTTCTCCGCCTTTGTCCGGGACGACGCCCTCGACAGCGGCCGGATGGCGCGCATTCTGGACGTTCTGGCCCATACTGCCGGTGGTTGTGGGGCCGTCGCCCCCTCTGCCGCCCGGGAGGGTGCGCTCATCACGGTGGAGCGGTTCGTGGGCCGTCCCGCCCATTGGAGCTATTGGAGCACCCGCGCCGCCGAACAGCTGAACATCGCGGCCATCCTCTGCTGGCTGGGCGACTACCTCGCCGGGGCCGAGCGCCGCACCCTGCAGAGCTGCCCGGAGGCCATGCAGCTTGCCGCCGCATGGCAGTCTGCGCTTTTCGCTCCCCTGCCCCAGACGGCTCAGCGGCCTCAGCCTGTACAGTCCCGGCCCGTCCGCCGTGCGCCCGCCGTCGAGAACAAACGCTGGCAGAGCATCCTCGCCGTGCTGGCGACGGTGTAACAGAAAGGCCTCCCGCATTGGGAGGCCCATCGCCGTATCCGGCGCGCATTCGTTCATATTTTCAGTTTCGAGAAATCGGTGCAGAGATATTCATAGAGCTTGTCAACGGCCTGAAATCCCATCTTCGCATACAGTTCCTTCGGTGTATCCTCGGAGTCAGCGTGAAGATACAGGATCTCTCCGCGCTCCTGCGCCTTTTCGGCAATATGCTTCATCAGGGTCATGGCGATGTACTGGTGCCGGAAATCCTCGTCCACCAGCAGGCCGTCCATGCAGACATACCCATCGGATGCGAAAATATAGCAGTCGCCCGCCAGTTTCCCGCCCAGATACGCTCCAAGATAGGTCAGTTTTTCCCGGAGATGCCGGTTGTTCCGCAAGGTGAAATCTTCCCCGTACAACGGCCCGTAGTATTTCAGCTCGTGCTGTTCCAGTTGGTCAAAGTCCGGGGTTTTGATCGAGACCTCCGGATTCGCTTTCCAGCTGCGGATGTCTGTTTCCGGGGGCAGAACCATCGTCAGGGTCTCTTCGCACTCCATGCCGAATGCATCGGCCAGCGGCTCGTACCCTTCCAGCTTGAGGAAGGTGTCTCCCCGCTCTTTCTGGTAGGCCAGTGCGGCCCGGACTTCATCTGCCGAGGGCTGGCTGTAATAGCAGAACGCGTTGTGGTCGTATTTATCGCGCAGCTCGCTGTCCTCCCGTTTGGTCAGATGCTCTGAAACGGTGTGAGACGCGGAAAACAGCCGGTAAAAGCTTTCATCGGTCTTTCTTGTAGGGTTCATTGCGCTCCTCCAAAACTTATCGCTCACTTCCACCCCCGGGCCGAGGGGTCGAGCATTTCGGCGGCGGAGTAGATGAGGGCATTGCAGATGGCCGCAGCGACGTTACTGCCGCCCTTGCGGCCCATCGCCACGATGGCCGGTACATCATACTTTTCGCAGACGGCGAAGAGCCGCTCCTTGCTCTCCACCACGTTCACAAAGCCCACCGGCACACCGATGACCAGTGCGGGCCGCAGGCCGCTTTCGATTTGTTCTGCAATCGTCAGCAGAGCCGTGGGCGCGTTGCCGACGGCGAGGATGGCCCCGGGATGCTCCTGCGCTGCCTTTTTCATCGCTGCGACGGCCCGGGTGGTGCCAGCCTCTTTTGCGGCGGCGGCCACCTCGGGGTCAGCCATATAACAGCAGGCCGTGCCGCCCAGCTTCGCCAGACCGGGCTTGGTGATGCCGGCCAGCGCCATATTCGTATCGGTCACGATGACGGCCCCGGCATGGAGGGCCTTGACGGCCTGCTCCACCGCGCGGGGGGTGAAGCGGAGATTCCGCGCATAGTCGAAGTCGGCGGTGGTGTGGATGACCCGCTTGACCACGGCTTCGTGCTCGGGCGGCGGGGTCATGCCCATCATTTCCAGCTCTTCGGTGATGATGTGGAAGCTCGTCCGCTCAATGTCAGCAGGTAAATGATGCTGCGGCGTCAATATTCTATCCCCTTTCGTGCTTTTATCCCCTTCTGGTAGGGGTGGCGGTGGCATTTCATCTCGGTGGAGTAGTCGGCGGCGTCCAGCATCCACTGGGGCGGCGTGTGGGCCGTCAGGACGCACTCACACCCAGCAGGCCGCTCCAGAACGGCCTTTTTTAATAGATCGACGTCCACCATATCCAGCTCTTCTGCGCTCCCGGCTTCGTCCAGTATCAGCAGGTCGGCAGGCTGTGCTATGGCGGCGGCGAGGTTCTGGTTTTGCAGTTCCCGGGTCGCGGCCTTTTCCTCCGGCGTCATCTGAAAGACAAATTTCTGCCCGGCCTTGCCCCGGTAGATCTCCGCGCCAAGCTGGGCCAGGAGCGGTATCTCGCCGCTGTTCCCGCCCTTCAAAAACTGGACGATGACCACCCGCTTCCCGGACCCCAGCGCACGGAGCACAAGACCCATAGCGGCAGTGGTCTTTCCCTTTCCGTCGCCCCAGTACAGATGCAAAAGTCCCTGTTCCATTCAGCGCCTCTCCATTCCCATCGCGGCATACACCGCGTCCATATCCAGTGCTCCGCGCACGCCGTCGGCCAGGATGTCGAACTGCTGGCGGCGGTACTCTTCCATCGGGATGAGGGCCGCGTCGGAGGGGTCGATGCCCTTCCGGCGGCAGAGCCAGCCCGCCAGCGCCTCGGTCAGCGTACCGGTGTCGAACAGGCCATGGAGGTAGGTGCCGAACACATTGCCCTGCACACAGCCTTCCCGGCCTCCGTCGGGGTAGTGGGCGAAAGGTTCGCCCTCAGCCTCGGTCACGCCGGTGTGGATCTCGTAGCCTTCCAGCTCTGCACCCGCAAAGGGGGCGGCGGCGACGGTCGCTTTGACCTGTGCGCGGCGCTTCTGCTCGCTGAACACGGTCCGGGTGGGCAGCAGACCCAGCCCCCGCAGAGTCTGCGGTCGGCCGCTCTCGCTGCCGGTGGGGTCGTCGAGGGTCTGGCCCAGCATCTGGTAGCCGCCGCAGACGCCCAGCACCGGCGTGCCTTTCGCGGCCAGCTTGAGCAGAGCCGTTTCCAGCCCGCACTGCCGCAGCCAGAGCAGGTCGTCCACCGTGTTTTTCGTCCCCGGCAGCAGGATGAGGTCGGGTGCGCCCAGCTCATGAGAATTCGAAACATACCGCACGCCCAGCAGCGGGTGCTGTTCCAGCGGCATGAAGTCCGTAAAATTGGACAGATGCGGCAGACGGATGATCGCCGCGTCCAGCGGCTTTTTGCCGTCCCGCATCTCGAGGCGCTGGCTCAGGGAGTCCTCGTCCTCGATGTCCACCTTCAGGTACGGTACGACGCCCACCACGGGCAGATGGGTCTTTTCTTCCAGCATCGAAAGGCCGGGGCGCAGGATTTCTACGTCTCCACGGAATTTATTGATGACGAGCCCCTTGATGCGCCGGCGTTCTTTTTCTTCCAGCAGCTCCACCGTGCCGTATAGCTGGGCGAACACGCCGCCCCGGTCGATGTCGCCCACCAGAAGCACCGGCGCGTCCACCATCTCGGCGAGGCCCATGTTCACGATGTCCTCGCTCTTGAGGTTGATCTCTGCCGGGCTGCCCGCGCCCTCGATGACGATGACGTCAGCCTCCTCGGCGAGGCTGTCATACGCCTTCAGGATGTCCGGCACCAGCTGCCGTTTCGTGCGGAAATACTCCGACGCTTTCATCTGGCCCCGCACCTCGCCGTTGACGATGACCTGACTGCCCACATCACTGCTGGGCTTCAGGAGGATGGGGTTCATCCGCACGTCCGGCTCGACACCGGCGGCCTGCGCCTGCACCACCTGCGCCCGGCCCATCTCGAGGCCGTCTTTGGTGACGAAGCTGTTCAGAGCCATGTTCTGGCTCTTGAACGGCACGGCGCGCAGGCCGTCCTGCGCAAAAATGCGGCAGAGCGCCGCGCAGAGCAGGCTTTTGCCTGCACCGCTCATCGTACCCTGCACCATGATGCATTTTGCCCTGCTCATCCCAGCACCTCTTTCATAAGTTCCAGCAGCCGGGCGTTCTCGGGGGCCGTGCGCACCGCCGTGCGGTACCACTCCGGCCCGAGGCCCGGATAATTCGCGCAGCTGCGCACCTGTGTTCCCAGCGGTCGAAGCCTCTCGTTCAGGTCGGCGGGCGCGCGGAAGAGCAGATAGTTTGCTTTTCCGTCGATGACCCGCAGGCCCAGCGCCCGCAGGCCCGCCGTCAGAACGGGCCGCTGCCGGGCGATGAGCGCGCGCACCTCGTCCACATAAGCGGTTTCTTTCAGGGCCGCGACGCCTGCCGCCTGGGCCAGACTGGACACGGCCCACGGCTGGCCCGCTGTCTGCATTTTTTCCAGAAGCGCTTCGTCGCCGCAGAGGCAGTAACCCAGCCGGACGCCGGCCATGCCGTAGAGCTTGGTGAAAGCTTTCAGGATGACGAGGTCTCCGCTTTCCAGCAGAGGCTTCGCGGTCCACCCGTCGGCGTCGGGCAGAAAGTCCAGAAAGCACTCATCTACGGCCAAAATCGTGCGGCACTCCCCGCACCGGCGCAGCAGCTTTTTCACCAGTTCGGGCGAGGCCAGCTGCCCCGTCGGGTTGTTCGGCTGGCAGAGGAACACCATGTCGATGCTCTCGTCCACGGCGTCCACGAGGGCGTCCGTCGGGGCGAAATCATTCGTTTCATCGAGGAAGAAGCGTTTCACTTCGCACCCCACCGTGTCCAAAGCAGAGGCGTACTCGGCAAAAGTCGGGGCTGTCACCAGCGCCTTATGGGGCTTTACGGCCCAGACCAGCCGGAAGATGAGGTCCGCCGCGCCGTTGCCGCAGAGGATCTGCTCCTGCGGCACACCCTCGGCCCGGCTCAGCGCCGCCCGCAGGGTACGGCAGAGGGGGTCGGGGTAGCGGTCGGCCAGAGGCAGTGCATCCCGGATGGCCTGCGCCACCCCTTCGGGCAGACCGAGTGGGCTGACGTTCGCCGAAAAATCCAGCGCGTCCCGGCCAAAGCGTTCGCGGTAGCCCATCCAGTCACCGCCGTGGACCAGTTGTTTCATCCCAAGAACCCCCGTATCGCACATCCCCACGCCAGTGCAAACCCGCTGGCTACATACATCATCCGATCTGCCCGCAGAATATCCTCCGGCTCGATGGGCCGCAGCGGGTCGCCGATGGTGGGCTTCGGATAATATTCCCCGAAATAATAGGCCGGCCCGGCCAGCTGAACGCCCAGCGCACCGGCGCAGGCGCTCTCAGTCTGGGCGCTGTTGGGGCTGGCGTGATTGCGGCGGTCCCGCCGCCAGATACGCCACGCGCCCTTGGCGTCATTGCGGGTGAACGCCGCCGCCATGATCCAGAGCAGCGCCGCCAGACGGCTCGGGATATAGTTCGCCACATCGTCCAGCTTTGCAGCGGCACGGCCAAAGTAGAGATATTTTTCGTTTTTGTAGCCCAGCATACTGTCCATGGTGTTGATGGCCTTGTAGGTCAGGGCCAGCGGCGCACCGCCCAGCAGCATATAAAGCAAAGGCGCAATGACGCCGTCGCTGGCGTTCTCGGCCACCGTCTCCACCGCCGCTTTGGTCACGCCCTCGGCGGTCAAGGCTTCCGTGTCGCGGCCCACGATGCGGCTCACGGCCTTTCGGGCGGCGGGCAGGCTGCCTTTTTTCAGCTCGACATAGACATTGGTGCTCTCCTGCACCAGCCCCTTTGCGGCCAGCGCCTGCCCGCACCAGAACATCTGCACGGCAAGCCCCAGCAGGGGGTGAAGCATCGCCGCGCCCCAGCAGACAAGGCCCGTGAACAGCAGCGTCCCCACCGGCAGGCAGAACGCCGCCACCGCACCGCCCAGCAGTTCGCCCTGAGGCGTTTTGGGCAGGCGGGCGCGGAGGAATTTTTCCAGCCGGGAGATGGCTTTGCCCATGTACACCACCGGGTGGGGCAGCCATGCCGGGTCGCCGAAAATGGCATCCAGCACGAAGCCTCCCAGCACAGCCCAGTCTGTCATCATACGCCGGCCTCCGCGTCTTTCGTGTACTGCACGGTCTTCATGAGGCGGAGCTGGCGCTTCTCGGCCCAGTCGGCGGCGTCCAGCACATAGCCGCCCGCATTGGGGCCGCACCACGCATAATAATCGCGCCTGGGCAGGGCGTACCGCTCCATGGCCGCCATCTGGGTGCCGCCGTGAGCCAGGATGACCAGCAGCTCTTCGCCGTCGGCCAGCGCCTTGTCCACCAGAGCAGAGAAGGCATTGCAGATGCGGTTCGAGAAGTCGTCCTTCCGCTCACCGTCGGGGCATTTGCTCTCGCAGTTGGCCTGTACCCACGCCTGATAATCGGCGTCGTGCTCCATCTCGACGTAGTTTTTGCCCTCGAAGCTGCCGAAGCACATCTCCTGCAGGTCCTTCACGACCACGAGCTCTGCCTCCGGGAAGAGCACCCGGGCCGTCTGGGCCGTCCGCTGCAGCGGAGTGATATAGACCACCTTCGGGTCGATGTCGGCCCGGCGCAGCTGGCTCAGGCCCTCCGCCGAGAGCGGGATGTCGCGCTGGCCCTGATAGCGCTTCTGGGCGTTGTATTCGGTCAGGCCGTGACGCAGCAGATAGATCAACATTGGGGTAATTCTCCTTTCAATACCGTCGGGATGCCGCAGAACATCTGCACCACGCAGTCGGCGCGCTCTGCCAGCAGGCAGGCCAGCCGTCCGGCGGCCTCCCGCCCGGCGCGCTCCTCAGCATCCATCGGGACAACACCGCCGCCGACCTCGGTGGCGATGACAATATCATATTCCGCCAGCTCCCGGGCCAGCGTTTCGAGCTGCTCCGGGGTCTGAGTCTCGGCGGCGGCGTCCTGCACATCGGCGATGATGCTGCCCCGGAAGTTCCGCGCAAAGGTGCGCTTGCCGCTGTAGAGCGGCCCTGTGATGAACATCATTTACAGCACTCCTCCCCACTGGCTGACGGCCAGCGCCGCCAGCATCCACAGCTCAGCCCGCTGTAAAAACCACCCGGCCAGGTCGCCGGTGATGCCGCCAAACTGCTTTTTTGCCACGGAATCATAGCGCCACAGCGCCAGAAGCGCTGCCGCCGCCAGTCCGCCGCCGCCCAGCGCCGTCAGCGCCAGGACGAGCAGAGCCGACAGGCCGCAGAGGAAGCGGCGGACGGTCTGCTTGTCGGCCGCTGTGGCGAAGGTGTGGGCGAGGCCGGTGTCCTTCGCCAGCGGGAACGCCGCCACGGCAAAGCCCGACAGCGCCCGCTCCAGCACCAGCGCCAGCGTCCAGCACAGGCCCGCCCGGGGTGTGAACCGCACACTGCCGCAGAGGCCGAAGTAAGCCGCAAAGTAGCAGCACAGCCGGATGACGGCGAAGGCCCCACAGTGGGAGTCTTTCAGGATTTCAAGCTTTTTTTCGCGGTCGCCGTAGCTCGAGAGGGCGTCCGAGGTGTCGGCATAGCCGTCGAGATGGATGCCGCCGGTGACGGCCACCGGCACGAGGCAGAACGCCGCCGCCCGGGCCAGCTCCGGCAGGGGCAGGACGCCGCAGAGGCACCACAGCCCGCCGCACACCAGCCCGATGAGGGGGAAGGCGCACATGGCGTACCGCATATTTTTTTCGTTCCACTCGAACTGCGGCACCGGCAGGGCCGAAAACATCGCAAAGGCCACCGCGATGGTCTGCAAAACAGTCACAGCTTTTCTCCCCCTTTGTAGTACACCGGCAGGCCGCAGACCACCCGGCAGACGTTGTCCGCCCGGGCGGCGAAAGCGTTGTTCACCTGCGCCAGCGCCAGCAGATACTGGTCGGTGTCGCCTGCGTAGTCGGCACCGCCGCTGAACACCTCGTTCGATACGACGATGAGGTCATCGCACCCGGCGGCGAGGCGTTCCAGCCCGGCTAAAACGGCCTCGGAGGTGCGCTTTCCTGCCCCGCCGGGGCTGTAAAGCTCGTTGGCGACGAGGTTGCCGAGGTCTTCCAGCAGGACGGTCCCCCGGCCGGGCAGAGCCAGACGGTCGAGGTGGAGCGGGCATTCCAGCGTTTCGAACTGCTTTTGCGCCCGCATTTTCCGGTGCTTTTCCACCCGGGCGGCGCACTCGGCATCCCAGACCTGCATGGTGGCGAGGTAATAGCGGGGCAGGCCGGTCTTGAGCACAAGGCTCTCGGCGCAGGCGCTTTTGCCGCTGGCCGCGCCGCCGAGCACCAGCGTCAGCATCCCGCACCCCCCTGCGGCGTGTAGGCTTCGATGCCGCCCTCTTCAAAGGAATAACAGCCATCGTAGACGGCCAGCGCCATGTCCCACAGCGGGATGGCGGCCACCGCGCCGGTGCCTTCGCCCAGATGCAGGCCCGCCGTGATGAGGGCTTTTTTGTTCAGAGCGTCCAGCACCAGCTTTGCGGCCGGTTCGGTAGAGCAGTGGCTTGCAAAAACAGCCTTGGCCGCCGCCGGGCAGAGCCGGACAGCGCAGAGCGCCGCCACACAGCTGATGAAGCCGTCGGCCAGCACCGGCACACCTTCCAGCGCCCCGCCGAGGAAGACGCCGCAGAGCCCGGCAATATCGAAACCGCCCAGCTTTGCCAGCACGTCCAGTGCATCGGCAGAGTCGGGCTGATTTTTTGCGATGCCGCGATGGATAGCGTCTATCTTCCGGGCAAGTCCCTCGTCCGAAAGGCCCGCGCCCCGGCCCGTCATCACTTCGACGGGCTGGCCCAGCAGCACAGCGGCCACGGCGCTGGATGTCGTGGTGTTGCCGATGCCCATCTCACCGGTAGCCAGCAGGCCGACGCCCGCTTTCTTCTGCTCCTGCACCAGCCGGATGCCCCTGCCGATGGCCTCCACAGCCTCAGCCCTGCTCATAGCCGGGCCGAGGGTGAAGTCCGCTGTGCCGGGGGCGATGCGGCAGTCGAGGACGCCCGGAACCGGGTCGCCCGCGATGCCCATATCCACCGGCACCACCTCGCACCGGGCGGTCTGTGCCATCCGGCAGACGCTGGTGCGGCGGGCGGCGAGGTTCTCAGCCACGGCGCGGGTCACGCTGCTGTCGGTCTGGCTGACGCCCTGGGCCACCACACCGTTATCGGCGCAGAGCACCAGCACCGCCCGGCGGGAAATATCCAGCTTTGCGCTGCCGGTGAGGGCGGCGGCGTCCTCGATGGTCGTTTCCAATCCGCCCAGCCCGCCCAGCGGCTTTGCAAGGCTGGCCCAGTGGGCGTGCGCCGCCGCCCGGGCGGCTTCGTCCGGCGGCGTGATGGCCGCACAGAGGGCGGCGAGTTCTGTCTCAGTCATGGTCTCTCCTGTAATTTTCAGCCGCGGCGGCAAAGCGCTGCGGCAGGGGCGTACCCGCCCAGTACAAATGCGGGAAGCCCGCATAGAAATGCTCGTTTACAAATCCGCACCGCCACGCCGCGCCGCCCACCGGCTTTTTTGCCGCGAGGGCCGTGCCGTTGGCGGTGGAATCCCAGTGGTGGAATTCGTGGATGGGAAAGCTTTCCCCGGCCCGGAAGAGCATACTGTCCGAGTCTGCGCTCAGCGCGGCGTAGCCGAAGCGGACGAGACGTCCGGCATCTTTTGCTTCGCCCGGCAGAACGCCCGCCATCGGCCAGCTCTGCCCCTCGGCGTCCGTGAGGCTCTGCCCCAGATAGAGGAAGCCCCCGCACTCTGCCGCCGTGGGCAGACCGGACTCGATTTTTTGCTTTATCTCGCGCAGAAGCGAGGTATTTCCACTCAATTCTCTTGCGTGAAGTTCCGGGTAGCCGCCGGGCAGATACAGCCCGCCGATGCTTTCCGGCAGGGCCGTGTCGCGGAGGGGGCTGAAAAAGACCACCTCTGCTCCGGCGTCCCGGAAGGCTTCCAGCGTCTCAGCGTAGGCGAAGCAGAACGCCTCGTCCTGCGCCACGGCGATGCGGACGCGGGCCGGAGGCTGGGGGGCTTTTTCCGGCAGGGCGGGCGGCTCCTTTTCGCAGAGAGCCAGCAGGCGGGGCCAGTCGATGTGCTCCTCCACCGCGTCGGCCAGAAGGGCCAGCTTCTGCTGTAAATTTTCCACTTCCGCCGCCGTGTAGAGGCCCAGATGGCGGGAACCGATGACGGCCTCCGGGAGTTTCGGCAGAAAGCCCAGCACCGGCAGACCCGTCTCTTTTTCTAGCATCGGGGCCAGCAGAGCGTGCATCCGGGCCGTACAGTTGTTCAGCAGGATGCCTGCGATGTAGCTGGGAGTGCGGAAGCTGTCGAGTCCCTTCAACTCTGCGGCCAGCGTCAGGCTCTGCCCCTTCGGCTCTGCCACCAGCAGCACCGGCAGATCCAGTGTGTCGGCCAGATGCCACGCACTGGCCCTGTCGCTGACGCCCCCGAGGCCGTCGTAAAAGCCCATAGCCCCCTCGCACACCGCCGCACCGTGGCCGGCGGCCCCCCTCGCGTAGAGGGTGCGCACCGTCTCGGGCGCAGAAAAAAAGAGGTCGAGGTTGCGGCTCTCCACCCCCAGCACGGCCCGGTGGAACATGGGGTCGATGTAGTCCGGCCCGCTCTTGAAGGCGCAGGGCGCACAGCCCCGCCGCTTCAGCGCCATGAGCAGGGCGCAGGTCATGGTGGTCTTGCCGCTGCCCGAGCGGGGCGCCGCCAGCAGAAACTGTATCATGTCATTCTCCTGTGATGAGGTAGATGGGGTTCTGGGCCATCATGAGGTGCAGTCCGCCCACGGCCCTGGCCCGGCTGACGGCGATCTGGCTCACCTGCACGGTCCGGCCTTTGGCCGTCAGCGCGGCCACCGCCGCCGAAAGGCTCTCAAGGGCGATGGCCGACACGCAGATGCGGGCGTCGGGGTTCTTATCCAGCGCGGCGTCCACGATGGCGGCAAGGCTGCCCTTGCTGCCGCCGATGAAAACAGCGTCCGGCGCGGGCAGGTCCGAAAGCGCGGCGGGGGCAAGCCCCTCCACGAGGACGAGGTTCCGGGTCCTGAATTTTTCGCGGTTGGCTTTGATGAGTGCACAGCCCTCCGACCTGCACTCCACCGCGTAGACCCGGCCTCGGGGCGCGGCCAATGCCAGCTCCACGCTGACGCTGCCCGTCCCGGCCCCCACGTCCCACAGGATGTCTTCCGGGCGGACGGCCAGCTTCGCCAGCACAGCGGCCCGGACTTCCTGCTTGGTCATGGGGACGTCGCCCCTCTCGAAGGCTTCGTCCGGCAGGCCCGGGGCGCGGCGGGGCAGCACCTCCGCCGCCTCCACGAGAAGGACGCTCAGGCTGTTGAAGCGGCCTGCGGCCAGCTCTTTGACGCTGCCGCGGAAGATCTTCTCTTCCGGCGTACCAAGGCACTGGCCCACAACAGCCTGCACGTCCCCGAAGCCCTCTGCCGCCAGCTGGGCGCAGAGAGTGGCGGGGTCTTCGCTGCCGCCGGTGAGGAAGAAGGTGGGTCTGCCCTGCATACACTCGGCCACCGGGTCACAGGTGCGGCCATGGGCCGAAACAAGGTTCCACCCCTGCCACGGACGGCCCAGCGCCGCCGCCAGCAGCTGGATGCTGGAAAGGCCGGGCAGCACCCGGGCGCGGACGCCGAGGGCCTCCAGCTTTTCCATCATGGAGGACGCGCCGGAGTAAAAGCCGGTGTCGCCGCTGTAGACCAGCACGGCGTTCTCTGCGCCGGAGGTCTGCAGCAGCTCTGCCACCTCGTCGGGGCGGTAGGCGGCGGCGCGGTTCTCGGTGCAGCCGGCAGGCAGAACTGCCAGCAGACGCCGTGCGCCCAGGATGAGGTCGGCCTGCCGCAGTGCGGCCAGGCCCTGAAGGGTCAGGTTCTCCGGCTGGCCGGAGCCCATGCCGATGAGTGTCACGTTCATCTTATCATCTCCTTGCAGCGTTTCAGCACCTCGGAAGCCGTCTCGCCCTGCTCGGGCGGGCGGCGGATGACCACCAGCTGCGCCCCGGCAGCAGAGGCGGCAGCGGCTTTTTCGTCGAAGCCTCCGGCCGCGCCGCCGTCCTTTGTGACGAGCCAGCGGATATGGAACTGCTCCATCATGGCCTGATTGAGGGCAAAGCTGAAGGGGCCCTGCATGGCGATGATGTTGCGGTGGGGGATGTTCGCCGCCTCACAGGCCGCGATGCTTTCCAGCGTGGGCAGGACGCGGGGGTAGAGCCGTTCGGGCGGGATGGCCGCAAACTGCGCCAGCTCCTTGGCCCCGGTGGCCAGCAGAAGATTCCCCTCTTCTGCAGCCAGCGCCTCGGCTGCCTGCTTTGCGCTCTCAAAGACGAGACAGTTTTCCGGCAGCGGACTGGCCGGGCGCAGCAGGCGGAGGTATTCCACCCCGGCCTTCTCTGCCGCTGCTTTGATGTTTTTGGTCGCCTCCACTGCGTAGGGGTGGGTAGCGTCGATGCAGAGGGCGGCATCCCCTAAGAGTGCGGCCATCTCATCGGGCAGGAGCCGCCCGCACCGGACGGTGACGCCGGGGGTGCTCCCCTGCTCTTCCTGCCCCAGCGGGGTGGCCACGCTGACGGTGACTTCGATGCCCAGCGCCGCCAGCTGGCGGGAAAGCTCCCGCCCCTCGGTGGTGCCGCTGAAAACGACGACGTTCATCGGCGGTACCCCCGCGGCGTGACCATCCGCCCGCTCAGCGCGCGGGTGGCGGCGTTGCCCACAAAGACGGTGGTGAACATATCCACCTCGGTGTCCCGGAGCTGGCTGAGAGGCAGGATGTGCTTTTCCTGCCCTTCCCGGCCGATGTTCCGCACAGAACCGCAGAGGGTGTCCGGGGCTTTGCCGTTGGCCAGCAGGACGTCCACGGCCCGGCGCAGATAGTCCGGGCGGCCCTTGGACGAGGGATTGTACAGCGCCAGTGCGAAATCGCCCTGAGCGGCGCAGGCCAGCCGCTTTTCGATGACCTCCCACGGCGTGAGGCGGTCCGACAGCGAGATGACGCAGAAATCGTGGGCCAGCGGCGCACCCAGCACCGCCCCGCCGCTAAGGGCGGCGGTCAGGCCGGGGACGACCTCCACGTTGACGTCCGGGTACTCTTCGGCCAGCTCCAGCAGCGGGCTGGCCATACCGTAGACCCCGGCGTCGCCGGAGCAGACCAGCGCCACGTCCCGGCCCGCCCGGGCGGTGTCCAGCGCCCAGCGGCAGCGGTCGATCTCCCGGGTCATGCCGGTGGTGTAGCACTCTTTTTCCGGGTAGAGGGGGCGCACAAGGTCGATGTAGACCGTATAGCCGCACAACACCTCGGCCTGCTGCAAGGCGCTCTGCGCCTGCACGGTCAGAAACTGTCCGCCGCCGGGGCCAAGCCCCACGACGAACACGGTCTTTTTACTCTCACTCATTGCTCTGTTCTCCAATCGGGTACAAAGGGGCGGACGGCCAGCGCCAGCGTCACACCGCCGCCTGCCGTTTTGGGCAGAAGGAGCGTCCCGCCCGAGGCTTTTACCGCCGAGCGTTCACAGACGTTGTCCACGCCGGTGACACTTGCCACAAAGGCCGACGGGGTGAACTGTCCCGGCACGGCCCGCAGTTCGTCGGCCGGATAGAACGTGATGGGCCAGCCGTGGGCTTTGCAGAACGCTGCAAGCCCCGGCTCATCTTTTTTCAGGTCGATGCTGGCGGCGGCGCAGACCGCCGCCGGGCTGAGGCCGGACGCGGCACAGAACGCCGCGAAGGCTTCTTCCAGCTGGCGGGCCGTCGTGCCGCGGCGGCACCCCACCCCCAGCACCCCGATGCGGGGGACGAGGTGGAGCGCCTCGCCCTGCGGCGTGAGGGTCAGGGCGAAGTCGGCGGCTTCGGGTGCGTCGGCCTTTTTCACTCCGGCGGGGGTCTCCCCCGCCACCGGCCACGGCGACCAGTACCGGACCGTCTGCCCGGCCAGCAGGGCGCCGCTGACGCGCTTGATGCGCTCCGGCTCAAGGACAGCGCAGTTCTGGGCCTTGGCCCAGAGATCCACGGCGAAGAGGCCGTTGACGTCGGTGGCCGTCGTGATGACCGGCACCGCGCCGCACGCTTTTGCCAGCGCCCGGGCCAGCGCGTTGGCACCGCCCAGATGGCCCGACAGGAGCGGCACGGCGAAGTTCCCGCCCTCGTCCACGACCACCACCGCCGGGTCGGCGGCCTTGCTCCTGCAGTGGGGCGCGATGGCCCGCACCGCGATGCCCACAGCTCCCACAAAAATCAGGGCCTCATCCTGTGCAAAATGCTCCGCCGTCCAGCCTTTCAGGGTCACGTCTCCGCCGCAGCGGCTCACGCTGCCGGGCAGAGCTTCCGCCAGCCGATGGGCCAGCGCCTCGCCCTTTGCCGTAAAGGCCAGATATGCCCGGCTCACTGCCCGGCCTCCGTCCCCTGCCGGAACTCGGTGGTAAAGGCGGGGTCATAGAGCTTGCTGCGCTCGTAGTTTTCGCCCAGAAAGTCGCCTACGACGATGAGGGCGGTCTTTGTGATGCCGTTTTTGCGGGTCTCCTCGGCCAGTGTGGAGACGGTGCAGCGCACCACCTTCTGCTCGGGCCAGGTGGCCTTATAGACCACAGCGGCAGGGGTATCGGGGCGGTAGCCGCCGCTCTCGAGAAGGGCCTGCTGGACTTTGTCCACCAGCCCGATGGAGAGGAAGATGACCATGGTGGCCCCGTGAGCGGCCAGCTTTGCCAGCTGTTCGGCCTCAGGAACAGGAGTGCGGCCCTCCATCCGGGTGATGATGACGGTCTGGCTCACGTTGGGCAGGGTGTACTCGGCACAGAGCGCCGCCGCCGCTCCGCAGAAGCTGGACACGCCCGGGGTGTCGTCATAAGGGATGCCGTCGGCGTCCAGCGCGTCCATCTGCTCCCGGATGGCCCCGTAGAGGCAGGGGTCGCCGGTGTGGAGGCGGACCGTGGTGCCTCCGGCCTTTTCGGCGGCGCGGATGGTGTCCAGCACCTGTTCCAGCGTCATCTCGGCGCTGTTATAGATGGCACAGCCGGGCTTCGCCAGCCCCAGCAGGGCCGGGTTGACGAGACTGCCCGCGTAGATGATGCAGTCGGCATCGGCCAGCAGGGCCGCGCCCCGCCGGGTGATGAGGTCGGGCGCGCCCGGCCCGGCTCCTACAAAATGGACCATATCTTACCCCTCCTTCACCAAAATCGTTGCAAAATAGCCCGCCGACCGGGCCGGGTCGTAATCGGTCAGGTCGGGCCAGACCTCCTCGTTCGGCAGGCCGCAGTTACAGACCATCGCGCTCCGGCTCAGAAGCCCGGCGTCGGCCAGCGCGGCCAGCGTCTCGGGCAGCTGACGGCCCGATTTCATCAGCACTTTCGCGCCCGGTGCGGCCAGCACCTCAGCGGCGCAGCGTCCCGGGGCGATGGTCAGCGGCTGCTCCATGCCGCCCGTCAGGGACTGGCCCAGCCGGGCCGCAGCGGCGCAGAAGCTCGTCACGCCGGGGAGCATCACGGTCTTGCAGCCCTCGGCCTCCAGGATCTCCTGTAAATAACCGAACGTGGCGTAGACGGACAGGTCGCCGAGGTTGAGCATGGCGACATCCTGCCCGGCGTCGAGATATTCTTTCACGGCCCGGGCCGCCTCGATGTGGGCGGCTTTCTGCACCGCCGGGTCAAGGCTCATGGCGAAGCGCAGCGGCAGGATGGTCTTGCCGCTCAGCTCCACCGCACCTTTTGCGATGTCCAGCGCCAGCATCCCGCCCTTCGGGGTCTGGGGCGCGGCGATGACCGGACAGTTTTCGAGGCGGCGGACAGCCTGCAGGGTCATGAGCTCCGGGTCGCCCGGGCCGACGCTGACGCCGTAAAAAATGCCTATCCGTTTTTCCATTCGTCCAGCAGCTCCTTTGCAGTTCTGGTCTGGCCCAGCGGGCCGTATTGATTCGAGAAGAGCACCGCACCCACCCGGAACGCCCCGGCGGCGCGGCGGTCGAGGTGGAGCTGGATGGCGTCCAGCAGGCTGGACAGCACCGGCTCTCTCATCTCTGCTCCGTCTAAGATCTCCATGCAGGCGTCGGTGGTGGCCGCGTTCATCAGGGCCGTGCAGACGTCCCGAGACGCGCCGCAGAGGGCGGCGTGGGCGCAGAGCAGCTCGGTACGGCAGTCGGCCGTGCGGGAGTGGGTGTTCATGACGCCGCCCGCCAGCTTGACCAGCTTGCCGATGTGGCCCACCAGCACCACCTCTTCGAAGTGGGATGCCGCCGCCATATCCATCGTATCCCCGATGAAGTTCGAGGTCTTGACCACCGGGATATTCTTTAGGGCGGGCATCTTCTCGTGGAGATAGTCGAGGCCGTAATTTCCCGGGGCAAGGATGAGCCGCCGGGGGCTGACCGCCCGAAGCGCCGCCTGCCCCATTTCCAGCTGGATGGTGTCGAGGATGGCCTGCTGGCTCATGGGCTCGACGATGCCGCTGGTACCGAGAACGCTGAGTCCCCCTTCCACGCCCATGTGGGGGTTGAAGGTGCGCTTCGCCGTTTCGGCCCCGCCCTCGATGGAGATGGTGACGTCAAAGCCGCCCGCGTACCCGGCAGATTCGGCCTCTTTTTCCAGCGCTTCCTTTATCATGGCCCGGGGGACGTGGTTGATGGCAGCTTCGCCCACGGGCTGGTCGAGACCGGGCTTTGTTACCCGGCCCACGCCCTCACCACCGTGGATGCGCACCTCGCCGGACAGCTCGGGCCGGAGGGCGACACTGGCGATGACCGGCAGACCGGTGGTCACGTCCACATCGTCGCCGCCGTCCTTCCGGATGGCGCACTCAGCCCCCTCGCCGGACAGTCGGCAGAAGATGGGCTCTACCTCCACCACGATGCCCTTCGGGGTGCGGAGAGCCACCGTCTCGGGGGTGCGGCCGGTGAGCAGCAGCCGGGCCGCGCCCGCCGCGCCCAGCGCCGCACAGGTGCCGGTGGTGTAGCCGCAGCGCAGGAGCTTCTGGCCGCTGCGGACGTAGTGCTCAAAGAGCGGGCGCTTTTCCTCCGGCGCTTTTTCTTCGCCGTAGAGGAATGCGTACTGCTCATCGGTCAGAGCATAAATTTTGCAGATGTTTTCCCGGGCAAAGGCCTCTTCCGGCGTCATGACGTCCGAGACGCCCGCCGCCGAGACGCAGACGACCTTGTCGGAAACTTTCTGCGCCAGCTCCAGCTCGTGGAGGCTCAGGATGACAGCCATCTTCTTGTCACGGGCGAGGCTTTTCAGGATGGCCAGCAATTCGGCCTTGCCCTTGATGTCGAGGAAAGACGTAGGCTCGTCCAATAATATCAGCTCCGGCTGCTGGCAGATGGCCCGGGCCAGCAGGACGCGCTGGCGCTGGCCGTCGCTGATGCGGTTGAAGTCCCGGCCCGCCAGCGCCTCGGCCCCCACGAGAGCCAGCGCGGCGTGGACCTGGCGCTTATCTTCTGCCGAGAGGACCCCCAGCCGCCCCGTGTAGGGGTAGCGCCCGGCGGACGCCATCTCGAAGCAGGTGGTCAGCTCGGTGCGGCGGGTGTGAGGCACCATCAGGGCCATTTTGCGGGCGCGCTCCGGGCCGGAGTAGTCCGCGAGATTTTTGCCGTCCAGCAGGACAGCGCCCCCCTGGGGGGCCAGCTGCGCTGCCAGCGTCTTGAGCAGGGTGGATTTTCCCGCGCCGTTGGGGCCGATGAGGGTGAGGATGCTCCCCTTCTCGACGCCGAGGCCGATGTGCTCTATCAGGGGCGTTTTGCCGTAGCCGATGGCAAGGTCCTCGGCGCGGCAGTAGAATTTCGAGTCGCTCATTCCCGGCCCTCCTGTGTCTGGCGGCGCACCAGCAGCCAGATGACCACCGGCGCACCAAAAACTGCCGTCACCGAGCTGATGGACAGCTCAGTGGGCGCGAACAGGCTGCGGGCGATGAGGTCGCAGAGCAGGCAGAACGCTGCCCCGCCCAGACAGCAGCCCGGCAGGACATAAAGGGGCTTTGCGCTGCCCAGCAGGTTCTTGACCAGATGCGGCACCGCGATGCCCACAAAGGAGATGGGGCCTGCAAAGGCCGTCACGCAGGCGGAAAGCAGGCTGGAAAGCAGCACGAGGGCCGTTGAGAAGGCCCGCACCGGCACGCCGACGCTCCTGGCGTAGCTCTCGCCCATCTGGTAGGCCGCCATGGGCTTCGAGAGCAGGAACGCCGCCGCCAGCGCGGGCAGCACCACGCAGGCCGCTGCACCCACATTGGCCCAGGTCATGCCGGAAAAGCTGCCCATCGACCAGTTGTGGAGATTGACGATGTTGGAGTCCTGAGCAAAGGTCACCACGATGTCGGTGACAGCCGAGCAGATATAACCGATCATGATGCCGCAGATGACGAGGATGCTCATCCGCGGCACCCGCCGGGCCACCACCAGCACAAAGGCCATCGCCGCCATCGAGCCTGCAAAGGCGGCGATGATGAGGGTGGCCGAGCCGGTGAGCAGCCCCTGCTGTAAAAACACCACCATCGTCAGGGCCACTGCCAGCTTTGCGCCGCTGGAAACGCCCATGACGAAGGGGCCGGCGATAGGGTTTGCGAAGAAGGTCTGCAGGAGGTAGCCCGCCGCCGAGAGGGCCGCGCCCAGCAGCACGACCATGACCGCCCGGGGCAGACGGAGCTGGAGCACGATGCCCACGGCCAGCGCATCTTCGCCCCGGCCCAGCAGAGCCGCCGCCACCGCGCCGGGCGTCAGGGACACACTGCCCCAGAACAGGTTGAGTGCAAACAGCACCGCGACCCCCGCCGTGAGGGCGAGGTACGCGAGGCTGAGGCGGCGGGTGGTGGTCATGACAAAGCTCCTTTTTTATACGATGCGCTGTAAGAAACGGAGGGACGCCGGGTCGGGCGAGCCCTCGGTGAAGACGAGGTTCATATCCGAGATGAGGTCGGCCAGCTCCATGCTCTGCTGGAAGAGGCTCTGGGCCGTACACCAGCAGTCGCCGGACTGGACGGCCTTGAAATCCGCCAGCATCGGGCATTTTTCGATGAGCTGGTCACGGGTCTCCATCACGCCCTCGATGGTGCTGTTGTAGATGAGGACGTCGGCGTCCCTGGCCCGGGCGTAGAAGGTCTCCAGCGGCAGTTTGATGGTGGACTGGGCCGACGTCTCCCCCTCGAGGTCATCGAAGATGTAGACGCCGCCGGCCATCTCCACCATCTGGGCCACATAGTCGCTGGTGCGGCGGACGGTGATGAGGTTATTTGTGGTGATGGAGAAGAAGGCCACGGTCTTGCCGGTATTCTCCTGCTCGAGGATGGGGGCCACCTGCTCCACCTTCTGGCGGAAGACCTCTTCCGCCATCTCAGTCTTATTCAGCAGGATGCCGTAGAGCTTGAGCCACTCCATCCGGGCCAGCGGGCCGCTCTCGTAGCTCGAGCGCTCCACGAGGACCGGCACGCCGAACTTTTCCAGCTGCTCCTTGACCTCGGGGTCGTGGAGCACCATGGTGTTCTCGATGGCGAGGGTGCAGCCGGCGGCAAGGATGCGCTCATAGTCCGGGGCGCTGTACTTGCCCGCGTAGGCGATGCGGCCCTCCTGCATGGCCTGTCTGGCCTCTTCCACATACCAGCCATCGGCCTTCGTGCCGGAGAGGGCGATGCTGTCCAGCGCGTCCAGATGGACGAAGAGGTCCATCACCGAGGTGGAGACGAGATAAATATGATCCAGCGGCTGGCGCAGCAGAACGACATCTTCGGGCAGGTCGTCCACCTCGGCGGCCCCCTCGGGGACGACGAGGAACCGCCCGGCGTCCGGGATGTCGATCATCACATAGCCGCCCTCATAGCAGTCGGCGGAAAACTGGGTGGCATAGTCCAGCGGATAGCTGTGGTCGAACACGAGGGATGCTGTATTGGCCGGGGCGGTCTTGTGCTGCCCGCAGCCCGCAAGGGTGAGGGCGGCGGCAGGCAGGGCTTTCAGAAAATTGCGGCGTTTCATCGTTACTTTGCCTCGATCAGGGATGCAGAGGCGAAGGTCAGCGTATACTCGATCTCATGCGGGGTGCTCATGGCGACGGTATCGCCCACCACATCCAGCGGGGTGTCGAGAGCCGCGACGGGGATCTCGAAGGTAGAGTTGCCCTCGGTGTTGGTGGGCAGATACTTTTCGCCGTCCACCAGCATATAGTCGTAGTTGGGGCTGGACCAGACGATGGTGGCGGTCATCCTGCCGTCGGCCACGGTCAGGGCCGCAGGGCTTTCCACGGTGGCACGGCCGGAGCCGCCCTCGAGGGTCACGTCGCAGGTGTAGGTGCCGTCGGCAGGTGCTTCCGCCGCAGCAGGCTGGGCGTTGGCGACACGGACGGTATGGTCGTACCACTTGCCCTTGGTGCCGAGGATGGCCAGCTGGAAGTCCTCGTCCAGAGCCTCCACCGGGATGTCGAAGCCGTAGACCTCATCGGACAGGCCGTCGGAGTAGGTGACGGTGTCGGTGGTGGGCTGGAGCCAGTCCCCCTCGTGGGCCTCGGCGTCAGCGGCCATGCCGACGTAGAGGTTGACGATCTTCTTGGAGGCGAGACTGACGTGGAAGGTCATCTGACCGTCCTTCACGGTCAGGGTCCCCTTGCCGTCGTTGGCCTCGTTGGCATGGAACATGGAGCTGTCGGTGTCAAAGTCGGCGGTGTAGACGCCGTCGGGCAGAGCGGCCTCTGCCGCCGGTTCGGAAGCTGCCTCGCTCACGGCAGAGGAGGCCGCAGCCTCGGAGGAAGCGACAGAGCTGGCCGGGGCGCCGGATGCGCCGCAGCCGGTGAGAGAACCAGCCAGCACAGCGCCGGCCAGCAGAAGAGCAAATTTATGGTTCAGTTTCATGATGATATACCTCGAAGTATCTATTTTACAGAAAAGATTATAACACGCAATGGACCGAATTCAAAGCAGGGCGAAAAAGAAATTGCCCGAAAAGGCACTCCTTTCCGGGCAATCATAGAATCGGAAGCTGCTTTCGCAAGCAGGGTGCACCAAACGGCGAGGATTTTTGCCCGCAGACAAGGCGATTTTCCGCAGCAATCCTGGGCGGATTGCAAGGGAAAGCAACGCAGTATGCGAGCAAAAAGACCGCCCGGGCGGTGTGCAATGATTACGAAAACGGCTTCCTAGCTCAGCCGTTCAGGGAATCGACAGCGGCCTTGGTGTGTGCGACGTAGAGCTGCTGGATGTCAGCGACCTCGCCCAGACCGGCGATCTGGCAATCGACAGAATCGAATTCGCCGGAGGCCTCGAACTGGCTCTTCCAGGAATCCTCGTCGTCGCCAGCCATATCGTTGTTTGCATGGTCTCCGGCAACAACCATTAACGGACGAAGAATTACTTTTTTGTATCCTGCTTCTTTTACCTTTTCAATAACAGCTTCACATGCGGTATCTTCCGGCTCACCTTCTACAGTTCCGATAAATACATTCTTATATCCAAGCTGCTCCATCTGTGCCTGCATCTGATCATAACTTACATTTGCAACGTGTGAAGTTCCATGTCCCATGAATACAAATGCGGTTCCATCTTCGGCTGCTGCATCAATGCTGTCATAGTTTGCTGTCTTAACTGCTTCGTCTGTGATTGCTTTTGCAACTGCTTCTTTGTCTGCATTGATAACTGTTGCATCTGCTCCAACTTCGCCGAGAAGAGGCTCAGCAATCTTTACAGATTCAAATTTATCTTTATATTTTTCCACTGTCTCTGATAACTCATCATACTCTGCACCATGCATCAGATGTGTCGGCTGAACAACAAGGTTTTTAACTCCATTGTCTACTGCACGCTCCAGTGCCTGCTCCATGTTGTCAATCTTCTCATCATCACGGGCCTGTACGTGATTGATGATGATCTGAGCTGTAAATGCTCTTCTTACTGACCAGTCTGGATTAGCAGCCTGAAGTGCTTTCTCAATTCCACCGATGTCTTTTGCGCGGCTGTCATTGAATGATGTACCGAAACTTACAACAAGAAGTTCATTCTCACCAATCTCGTCCTGATTTAACGGATCATCTTTCGAAGCGTCACCTGTATCTCTTCCGAAGT
>OIWU01001344.1_pt1 | contig 24779 bp, 20 predicted proteins | sample 1587711 | NCBI WGS metagenome assembly OIWU01 (sample SAMEA3888909, study PRJEB22519) | human gut metagenome | biome: human gut; feature: human-associated habitat; material: faeces | place: Denmark | collected 2010 | reverse complement strand
TTGGAAGTTGCGAAGTTCTAATAGCGTCAAAACCAAAGCGTACAGTTACGCCTTTTATGTATATATGTCCATCCCACCTTCGCCCAGTTGGAGCTTCCAGTAAGGATATGACTCCGCAAAAGTAACAATTATTATCGAATCTACAAAATTTTTAGCCATAAAGTTTCGAAAAAAGTTGTGTGAGGGGACACAAATGGGAAGAAGAAGTAGTCTTACTTGGCAAGGAGGTTTAGATTTTGGGGAATGTTTCCACATACTTTCCTCATTTTCCACGCCATCTACTTTTGGTACACAAAGCATAATCACCTGACAATCAACCCATATCATTTTCATTCTTCTTTTTTGCACACTGATTGTGACTATGAATAGCGGGGTCGATAATGAATCCACAAAAAAGAAAGAAAGTAAGTAACATTAAACAGAAGTTGGCACTCCTATCCAGCCACAGGCTACCACTGAGGATTCTACACAACAGGAGACTACTCAGCAGCAGGAGGCTACAGAGACTGAGCAGCAGACAAATGCTGAATAAGAATTCACAAGGGCTCTGTAGAGTTCAATTGAATTCATTTTGCAGACGACATATTAGAATAATAAGAAAAGCATAGAATCCTGCTGGCAGTGATGCCAGCAGGATTCTGCGCTTTTTGATACAGAAGCATACACATGGATTTCTAAAGAGCAAGCCAAAAGTTTAAATCTATTAAACATTCCCAGTTTTTGACATTTGTGTCATTTTTCGGGAATGAACACACGAAAAGCCATTGACATCTTACTTTCTGGGGCTTACGTTACAAGATTTTGAATGCAAAAGCCCACAAAGGAGCCGACTTATTCCCGATTTTTGTCATTAATGACACTTTTCGGGAACGACTATGATTATAAAAAGAGATTATTAATTTGCAATGCCTGATGATGCAAAAAGAGAGCAAGAATGCGCTTCATTAAAAAGAATCGACGATTCCTTTAAGAAGATAATCATAATGCGCGATGACATAAAACCATATCATGACAACAATGGCTTTTATATTGTCGGGTTAATGGATTTCTTGCTAAAACCAGATTTGATGGAACAATTATAGAAATCGGAGAAAGAATCCATTCGTTATGAGTGGACTCTTTCTTTTGATAATCATAGCTTACCTATTATTATATGGTTGGGTACCTTACATTCCCCAACTTTTCGGGGAATGTTTCCACATACTTTCCTCATTTTCCCCACCATCTATTTTTGGTATACAAAGCATAATCATCTGATAATCAACTCATATCATTTTACCCTTCTTTTTGGCACGCTGATTGTGACTATGAATAGCGGGTTCGACAATGAATCCACAAAGAAAGTAAGTAAGTAACATTAATATAGTAACAATTAAAAAAAGATAAGATTATGAAGAAGTTTATGTTTGCTGCTATCGCAGCTATGGTAATGGTTTCAGTAAGCAACGTTTTTGCATCAAACAGAATGGTAAGTAACGCAGAGGTAGCACCAGTTGATACCGTGGCTCCAGATGCTCCTTCAGATACAACAGAAGTTGGCACTCCTATCCAGCCACAGGCTACCACTGAGGATTCTATCCAGCAGGAGAATACTCAGGAGGAGACAACTCAGCAGCAGGAGACTACAGAGACAGAGCAGCAGACAAATGCAGAGTAAGAATTCAATAGAGCTTTGTAGAGTTCAATAGAGTTCATTTTGCAGACGACATATTTAAGAGAATTAATAGGGAAAGCGTAGAGTCCTGCTGGCTGTAATGCCAGCAGGACTCTACGCTTTAAAATTATCGAAAATATCCATAAAAGAATGCTACAATCAACACACCACTTCCTCCATTCTCACCAACTTGCCAGCAACAAACTGCATGATGATTTTATGGAGCGTTGTACCTTGGCGCAGAGCCTCAACCCTTGGAGCCATGGCATATCGCTTGATCTGTTCCTCTGCCTCTTGCCATTGTACTTCTGCCTTGGAAAGTTTGCCATTCTCAGGCTTTGCCTCATAATCTTTCTTCGGCAACACCTTCAGTTCCAATATATAACTATGTTTGGTTGAATAATGGGTAAGGTTTGGCAAAAGAAAAAAGTCACAATAACCATGATTCAATTCCAGCTCAGGAGCGGTATAATAGTAATTGTTCAAATTCAGATATGCCATGAAGAAACCTTGAAGATTGCGCTCCGACTCGATACCGTCACGAACAGATGAGACATCCTCATACGCCTTTGCCATTGCCTCCAAAGCATCACGCCACTTCCCCTCAAGAGCCATGTAAGTAAACAGTATCTTCATCTGAGTTAAGTCCACAAACTTTTCCTCCTGGTATTGCTCCAACAAATAGCCATAATACTGCTTACGAACATTATTGTTTGGAATACCCAATATCAGCATATCACCGAAAGTATCCTTTATAGTAAGCATGCCATAATAGAACAGCAGACTGGTGAATGTTTGAGGATTAGTCAACCTACTGGCAGGGAATGTATTTTCCAAGCTTGTCACTATCTGCCCCGTCTCGGCTATCGTGCGAATAATGCCTTTGCGATCGCCATCCAACTTATCCAACTGAAGAAGTTTCTTCATTTTGTTATAGTCAGTCATCGTGTTTGGATCTATCATCTGCTTTGGAGCCTCGCCTCTATCCATGTAGTTTCGGAGATAGTAGATTACCATATCACAATTGAACACTTTACTCTGATTTTTCAAGGCATCCTCAGAAAAACAATAATTGTCGTACCAAGGTTTCATCTCGTCTATCATCACCTCGATATCACTTGTTGCAGGAATTCCCCCCACCTCTTTATAATAAGCAAACATCTTGCGTACTTCTTCCAAAGAAAAGCCTAACATCTGATTGAACTCCGGCTTGGTAGAGATATGCCAGCCAATATTGAATCCACTTGTCACATCGTCCAAGGTAACAGGACTGACACCAGTGATGAAAATACGCTCAAACATACCCTTGAACTTCTTGAAGACATCACGATAGAAGCCATCGGCATGGGTGATTGCCCAATATACCTTCTCGCCCTGTTCATTGAGCACGGTATTGGTGAAATTGTCATATTCATCGATTATCAGATAGAGAGGAATGCCCTTGGTCGCAGTCTCATCTTGAAGCAAAGCCAGTTTCTCCGTAGCTGAATCCGTTTTAAAGAACTTCTCCTTAAAATCTGTTAGATAAAACTCTTGGTAAATTCGCATGAAGCCATCCAATTTGACACGCAAATACATATCGAAGTTTTCTTCCAACTTGTCAATACTACCACCTACATACGAGAAATCAAGGTGAAGAACCTGATACCTTCCCTGTAAGGGAGTAGGATGCTTACCTACCCATAAATCACCGAAAAGAGTTTGGAATTTCTCTTTCTTGCTACAATCATAATAAGCATGGAGCATACTCAGGAATATGCTTTTACCGAACCGACGTGGACGGATGAAGATGATGTTGCTAGGCTGGTTTTCCAACAAAGGCAGATACATCGTCTTATCCACATAATATTGATTTTGTTCTATAACAGCCTCAAAGTCATTGATACCGTAAGGCAAACGTTTCACATTCTGCTTCATAATTGCTCCTTTTCTAGTTGAGTAAGTGGTTATGACAGAAATCTATCAGATATAGCCAATATCATACTTCATTCTGTCCAGGATACACTATCTTCTGCAAAGATAAACAAAAAGCACGAAACCCGCAAGAGATTTCGTACTTTTTATATGTTTTTATTGATACATTGCGTAGAATTCCTGCACCTTGTTATGGAGCATAGAAGCATAGAGAAGACCACTTTTCCATTCTTCGGGAATTTGGTCTATTCCAAATTTAGCACCCAGGATAGCTCCTGCTACTGCTGCATTGGTATCCGCATCTCCGCCTGATAAAACAATCTTCAAGATACCCTCTCTATACGAGGTTGCATGCCAATAAGCCCATAGGGCAGCCCCTAAAGTTCTGAGCGTATATCCCATACTCTTTTCATCATCCAGGCACAAAGAATCCAGACCTTCATGGTATGCCAAGTCAATAAATGGAACAATTCGCTCATCATATTGTTTGGCAATGCCAATCACATCTTCATAATCCAATATCCTGTCTTCAAAGACAAGAGCATGTATGATAGAAGAAACGATAACGCAAGAGCCCACACAGCGTGGATCAAAATGAGTTAGCTTACAGATATTCTCTGCATTACTAGCCACATTTTCCTTCAGAAGTCCTACCACCGAAGTTCTCATGACGGCTCCATTAGCTGCAGCTTTTTTCTTTCCCATCTTCCAGATAATCTCTGCAGCCTTCTGTGGATTCGAAGTATAGTCGCCAAGAGCCATTACATTATATGTATGCCGGCCAATTCCCATGCCTCCGTTCATCATCCATTCCTTAAACCTTCTGGCAATATCAAGAATATCTACCTTTTGACAAGCCACAAAGGATTCTAAGATGCATAGCATCATGTCGGTATCATCTGTCCAGTCGCCTCTTTGCCAACGACGACGATGATTATCCTGCACGATTTGTGAATAGTCCTCTATCCCATTAGGATAGAAACGATCCACCTCTTGCTTGGACATAAACTCCGTGCTCAGTCCCAAGGCATCTCCTACAGCTTGCCCAAAGATGGTACCGAGGAATCGTTCATTTATAATTTCATTTTCCATTTTTTTCTATTCATACAACCAACCAATCGTAAAGTCATCCATATCTGGCAATAGTGCTGTACCGATTACACAACTCCACATTTTTTATCGACAACACTTATTCCCTTTCATGCTCCTTCAGATACTTTTAGTCTAAGCCAAGAAGGGAAATATTTCCAAAGCAGATATCCCATTTTGAGTTCGACTAAACGTTCAAAAGTTCAACTAAGTTAGATTTCATCATTAGCAACAGACTTTCAGTATATTACAACAAAGAAGCAAGCTAAAGATTGACTAACTTCGACTAAAAATTCGGCTAACTTCGACTAAACTTCGACTAAAACCCACCTCTTTCCAACAGTTAATTTTATGATTCCTTTTTTCTTAAGCGTAGAGAGGAAATTACCTATTTTACGTTTTTTCTGTTCATCAGTCAACACATCAGACAATTTTGATTGTATAAGAGTATTCAGTTCACTTCTAGTAGCTCCACCAAAGGAACGAAGATAAGATATTATCATTTCTCTAAAGTGATGATCGTTGAAACTGCGGTTTTTAATGTATTCAGTTTTCAATTCATCATTATTTGCAGTTTTTGCCACATACTCCGATAAAAATAATTTTGGGTATCGACCTTCCACAAGGTGTAGCTTTCTCAATCGTGCTGCAGTTTCCTTATCTATTGTTTCATGTTTTTGTACCATATCCAATGCAATACAATCATAAAGCGACAAGTCAGGATTGGCTTTCAATAAGCGATAATATTGCTCATTAATAAGTTTGCCGTAAATTTTAACAACAACTTCTCTCTTAGCTTGGTCTATCTGATAGTCAGGCATCGGGAAAAAACGTTTTTGCTGTTCTGTAAAAACCTTGCGAATACCTCGTCCTATCGTATCTATCATGTTGAAGTTAACCATACCTTGACATAACACATAATTGCGATAGAACTTCTGAGGTCCATTTTGTTCAATCGCATTTCTTACAGTACCAGGCAAGAAGAATCCACCATTAGCAAATGTTACAGAGTTAGGTTCTTCAACCATAGTGATACGTTCTTGCATAGTATAATCCTGATGCGCTATACAATTATGAAGTACTTCACGAATGCTGTATTCATCATATTGCTTGACGACATCAGGAAACAGTGTTCCACCTGGCAAGATGCGCTGGTTCAGATTGCGAATTTTTGACAACGCTTCGTTAACCGTCAAGATGAAAGGAGTATAGAAATGCTCATAATCTATCTTTTCATCATGCTCATCAACTAACACCCATGTGATAGTTGCTACAGCAGGACTAATAAGATAAGTAGAAGTCTCTTTGCCTAGCAAAAGTATAGCCGCACGAGTAAGTTTGCCTTTTATTGCGACACCAGCACGACACAGCAATTCCATATCATCCCAAGCATCGACTTCTTCTGCCAACCGAGGATGAACCGTTTTATATTCTGTTCGAGCTTTAGCCAAAGCTTTGGCATCAAGATCTTCCAAAGTGGCATTTTGAATTATTTCTGCAGACCAATCAAAAACCGGGCTGTTTTCTTCAAGGATGGCATTTAACCTTTCTTGGGTCAACTCCACCAAAGAATCCTCAATACGTTGCCATGCCTTATTGTGAGCATAAACTGGAAGTTTTGGACGATGCTTAGGAATATGTATTATCCAAACTTTCTTGTTGGTATCATCAGTTATGAATTCTTCCACATCAAGTCCTTCCGTAGAAAGATTAACACATCGTTCTGTCAATCTTAGAATCGCTTTCTGGCGGTCGTAATTATAGGCATCAGTGCCTATAATCTCTAAAGACTGATCTTGCACACCTATTACAAGATTTCCTCCCTCCATGTTGGCTATTGCCGACACGTAGGAGATGACATCATCTTTCTCGTCACCACAGAACGAGTTCTTCAGATTCTTATATTCCTTCCATTCGCAATGAGCATTCTCTTGTGGGTATTCACGGAGGAGGTATTGTTGAAGTTCGAGTTCGAGCATTTTATATTTTATCTTGATAGTTTTTATTTTTTATCCCAAAATACCTTAGTGTTTCTGTAAAAATACATGGTTCATTTTTCTTCCACTGGGTAGAAAGACATTCTTCAGTAGCATCACATTTCGCATCTTCTAAAAACATCGTTGATGAACATATAGGATAACGTCTGCATTCTTTTTTCTTGTTATACGTTAATAATCTCGCCATAATTAGTTCTACTCCATACAATATCGCTGACTCTTTGTATGCAGACATTTTTCCACCGACCATATTTTTGGGAAGTACACTCTGATTCTTTCCATCTATAAAAGGATACCCGTAGTGATTTAATAGTTTCTCTTTGAAAATCTCCCTATCGGATATGTTACAATCATATAAAAAATCAATAAGCTGGTGATGACATTTACTGCAGTCCAATATACAATTATTTATAACTTGGGAATAATATTCTAAATCCGTACCCATTAATGCTTCCAAACTTCCTTTAAAATCATTAGAGAAAATGTTCAATAGTCTATAAAAAGGCATACTCTTTCCCTTATATGAAACAGCATAGTCGCGAATAACAGATTGGTACAAGTCCTTTCCATCCCAATTTGGATGCTGTTTAAATAACTTGAGTACTTCAAAGAAACCAATGCCTGGATTATCCCAAAGCAAAGCACACAAACAAATAGACGCTATTTTCTTATTATCCTGTGCTATATCAGGCGTAGTTTTACTTATAATAAGTTCGACTGCATGGTAGGGTATTATGGCGTGGCTTACATCGTCATTAATCATAGATTGAATAGCATGAGCCATACCCTCAATGACACAACGATGTCCAAATTGAAATCCATGTTCTTTCGCTTTGTCGTTTTCAAAATCATAACACCCTATCCATACAGCTGTTTTCTCTTTTTTTGCGATGGATATTTCACGTTCATCTATTTCTATGTCGGAAATATTAAAATCTGTTGTTTTAGTTCCTTCAAGATTGTTGAAATGAAATATAAATTGATGAATGTGCCCATCTGTTTCCCATAACTTTAATGGGACATTTATTTCATCGTTATTTCTTATATAATCACGATACTTCGCAAACATTCTATTGTACATATCACTCATCCTTATGCCATATAGACTTGTGATATGTTGTATGTAATGTATATATTCATGAACAAATGTTGCATATGTAGATAATGTCATATTGTCCAAGTTTTCCAAATCAATATTATCATCTACGTACATGTGCAAATGGTTTGTTTCATACTTACTACATTTGCCATTTAAAATGTCATAATCAAAAAAAGACATACCCATTCGTTCGTAAAAACTTTAAATTGGGGAATTTAAATCAAATGACCTTTCAAGTTCCAATTCTGGACGAGTCAAAAGAATTGGCATTTCCTTTTGCTCTTCTTTTACAATGCTCGAAGCATTTTTTGCTCTCGTAGCAGCCCAATTTCTAAGTGCAGCTATTTGCTCTTTCATTGTAGTTGATAAAGGAACCGTTTCTGATATTGCGTCCATAATATGCGATGCATTTAGAACTGGACTCTCGGGATTATCAACATAAGCTGCAAACATTGCTTCCTTAATACACTCTTCTATTTCTGCACCATTGAATCCTTCAGTTTTTTTTCCAAACATACCTATGGGATATTGAGATGGATCTTGTCCTTTTTTCTTTAGATGAATAGAGAATATGTTTTCTCTCTCCTTTGCTGTTGGAAGATCAACAAAGAAAATTTCATCAAATCGTCCCTTTCTCAGTAATTCTGGAGGCAGAAGATTTATGTTGTTTGCGGTAGCCACTACAAATACAGGAGAAGTTTTCTCTTGCATCCAAGTCAAAATTGTGGAAAATATGCGAGAGGTAACTCCGCCATCAGTGGAGCCACTTGATTGTACTCCATTGAGTCCCTTCTCAATTTCATCTATCCATAGAACACAAGGTGCAACTGCCTCCGCAGTAACAATAGCCTTTCTGATATTATCTTCACTACTACCAACAAGTCCTTGATAAACTTTTCCAATATCTAATCTTAGCAGAGGCATGTTCCAAAAGGAAGCTATACTCTTTGCTGTAAGACTTTTACCACATCCGGGAACACCTAATAAGAGAAGTCCTTTTGGTTCTTGCAATCCAAAATCTCGCGCTTTCTTTTCATAAGCTTTTTGTCTTTTGAATAGCCAATCCTTAAGAATTTCCATGCCACCAACATCCTTTAGACTCTCATTCTTCGGGAAATAATCAAGAATACCTGATTTCTTTATGATTTGTTCTTTTTCAGACGAAATCGTATATGGCGCATTCTGTCCTAGATCGTCTTTAACTGCGGCAAGACAAAATGCTAAATCGGCTTCCATTGAGGTCATACCTAAAGCCGCATCCACCATTCTGTTACGCATTTCCACTGAGAGATTGATTTTACATTGTCTTTCAACTACGCCAAGTGTTTTTTCCATATCAAATCTATCTGGTAATGGGATATTCAATACCGTTACATATTTCTCCAATTCTACTGGCAATTTATAAATAGCAGACAGAATTATAGCATGAGTATTTGTATGTCTTGCTTTTTCAGCAATTGAACGAATATAGTATTTGACATTTTCCTCTTCTATATAGTTGTTGAAATCTTCTAATATAAAAACATCCTTTCTTGTATCCTTATCATTGTGGATGTATTTCAGAACTTCTTCAGGTTCAACGATTTCTTCACCATCTTGATTTTTAATGGGAAGGGCGTTGTTGCTATTAAACTCTCGCAAGCCTTCTACGCAATTCCAATTGAAAAGTCGAACATCCTTTCCTTCTGATTTGAGGATATTTATTATACCATCTATTTTTTGCTTAGTTCTATCGTATTCAAAACTATTTAGATACAGAACAGGATAATATGCCTTCAGCATATCTCTTATTTTCGAATATACGGCTTCCATTATATTGTTATTTCTGTTGTATGGATTGTATGTTATTTCTACGAGGTTTCATTTTTGCTAAATACTTAGCAGGAATGTTTGTTTTCTTTGTCATGATTCTTTTGTTACCCAGCAACTGTTCAAGAACATCCATAGCATCATGAGCTCTTTCATTAACATCGTTAGGAAGATAGTCAGAATCTGTAACAATAGTTCCATCTTTTAAAATGACAAACTTTATCTGCGCAACAGGTTCGTCCTCGTTTTTATCTTTTGAACGACCCACCATAAAAAAGCAATAAACTTCTTCAGTTGTAGGGGTGAATCGATCATTCGCTTTATAAGTAAAGCCCTTTTTCTTAAATTCTTGAACCAAGGAGTTTTTGGCATATGCGGCATTTAAGGCATAGAATTGGTTTTGTAATTCTTCTACTTTTTGCACTGCATTGGGCATATAATAGGTATTATATGTTACCTCATTTGTTGTAAGATTAAGTTTAAGGGCAAATTCACCGTACAACTTAGTTCCATGGTTTGCATCTATTACAAGTAACTCATTTCCGTTAATAGAATACGTCCACCCCAAGGTGTCACACGCAGATTTTAAAACATCTACGTGCATCACATGAGGATTGCGTACAAATCTTGATGATTCAAATCTAGACATATCAATCTTTGTATTTGGTCAATAAACTTTCAACACTTTGTGTAGTTACAAAAGTCAAACGTCGTTCCGTATTATTGTATTTAATAAAAGAAGACCACTTCTCTCGTAAAGAAGCAGAGAACATAAGATTCCTAAACTTAAATGAATGATTTGAAACAATGAATGTAATGTCATATAACCCTTCATTGGAGGATGATTCAATCATTAATCCATCATATAATCTAGAGTAATTTACAACGTAATTCTTTAGATAAGTATGGACCAAGGCATTTTTATTGATTAGCCTTCTCGTCGAACAATAGAAAAGCGCAAGCAAATGTTTGTCAAGTTCGTCCTTGTTCTGAGGGTTAGGACCATCAATAACTGATGTCGCAAAGTCATTAATAGAAGAATTTACAGCAACAACATTATTTCGTTTGTTGTTATTTGTTATTTGACGTGCTTTTTGAACTTTTCCAGAGAATATTTTCTTTTCTGGGACTGCGTCTATCAACAAAAGGTTATTCTCTAACAACTCCATTGTAGAAGGATCATCAATAGAATTATACAATAATTCTTTGGAGATACTTTCCAATGAAGTTTTATATCTCTTTTTATCCTTTATGTTTAGACCGCCCATATTTGATGCTACGACTAACTCTTGTCCTATTTTCGCTAGATTCTTATATAGTTTTTCTTTAAGACATCCTAAGATTTTCTCTTCAAGTAAATCTTCTATGGGACTAAACAACTTATGAACTTCAGGATTATCAATGTTTAAGAAATAATCCAAACGTTCATTCTTGTAATTCGATAAAGATGTAACTTCAAGATTCTCAATTTCCTTACGTATTCTTGATGCGTAAATCTCTGCAAATTCTAATTGGAAATCTGCATATTTGTTCTTAGCAACAGTATGATGTGCCAAGGTCATTTCTTCTCTTCGTACATGCTTTTGTTCCTCTGAAACAGAGAATGACAATACATTGAAACTTCCCGAGAAAAGAATTTTCTGATCGCCTTTAACTTCTATGACATTTTTAAGGTGAAACTCAGGGAGTTGAACATAGAAAAAGTTAGGATATTGCTCATCCAATAACTTGATTCCTGGTTCTACTTCCTCGTCCATCATAGGTTTTCCATCATTATTTAATGCAGGTTCAGAATAAGCGATGAAAACTCTCTTATTTTCGTCTTTGAGGAAATTTTCAATAAGTGGACCTCGATCGTGCATAAAAGCACCTTTTCGAATCCATGGACTTATGAGCCAAACCTCATCTGGATCATCCTCATTGAAAATCTTATGAAGTTCAAGTTCAAAAGACAAAGAATCGTATAGTGCTTTTTTATGAAGCCTTTCCTTGTCATTAGTTGTATTTGTTGGTTGAGAAGAGTCTGCACTTGTATCCGATAAAGAGGCTTTATGAGCATTCTCTTCTTCAAGTACAAGTTGCTTTTCTGCCTCTTTTATATCTTCAGATATTTCTGATTTTGCCGTTTCAACAGCATCTCCTTCAAGTACAATAGTTTCTTTATCAATTTCACACTCAAACTTAATACAGCTTTCAAGGAGTTCTGCTAACAATTCTGGATTAGAATTGATTTGTTCTGACATAATTGGATTTAATGCATTTGAATTTTCGTCAAAAACTAATGCACGAACCTCTTCTGATGAAGCTATACTTTGTACAAAACACACATATACCTTGTAACTAGCCTCATGGCCTTCCTTCCAGATTGCACTTTCCAAAATGTAACGATTCTGTGGGAAATGTACGTCCTGCGCTTGGCATTCAGCATACTGCTTAATTTGTTCCAAAGATAGATTTAGATCGTCACAAGGAGTATTAACCTCATTGATTTTTGAAAGATAATCACCTATGCAATTTTTAATATTTAACCACGACAGGTGAGACTTATCAATGTAAATATCAAATGATTTTGTATAAGTATCAGGACGTTCTCCCCTCTCTGCGTACATGCGACCTGCATCTGTAAGAGCCATACATGAATCATCCCCTTCAATAGCATTAAAGCCTCGAAGTGTCTCAATTGCTGTCCGCAATATCGACTGTTCTGCTTTGTCGTTAACTACGTCCAAGCCCAAAATCAATCCTATTTTTTCAAAAGATGATGTTTCATCGATAAGAAGTATGCCGACAATGCCCTTTTCAAGCGATGTTATCTTTGCAGGTCTTTTGGTTTTACCAGCATAAGTGGCTTTAACAAAGTTAATGTCATAAGAAATATATCCAAAGATTCTTTCTGAAATTTTCTTTTCTTCGAATACAGCTTTTGCTATACGAGTTCCGATAGGTTCCAGAACCTTTTGGGGCGCTGCATTTTTTTTATTTTTTATCTTGCTCATCTCACTGCATCTTTAAGTTGTTCAAAACTAACAGTTTCCATGTTTGCAATGGAAGCGGCATAATTACTATTACTCTCAAATTGGCGTTTGTTACCTACGACTATAAGAAGACGTTTGGCACGAGAAAAAGCGACGTTAATACGTTCGATTTCTTTTGCAAAACCAATATTGTTTTTGGGGTTACTTCGAACTGTTGAAACAATAATAATATTGCGCTCCATTCCTTGGAATCTATCGACCACATCACAAATGTACTCTCCTTTGTTAATGTGCTTGTTAAACCTATAATCGTATTTTTTCTTAATCTCGCGGTTTTGGGCACTATAGAATGTTATGATGCCAATTTCTTTGTCCTCTGTTTTTTGCTGTGCATTAACAAAATTAGAATAGCCATCTGCTTGTTGCAAAGCCTTAAGAACTAAATCTATGGCCTTAAGTTCTCCTTCGTTTTTATAACCTGGGTTCAAGTATGTTTCTGGGGTGTGAACGTCAATCCATACAGCATGAGTGCTTGGCTGAATTATAGGATTTAATGTAATGCCATGCCATCTACTTCCCTTGTTTGTCAAATCAGGGATGTCCATTGTTTCTGTAATACCACACTTTAACCCACCAGTAGCAGCAAGTTCTTCTTGATAGAACTGTTTAATTGTATTCATAATCTGTTCATGCATACGATACTGGGTATCAAGCGTAGCAACAATTGTCTTTCTAACCTTTGCTGCAGCTTCAAATAAACGCTTAAATTGAGATTCTGCCTTTTGTAATTTCTCCGCAATATTTTTTTTGCCAATCTTTTCAAGGGCACTGTCAATTGTATTTTCATCCATCATTGGAGGCAGCTGTTTGTGGTCACCAATGACGATAATTTTTTTGCCCAAGACAAGCGGTACAGCCATTTCTACTGGTGTAGCTTTACTAGCTTCATCCATTATTACCACATCAAAGAACATATCAGAACGCTCATTTCCACCAAACATGTCAGAATATGATTCCATAAAATCACGAGAACCACAAATACTACATGTTGCTGCAACAAGATTTACATTGCTTTTGTATAAACGGCTAAACTCTGTTCTTGAATGTTTATCCTTGGCTTCAAGTTCTTCTTTCCAAGAACTTATCGCTGACGAATACTTCGGATCATTAGAAATTTTGGAAATAATTCTATCCATCCAAATTTTTGCAGCATTATCATTGCATTTTGTTGAGTCTTGACTCCATGTATCAATAATGGATGTAGAGAAACGCAATGCTTCTGGTGCCAAATTCTTAATCTTCCTATCATCAAGACGGCCTAGAATACGAACAGGCCTAATGCCAGCTTGAGTCTGCAAACGCTCAAGTGCATTATCAACAGCTGTGTTTGTCTGTGATGTTAATAGAATTCTGCAATCAGGATTCTTGCGAATTTCTTGCCAAATTATCTCGGCAATAACAGTCGTTTTACCAGTACCTGGAGGACCTTGAATAAGTGCTAAGTCTTTTGCAAGAACAGACTTTGTAACCGCCTCAAGTTGCTTTTCATTCAAATTTCCAATCTTATGAGTACGGATGTCTTCCAATGCAGTATTTATGTCAACAACGGTTTCACCAGCATACTTTGGATCAAAGATGAAATTTGGAAGATTCGGATTGATAGGTCTATGGTTATATTTACTTTCTGGCTTTAAAATACGACTCATAGCCTTGCTTTGACGCATCAATTCCATAGTTTCACCCATGGCAGGGAATTGTATATAGTCACCAGCTACTATCTTTAACTCCTTTGAAGACAACAATTCTGAAACGTCATCATTAGGTTCAATGATGGCATAGTCTCTTGTCCGTCGTACACAATTGCCAATATTCAGACTGTTTTTCTGGAGGTATTGACGACGACGACGACGTACAATACTTTCCTTAGAGTACCGACTATGTGCAAGTTCTTCTTCATCAACCTCGCTCAACTTATCATAAGTTGAGCCATTAATGTAATTAACATTTTCATTTCTAAAGTCTGACTGAAGTTTGCGATCCAATTCTTGCAACAGAGAAAGATCTTCCGAAAGTGACCATTGTGTGATTCCTTTATTGTTGTTATCATCGTAGAGAATTTTAATTCCATGAATAGAAGCAAGAGCCCCTTCTATTATATTCTCAATATTGTCTCTTTCATCAATATCAAAAAAATTGAAAGCAAAACGCAACTCTTTAGCATCTTTGCTAAGTCTATTTGTGGTGAAATTGCTGCGCTTGTCTGCGAGTGCAATATTGACCTTTTCAAATACACTTCGACGATATTCTTCATTCTCGCAGAGGAACTCTATACGTGCTGTTGGCTTATATTCTGGAGCTTCTGCGCAAATTGAATCATCTAACTGTGAGAAAATATCGTCTTTAAGAGTTATATAGTCTTCTTGAGATTTTGGGTAGAAAACCACGTACGATCTTGGTACATCTACTTGAAGTGAAGATTTGCCATAATTCTGGAGTTTCAAATCAGCAAGGACAGACTTTTCAATCTGTGGTGCAAAAGCATAGTGGAAGGTACTGCTAACATATTGGTTTGAGTAGTTTTTCCTAACCATATTGAAATAACGTCCAAGATGTGGCAGTTCACTCGGATTATTAACAATCCAAGTGTAAGCATTACCTTTTATGTTCGCACCTTCAATTTCGATACTAGTATCTATCTGTTTTGGCGAAATTGATACCATGCAACTTGCAAAACGAAGTTTGCTAAAAATTGTTAGCCCTATATCAAGAGGACGCTTAGAAGTTATCACAAAGTGTTTCCCGTGTGGTATAACTTGAGCATCATCAGGAAGATCTTTACAATAACTGTTTATATCAATAGATTCAACGGAGGGCAATAAAGGCATGATTAATTTTGTTGTACGAACAACCTCTGCAATACCTTTATGATGAGTATCTACAATTTTCTGAAGGAATACAATATCCTTATCAGAGGTTAGAAGAAACTCTCCAGATTCGTCTTTCTTTAGTTCGACTCCAAACTCTATCAATTCAGAATCAATAGAAGACGTAATGTCTGCCAACTCTTCAGAGTCAGATATGATTGCAATCTTTCCGCTTACCGTATTGGTAGGTTCAGAATCAGCTTGATAACAATAGTCCCTTCCTATTGTCTTAATACTTTCAATGGTATCTTCTGGAATGGATTGGTAACCATCAAATGATATAAGGCATTCACCATCATCGATGGAAACTTTTGCTTCCATTTCGCATTTTCCTCTTAATTCGTCGGTAATGGCATTGTTAAGATTCTGAGCATAGCTGTCCATATCAAAATCCAATTTCAGCAAACCACCTTTTTGTTTGCTTATGTTTTGAATTTTGATTAAATCACGTTTATTTTCCAAAAGGGCATTTAGACCATCAAGATAGGCTTGCCACATCTCTTTATCCTCTTCTATTTGAATTTCAATAGGAGGAATTGGCAAAGAGAAACAATCCTTCATAAATTGTGTAATCTCGTTAACATGACCTATCCAATAAGGACCTACACCACTAATCAATTTGAATGAATCTTCATACAAATCAACAAATCGCACCTCACATTTTCTGATAATAAATTGGTCTTTCTCTTCTGGTAAGACCATGTTTTTTATAGTAAAATGCGGCACTCGTAAAGTGTATTCATCTCTCGCAAGTTGTGCAGTCATACAGTACGGGAGTTCATCGAACTTTATTGCAAGTTCTTCATACACTTTGTTTCTTCCTTTTTGTCTACGATGGATAAACGAACAAGTGTGTGTACCAGACAATTGTGCTATTGTATCCTCAAAAGATACTTGTGCATCCTTGTCATGGAATTTGGCATCGTCACTGGTATATCTAACAAACAAAGGAAGAGCTTCACTATCTTCAACGTTGCCGTAGATATTTGACTCAAGTTGCCTAATGTCTAATTCTGCCATAACGAATTAAAAATAATAATTTAACTTTCGAATCTGTGATTCATTATATAATAATTGAGTGAAGGTTTTCTCTATTTCAAATAAACGATACTTACATGTCTGTCGAACATATTTAATTGCGCTCGAACAATACTATTGGCCTCGATCATAATAACTAAACCATAATTTGCAAATGATGCTGCTTCCATAGGAGCTCCGATTGCTAAAGCATTATCGTCATAACCATAACCTCTGAATTCAATAATGTTCTCTTGCTTATTTACGATTTTCATTCGTTTTGGAGACATTTGAATATTGTTCTGCCATAATGGATGCACGCCATCCATATTGTACATTGTCACAGTGTATCCTTCGGCACCTTCAATATTCTTTTCAATTGTTATTCTACGATGACAATTGTAGTTATGTCCAGAGACATCTTGCCCATTTTGGAAGCGGACATGATCTGACGAATCGTAAACAATTTTCCCGCTAGGAGGATTATTGTCTCCTTTTATTATGCTGGATAAAAAATCTAATTCCATTAGCTAATATTTTTATTTTTGTTTTGTTAATCATTGATTATCTTTATAGCATCTTTGGGTATATAAGCGGTTGCAACCAAATAGCCCTCAAATAATTCCACGATAACTCTTTGCTGCCCAGCAATCCTTGCCACTCTGCCATGAATACCCTTGAATTTACCTTCCGTCACAACTACGTTATCACCCAGTTTGAACTGGATGTTATCGGAAGTGATTGGGATGATGTGAGGATTTTTAATGGACGTTAGACGGATGAAGTTAGCCATTGCTTCGTCACTGATTTTAAGTGGAGGATTGTAATCAGGATTGCCTTGAAGATGGATTGTGTGGTCAAAATAGTAACTGAGCAAAGGTCTGCTTTCATTTGTCACAACCTTATTGTCGTGAATCAAGATTTCTACTTGCTCAGCTGATGCATGAACAAACACAAAAGAAGAAATAAGCGGCTCAGTTTTGATTCGCTTCTTTCCTTGCTTCCTTACCTCTTTATATCGCAAAGGAACATAACATTCAAGTCCTTTAGCTTCTACAAACGCTTTAGCTTTGATAATTCGCCCATACGAAACTCGCAGAACAAACCATTGCCTATTTGTATTAGGCACATTTTCTACCGACACCCCATTTCTGATACCATCAGAAATGGAGGGCGTGTAGGAGGTAAGTCCAGCACTTGGACACGTTGAACCGGTGTCGAGAGTTTGCCCATTATACAATGAAGCATCAACCGTAGAAGGCTGCTTGGTTTTATCTTCCAATGTTATTATTCAGAGTTAGATGAATACCGATAGACCTTTCTTCTTCAGAATTGTCATATTTTGACTACAAAGATAAGGAAACTTGTTGATACGAAAGAATAAAGTATAGAAAATCTTTGCTTACCGCCTGTATTTTAACAAAAATGAGGTCGGTTGGTACGCTATTTGTAACCTACCACCTCTCAAATTGACTTTGTTGGCTATCAATGCAATCATACATCCCATTTCGAAAATATTATTCGACCATACAGGTCGAAGGACTTAGCTAAACGCTATAAGTCCATGAAACAGTTTTTGGGCAAATTCAAAGAATCCTTAAAAGAAGATCCTTTTCAAGGAGTTGACTTAGGTGGTGGGTTAAGAAAAATCCGCATGGCTATTGATTCCAAAAGAAAAGGTAAAGCGGGAGGAGCTAGAGTTATCGCATATACCACATTAGTAGATGAGAATACTGATGAAGTATGGTTGATAGAAATCTATGACAAATCAGAATTCTCCACCATCAAGACTGACGTCATAAAGAAAATGTAAAAAAATGGGACTATAGGTCCGTTTTTTGAAAAGTGAATCCTGCTGGCAGTGATGCAGGCTGGATTCTTGCTTAATAGCCCCAGTTAAACTCATCAAGTGTCTGACGAAGATTATCATCATGCACATTATTATATACACAACGAGCCAGTTCTTCCGGCACTTCCATCCTTCTGGTTGCAACAGCTATTCTCCCAGCCATACACGCCATTGAATGATTTCGATATTTTATTATTGCAATAATTTTGCTTTCTGTGCTTGGAATTCATCTTCAGTAAGAACTCCGGGATCTCAGAGTTGCACCAATTTTGTCAATTCATCAGCAATGAATCTACAAAGAAAGTAAGTAACATTAAATAGTAACAATTTTAAAAATATACGATTATGAAGAAGTTTATGTTTGCAGCTATCGCAGCTATGGTAATGGTTTCAGTAAGCAACGTTTTTGCATCAAGCAGAATGGTAGGTAACGCAGAGGTAGCACCAGTTGATACCGTAGCTCCGGATGCTCCTTCAGATACAACAGAAGTTGGCACTCCTATCCAGCCACAGGCTACCACAGAGGATTCTACTCAGCAGGTGACAACTCAGCAGCAGGAGACTACAGAGGCAGAGCAGCAGGCAAATGCTGAATAAGAAATCATAAGAGTTCTATCAACTTCAATTGAGTTCATTTTGCAGACGACATATTTAAGAAATTAATTGGGAAAGCGTAGAAGCCTGCCGGCAGGACTCTGCGCTTTTTAAATTATCGAAAATATCCATAAAAGAATACCTTCAAACACCACGAATCACTTATCTTACGAAGAAAAAGTGGCAATATTGCCAAAAAATCTTCGCAGAATTCTTATATTTAAGAAAAAAAGCGTATCTTTGCGAAGAAAAAGTGGCAATATTGCCAAAAAATCTTCGTAAAGAGAAATAATATGCAGATAAAAAGAAACTTCTATTTACAGCAACTCATAGATGGAAAACAGAATGGGTTAATAAAGATTATCACAGGAATTAGACGATGTGGAAAGTCATACTTACTCTTCACACTCTTTCGGCAGCACTTGATAGCGACAGGTGTAGCCGACGATCATATTATCCGAATTGCATTAGATGATATTGAGAATGCCGAATTACGTGACCCTCTTCGCCTCTACAGAAACATCAAGGCAAGTATGATAGATAGCGATTTATATTACATCCTTTTGGATGAAGTGCAGCTAGTACCTCGTTTTGAAGAAGTCTTGAATAGTCTTCTGAGAATAGACAATGCCGATGTATATGTGACCGGAAGTAATTCTAAATTCTTATCCAGCGACATCATCACAGAATTCAGAGGACGCGGCGATGAAATTCATCTCTATCCCTTATCACTGTCAGAGTATTGCGAAGGAACCGGTCAGACACCTAGGGATGCTTGGAAAGATTATTATACCTATGGTGGGCTTCCTCAAGTATTATCATTAGAAACAGCGAAGAAGAAACTCGATTATCTGACCAATTTGTTTGAAAGTGTTTACTTAATCGATGTTATAGAACGAAACAAGATTAAGAACAGAGCTGAATTTGAGGAACTAGTACGCATTATTGCCTCAGGGATTGGTGCGCCTACGAATCCATCAAAATTGTCCAACACCTTTAAAAGCGTAAAGAAGGTAAACATCACTTCTGTAACGATAGATCGCTATTTGGGCTATATGCAAGATGCTTTTATCATAGAAAAGGCTATTCGTTATGACATAAAGGGGAAAAAATACATTGGCAGTTTAGCTAAATACTATTTTTCTGATCTGGGGATAAGAAATGCGCTACTCGGATTGCGCCAACAGGAGGAAACTCACATCATGGAGAATATTCTGTATAATGAGTTGCGACGTCGTGGCTGCAAAGTTGATGTGGGTATGATAGAACAACGCTTTATTGACAAAGATGGTAAATGGCAACGCAAACAGTTAGAGGTTGACTTTGTGGTAAATGAAGGCAGCTTACGATACTATATACAGTCAGCACTAGCTTTACCTGATGAAGAGAAAAGAAAACAGGAAACAGCTTCTCTCCTTAAAATCGATGATACTTTTAAGAAAGTCATAGTTGTGAAGGATGACATTAAACCATGGAGAGACGAAAATGGCATTCTTACCATTGGTTTACTTGATTTTCTGATGGACGAAAATTGCTTAAACCATCTATAGGGAATAAAGCTATAGATAAACACCTGACTACTGATACACCTGTAGCAACAGAAGAGAATACCCAGACCGAGCAGCCAGCTACTGTTCAGGAAACTCCACAGGAGAATACTCAGAAGGAGGCAACTCAGCAGCAGGAGGCTACAGAGACAGAGCAGCAGACAAATGCTGAATAAGAAATCACAAGAGAGTTCTGTAGAGTTCTATTTGCAGACGACGTATTAAGAATAATAGGGAAAGCGTAGAATCCTGCTGGCAGTGATGCCAGCAGGATTCTACGCTTTATTCATTAAGCAAATCCTACACAGGAATAAAATCCAGTTTCCTTCTCAATGAAATTTCAGTTTCGTAAAGACCAAATTTATATTAGCAAGGATTTAACGCGCGCATACGTATAAATGTTTTTTCTCAAAAAAAATATCAAAGTCTCATTATTCAATGAAAAATGAAGGTTATATATCTAACACTCAGAATCTTTTATCGAATGAGACTTCTCGAAAAATAACGAAAGAAATATCATGGAAGTATCATCAATTCTTGGAAATGCATCATAAAACACTAATAAGAAGCAGAAAAAATGCTATTAAGAAACAGAAAAATGCACTAATAAGCTACTAAAACAGATAAAAAATCCTTGTTTTCAGACAATAAATACCCTCTTTTCTCGTTATAATAGAAATGTTTCATTAAAAACATAATCTATATGGATGAAAAGGAACTTTTGAAAAAGGCTTTCGAATACGGAAACGTTCCTAGCCTCATCACCTATTGCTTCACCGAACCATGTCCGATGAAAGACAAGTGTATCCACTATCTATCCGGCCTCTATAAAAACGAGAAGACTGATAGAGGAGATGCCATCTTCCCAAATGCCCTGAAAAACGGAAAATGCAAGTACTTCGCTCCGCTGCGTGTCGTGAAAATGGCATGGGGATTCGACAAACTATTTGCCGAAATGAAAGTGAAAGATGGACCAGCATTGCGCGCCGAAATGAGAGAGTACCTCGGTAGCAAAGGACAATACTACCGATACAAACTGGGACAACTGAAACTCCTCCCGGAACAGCAGAAATATATCAAACAGCTCTTCGCCAGATACGGATATAAAGACGTTGAGTTCGAACACTTCTCGGAAGAGATTGACTTCACAAACATCTAATCTTTCCAAGTATTTATTGTTACGGTTTGATAAAACTAAAGATGTATTCATTCCCGTTTCACTATACTGAATATGTCTAGTATTCCAGTTTAGGAGAGCAACTATATGTCTACTTTTTTAGTTCATCAGATGTTCCCTCTGTGCCCACTAGCTGATCCTACCATGCCCGTTACACGGGCATCCACAGCCCACCAAGCGGGCATCCACAGAACAAGGGCTGGGCAACAAGTGCCCATAAGGCGGGCAATGAGTGCCCAAAAATCGGGACCAGTTTTGGGCAACACAGAAAAGAGTTTATAGTTTACAGTTTACAGTTAACACTTAACCATTAACCAGAAATACAATGAAGGCAACTATCGTACATACAAATAATAAAAACCAGCTTCTCGTAAGTACCAAGACGATGGAGAAGCTGATGGAACGATTCGCAAGGGATGATAGCAAACTGACTATCACCCACTTCCGCGAAAGCATTCCGTATCTTAGCAACAACTATGAAGGCTACAAGGATTTGCCGAAATGGATGCACATCTATCCCGCTGCAGAATTCGCCAAAGACGAAAACAACAACCTGAAGATGAAGGCTTTCAACGGCATCCTGCTGCTGAAATTTGGCAACATTACTGATGTGGATGGTGCGGAGGGCGTTAAACGCTCGGTAGCCATTCTGCCTTCTACCCTTGCCGCCATCACAGGTGCCGACGGAAAGACTGTTATCGTTCTGATAAAATTCCAGGGCGAAAATGATTCCCTGCCTACATCTGAAGCGGATGCCGAGCATCTCTATCGCATCGCTTATCAGCAGATTTTCCCTGTATATCAAGCTATTGTCAAGGCTTCGATTCTTGTAGATGGTCCGAAACCTTCTATCGAGGCTGGCTCTACCCTATCCCAAGAGCCTTCGATTCACAACAGTTTCATGATGACGCTTGATGCAGAGCCTTATTTCAACAGCAAGGCGGTGGCGATGAAGATTGATAGTCATGCACGATCTCAAAGCCCAGCTCCCAACACGGATAATCATCAGCAGACAATTCCTGATTTCAGGGCTCTGGAAGAAGGAAAGAAAGTTGATAAGAACAGTATTCGCGAGAATATCGTGAACATGATGCAGCTGCTGAAAAGCAGATATGATTTCAGATACAACACGGTGATGAAATTCGTGGAATACATGCCGAAGGACAAGGGATGGTATGGATACCAACCTGTGGATCCGAGAGTGCAGAAGCGTATGACGCTGGAGGTGCAGCTGGCTGATATCCGGGTGAGCATCAAGGATGTACGTAATTTCCTGGAGTCAGATTATATCAAAAACTATAATCCAATAGAGGAATATCTCTTCCAGTGCTACGACAAATGGGATGGAAAGGATCATATCCGTGCCTTGGCCCGCACGGTGCCTACCGCCAATCCTCACTGGGCAGACTGGTTTTACACTTGGTTCCTGGGCATGGTGGACCAATGGCGCGGCTATTCACATCGCCAATACGGCAACTCGGTGGCTCCGCTTCTCATTTCCAAACAGGGTTACAACAAGAGTACTTTCTGTCGCCGACTACTACCGCCGGAACTGCAATGGGGGTATAGTGACAATCTTATTCTGTCGGAAAAGCGTCAGGTTTATCAGGCGATGGCGCAGTTTATGGTTATCAATCTCGATGAGTTCAACCAGATTTCGCCACAGGTGCAGCAGGGATTTCTGAAGAATCTCATCCAGTTGCCTACGCTGAAATACAAGCCTCCGTATGGCAGTCATGTCATGGAATTTCCTCGTCTCGCCTCGTTCATCGCCACGAGCAACATGAAGGATATTCTCTCCGACCCATCCGGCAACCGAAGATTCATCGGTGTGGAACTGACGGGGCCTATCGACGTGAGCGTTCGCCCGAACTACCAGCAGCTTTTTGCCCAGGCACTTTCTGCCTTGAACAATGGCGAAAAGAGTTATTTCGATGCGCAGCAGGTGAAGCTGATTATGAAGAGCAACAGCCAGTTTGAGATAATCCAGCCGATAGATCAGTATTTCCTGCTCTATTTTGAATTGGTTGAGGATGAGAAAGAGGGCGACTACCTTACTGCCGCCGAAATTTTCGACTATCTGAAGAAGCAGATTGGTTCATCGCTCAAGGTAAACAGCCTGATGGGATTCGGCAGAAAACTGGCGAATATGAGTGAGTTGAAACACAAGAGATTTGCAGATGGAATGAAGTATCTCGTAAAGAAAAAGTGAAATAATGATACTTCTATGATACATGAATGAGACTTCCTGGCACCAAAACCGAGAAGTCTCATTCTTTTCATCTTATTATCTATCAAGCCTTTAAGTCGATATTTTCAATAGGAAATGAGACTTTGAGACTTTTTCTTCAAAAAAAACTTTTTCACGTAAGCGAAAACAATATTCCTTTTAACGGAAATACTTATCCTTTAGATAGCATAAAGGAAGGTGCGGATGAACCAGTAGCAGATGATACCTGCGATGTAACCTACGAAAGCAATCCAGGAGATGTGCTTCATATACCAACCGAAGGTAATCTTCTCCAAGCCCATTACTACCACACCAGCGGCACTACCGATAATCAGCATTGAACCTCCTACACCGGCACAGTAGGCGAGCAACTGCCAGAAGACACCATCCACAGCCATATCGCCAGCGGCTGCCACAGGATACATTCCCATACATCCGGCTACCAGAGGCACATTGTCAACAATACTTGAAAGCACACCGATGATACCAGTAACCAGGTAGTGGTTGCCATCAAATACGACGTTCAAGCCCTGACCCAAAGCAGTCAACACACCAATCTCAGCCAGGCAGGAAACAGCCATCAGGATACCGAGGAAGAAGAGGATGGTACTCATATCAACACGAGAAAGCAACTTGGTTACTCGCTTCTGAGTGCCCTCGGCATCAGCTCCACGATGCAAACCGCGATAGAAAACTTCGGTAGCAGTCCAGAGAACGCCCAATACCAGGAGGATTCCTACGAATGGAGGCAAGTGGGTGATACTCTTGAAGATAGGAACGAAGATCAAACCGCCTACTCCCAACCAGAACACTGCCTTGCGCTGACCTTCGGTGAAATCGCTGACCGATGCATTCTGCTGGGCAGAAACCTCAGGCATCACGAGTTCGCCCTTCAACATGGTCT
>OIWU01001343.1_pt1 | contig 24799 bp, 13 predicted proteins | sample 1587711 | NCBI WGS metagenome assembly OIWU01 (sample SAMEA3888909, study PRJEB22519) | human gut metagenome | biome: human gut; feature: human-associated habitat; material: faeces | place: Denmark | collected 2010 | reverse complement strand
TTCTGGCTTTTGAGAAAGACAGCAGAACTATCTGACCGGAAAACCCAGAAAAAAATAAAACAACTTCTTATATTCGCAGTGCAAAACTCTGGACCTGGGCCCGCATTTAATTGACAAACTTGTCAAAGAACTTGTTTTATTCACGGCCAGAGCCGCGTAACTTATTGAATTTTTAACGAACCATCGTTGGACATTAGTGGGAAAAAACCTATATTTGAGAAAAAACGTCATGATCTTCAGCACAAAAGCCCCTCTGCTTGTCGTGATTCTTTCAGCGCTGGTCTTCACTTCCAGCCTCGCCGCGCAAGAAAAAGCTCTCATCAACACGTTCAACAGCCCCCACGCCCACCTGTGGGGTGTGGACGAGACCTCCGCCAGATGGACCGGGGGCTTCTGGGGAGGCAGGTTCGACGTCTGCCGGGAGTCTTCCGCTCTTGACGGCGTCAGGATAGATGACGTTACCCTCCCTGCGGACATGAAGTTCAGACCCGAGACCATCGTCATGGGCGGCCGCGAGATGAGCTCGCTTGTCGGGGAGTCTGACTGCCTGTTCGAGACCGCCTGGGGCGAAAGCCTCTATAGGGAGCTGGATACGGCCCGCCGCAAGGTCTCCGCCAGGCTTATCCCTTATTTCGCCCTCGGTAACTGCGGCCATTCCGAAATGACGGTCCGGATGCCGCTGGAACGAAACTGATTACCTCCAAGTCCCATGATTGAAGACGCAGAATTCGACGCACTGTATATCAAGTACTTCCCACGCATGGTCCGGTTCGCCCAGCATTATCTTACCGGACGGGACCGTGCGGAGAATGCCGTGCAAGACATTTTCCTGAAACTTCACGAAAACCGGGGCCTTATCCCTGCGGAAGGGCGGGACGTCTGGATGCTTGCCGTGGTGAGGAACAAATGCATCGACGTCCTCCGCAAGAAACACTCCTCCCTGTTCATCTCCCTGGAGGAAGCGAAAGACTTGGAACTCAAACTACATGCCCTTTCCAGTCTGGATGACAAGGTTTTGTCGCCGGAGAGAATAAACGAGATGATCCACGCCGGGCTTGACACCCTTCCGCCACGTTGCCGGGAAGTGTTCACCCTAAGCAAGATCAAGGGACTGTCCCACAAACAGATATCCTCCGAACTTGGTATTTCCACCAGTACCGTGGAAAACCAGATTACCATCGCATTCAAAAAGTTGAGGGGCTTCTACAAGGATTATCTTCCTTTCATTCTCTTATTCTTTATTTAGCAACAAGTAAAAGTTATGAATAATTAATACTTCGCCTAAAATGAACTTGTGTCACAAATTGTCAAAGCCGGTCGTTAGCTTTGCTCCTATAAAAGAAAGGGACCGGCGTTACTTCGGCGATGGGCTGTTCGATAAGCTCATGGTCATGGCCTTGGCTTACAAAAACGACTTTAGATATAACATTGCGTAATCACATAATCTTTATTCATATGAGTACTGCGAAGATCCTCTGCACGGCGGCCCTGACGGCCGTCCTTTGCACCATGTCCACCCTGACAAAGGCCGACAACCACACGAAAGCCTTGATTTCTCAGTATGACGTTTCATGGACAACCCAGAGTTCCGGGCCGGATGCCTCCATGCCATGCGGCGGAGGAGAACTGGGCCTAAACGTGTGGGTGGAGAACAGCGAGGTGATGATATATTTCTCGGACGGTGCCTGGCTCGACGAGAACAACGCCCTGCTGAAAGGTGGCCGCCTGCGCTTGCGCCTCTGTCCTGATCCGTTCGGGGGGCGGGATTTCCGCCAGACTCTACGGCTCTGGGACGGCCACATGGAAATCTCCGGAGGAGACGTCACAATGACGATATGGGCGGATGTGAAAAAGCCCGTCTTCCATATAGACATCAATTCCGCACACCCGACAGCCATAAAGGCCTCCTACGAATCGTGGCGTTACGAAGACCGGCCGATAGGCGACGAGAAGAACGCCACCTCTTGGAAATGGGCCCTGCCCAATGATGCGAAATTCACTTCCGACATCTTCGAGTGCGATGAGTCCTCACTTACATTCCGGCACGAGAACGGCCCGGTGACGATATTCGACTATACTGTCGAAAAAGAGGGTCTGGGGGCCTACAAGGCAGACATGTACAACCCAATCGGCAATCTGGTCTGGGGAGGTACGGTGAATTTCGGCGGGATGCGCTTCAGCGGCACCTCCTTCGGAGAGTACATCGACACCCCGTTCAAGGCATGGAATTACGAAGGCGGCGGAGCCACGAGATATAGCATCGTATTCTGCGGAGCCGCCGTACAGGGCAACTCCCCTTCCGGGGAAGACGCCGCCGGTCTGTGGCGAGAAAGCCTGAAGAAGACAAAAGACAGCGTTTTCGACCACGCCGACAGGGCTGCGGCCCTGGACTGGTGGCACTCCTACTGGAGCCGCAGCTATATCGTAACCGATTCCGCCCACCCTGGTTCGGAAATCTGGAAGATAGGGCGCAACTACCAGTTGTTCAGATACATATTAGGGTGTAATGCCAGGGGTTACTGGCCCACAAAGTTCAACGGAGGGCTCTTTACCTTCGACAGCCGCTTCGTGCAAACCCCGTCCCCGCAGCACTATTCCCCCGACTACCGCAACTGGTGCGGCGGCACCATGACCGCACAGAACCAGAGGCTCGTGTATTTCCCCATGCTCAAGAGCGGCGACTGGGATATGATGCGTCCGCAGTTCGAATTCTATCGCAGGACTCTCGGCAACGCCGAACTCCGGAGCCATGTGTACTGGGGCCACAGCGGGGCTTGTTTCACCGAACAGCTGGAAAACTATGGCCTCCCAAATCCCGCCGAATACGGGACGAACCGGCCCGAAGGCATGGACCCCGGGATGCAGGACAACCGCTGGCTGGAATACCAGTGGGACACCGTCCTGGAATTCTGCCTGATGATACTCGAGACCGACCGCTACTGCGGAGCGGACATCGCGGAATACCTTCCCATGATAGAGAGTTGCCTGGACTTCTTCGAGCAGCACTACCGCTACCTTGCCCGCAGCCGGGGCGAAGGAGAACTAGATGCGCAAGGAAAGCTCGTTATCTACCCGGGAAGCGGCTGCGAAACTTACAAGATAGCCCGCAACCCTTCTTCCACTATTGCCGTCCTTCAGAGAGTTAGCGAGTCTCTGTCTGCCTATTATCTCAAGAAGGGCCTCCCGGACAAGGCCGTCCGCTGGCAGAGGTTCCGCTCGATAATCCCCGAGATTCCTTACCGGGAAGCGAACGGCCGGAAGTACATTTCCCCTGCCGAAGAATGGGAGAGGGTGCAGAACGTGGAGACCCCGCAACTGTATCCGGTGTTCCCATGGAGGGTGATCCGCCCGGGAGACGAGAGGCATGAATACGCCGTCAACACATGGTGGAATGATCCCGACGCGCTCAAATTCCGCTCGCATACGGGCTGGAAGCAGGACGCCGTCTGGGCCGCCTGCATGGGCCTCACCAACGAGGCTGAAAGGCTTATCCTGCTTAAATATGCGGACGGCCCGCACCGCTTCCCCGCGTTCTGGGGTCCGGGCTTCGACTGGACTCCGGACCACAACTGGGGAGGGAGCGCCGCCATAGCCCTTCAGGAGATGATTCTGGGCGAAGACGCGCAGGGCAATGTCACCACCCTCGCCTCCTGGCCGTCTGACTGGCCCGTGGAATACCGTCTGCACGGCCATGACGGCCGAGTTCACACGAACACCCCTTCCGGAACGACTTCCGTGGCGGGCTTTTTCCCGCTTGAAGGCTCCGGGCGCATCGTGCTCAGCTTCAACCCTGGCTGGAAATACTTCAAGGGCGAGGCCGAAGGAGCGCACGAGCCCTCGTTCGACGACTCCGCGTGGGAGAGCGTGAACCTTCCACATACTGTGGAACTCCTTCCATCGGAGGGTAGCGGCAACCGCAACTACCAGGGCCCGGCGTGGTATCGCAAGACCTTTACCGTCCCGTCCGAATTCGGGGACAGACACGCCGTCCTGCATTTCGAGGCCGTCATGGGGAAACAGTCCGTGTGGGTGAACGGGCAGAAAGTCCAGGACAATCTTGGGGGATACCTTCCCTTCGAGGTCGACCTGACCGCGTGCGGCGTAAAGCCGGGACAAAACTGCACCGTGGCCCTTCTCGCCGACAACTCCGACGACCGGTCCTATCCTCCCGGCAAGACGCAGTACACCCTGGATTTCACATACCACGGCGGCATCTACCGGGATGTGTGGCTACTGGGCATCCCGAGGGTCCATGTCACCAGGGCGTCCACTGCCGGCAAGATTGCCGGAGGAGGCGTATTCATACACTACGATGCCGTCAGCAGGGAGAAGGCCTCCATGACCGTAGATACCGACCTTGGCAATTTCGGAGAGAAGACGCGGAGGATCAGTCTCCGGACAAGGATTCTCAGCCCCGACGGGACTCCCGTGTCGGAGAAGACCGACAGGGTGAGCGTCCCCGTGGGCGGGAAGAGCATACGGCAGACGTTTACCCTGGACAGACCGCGCCTCTGGTCTCCCGAAGACCCGGCCCTGTACAGCGTTGAGACGCAACTGTTTGATGGGGACAAGGCTATGGACGGGGGAATCACCCGGACGGGAGTCAGGTCCGTCCGTTTCGACAAGGACCGGGGCCTGGTACTGAACGGAGAGCCCTACGGTCAGGTGATAGGCGTGAACCGTCACCAGGACTTCGCCTACGTGGGCAATGCGGTTCCCAACAATGTGCAATGGGCCGACGCCCGCCGTCTGCGCGATGCCGGCTTCAAGATCATCAGGACAGCACACTACCCCCAGGATCCCTCCTTCATGGACGCCTGCGACGAGTTGGGCCTCTTCGTCATCGTAGCCACTCCCGGCTGGCAATTCTGGAACAACGACCCGGAATTCGCGTCCCGGGTACACGACAACACCCGGCGCATCATACGCCGGGACCGCAATCACCCAAGCGTCATACTCTGGGAGCCTATCCTCAACGAGACCATGTTCCCGCTCGACTTCTCGCTCGAAGCCCTCAGGCTCACCCGCGAGGAGTACCCCTATGCCGGTGCACCGGGAGCCGCCGCTGACCTGAACTCGGAAGGAGTCAGGGAGAGTTACGACGTGGCCTACGGCTGGCCGGAAGACAAGGGCACGGTCGACAAGCCGCTCTTTACGCGCGAATTCGGGGAGATGGTGGACGACTGGTACGCACACAACGCCATCAACCGCGCCGCCCGCCATTGGGGAGAGATCCCAATGCTGATGGCCTCCTCTTCGCTGCACAGCACCCTGGGACAGGTGATGGAACCCGGAGGACACTACTTCGGAGGGGCTCAGTGGCATCCTTTCGACCACCAGAGAGGCTATCATCCCGACCCGTACTGGGGTGGGGACTGGGATGCTTTCCGCCAAGAGAAGTATGCCTATGAGATGTTCCGGGGCGCCCTCACGAAGACGGAGGAACCATTCATATTCTTCGCCAATGAGATGGGTCAGTTCTCTCCGGACGATGTCACCATCTACTCCAACTGCGACTCCGTGCGCGTGTGGGGCCTCGATGGGAAGCCGGTGAGCGTGGCCTCGGACAACGGAACCTTCGTCTTCCCTGGCCTGTGGAATTTCTGGGAGGCAAGGGCGGAGTCCTACTCAAGGAGGAACTGGAAGGGGGTGTGCCTGTTTGCCGAAGGTTTCAGGGACGGACGGGTGGTATGTACCTCATCCAAGATGCCTTCCCGCCGATCCACTAGGCTCCGCCTCAGGCTCGATCCGGTGTACGGTCCGCTTCCTGCGGACGGCAGTTCCTTCGTGGTCGTGATAGCCGAAGTGACCGACGACAACGGCAACGTGCGTCGTCTGGCTAAAGAGGATATCCTCTTCACCGTTGAGGGAGAGGGAGAGATAATAGGCGATGCCTCAATCGGAGCCAATCCGAGGGCTGTGGAATTCGGCTCAGCCCCCGTCTTGATACGCTCCACCGCCACGCCTGGACGTATCCGTGTCAATGCCAGAGTCCTTCACGAAGGCACCCATGCCCCGTCCCCGGCAAGTCTCGAATTCTATTCGGTCGAACAGCCATTTGAGTCTCTGGGTGATGCTTCCCGCAGCGCCCGGGTGGTCGGAACGGATGGCAGAAGCACCGGCGGCGTGCACCTCAGCAGCGAAGAATCGTCCCGCCTGTTGCAGGAAGTGGAGCGGCAGCAGGCCGAATTCGGAATCAGATAAACACTTGTCGAAATCCCGAGGGATTGAGGATATGCTCCTTACCTGTTCCTCTCCACCGGCCAATCGTCGGAGCGGAAGGAACTCACAGGAAGGCCTTCCGTGCCGAAAAGGTCTCCGACCACCCAGTTTTCAAAGGCGTAGCGTACGGCCACGGGATTCGGCACCTCAGGGCTGGTCACAATCACCTGCTTGCGGTTGATCTTGGCTTTTGCCGGATGGAAAACGCGGTCCTCGCCCGCCAGAGTGAAATTGGACGGATCAATGTTAGGGCTGTAGAGCCACATATCACAGCCCTCGAAGTTCACCACCATAGCCTCGCCCTGCACTTCGAACGACACGGGTACGGGCGAATCGGCCACTATACCTGCCATCCCGTATGTCTTGGCAAGCGCCTGATATGCAAGGCGTTCGCCGGCCTGTCTCTTCTGACTGGGATGTATGGTGCGATACAGCCCGGCGTCCATCAGCACCACCATTCCGACATTCTCCTCCACGAGGCTCACCTTGAGCTGGGCCTCGCGCAGGTAAGCGGAATTGACCACCTCCTCGCCGATGATGGAATATGCATACGGGGCTATCTGGCAGAAGTAGAACGGGAAATCATAGCCCCATTCTCCGCGCCATTGCGAGATCATCTTCCTGAACAGGGGCACATACTGCTCGGGCTCCTCCTTGTTGGTCTCGCCCTGATACCATATCGCCCCGCGCATACCGTAGCCCACCAGGGGATGGATCATGGCATTGTAGAGCACGGCGGGAGTGCGGTTGGGTACTCCCGGGCGTATGTGGGGAGCTTTCTCATAGCCGGGGAAGTCCGCCAGTGCTTCCTTGCTCATCCACGCCTCTATGCAGCTGCCGCCCCAGCAGTCCATAATCAGTCCTACCGATACGCCGAGAGCCTTCCGGAGCAGAGCGCCGAAGAAATAGCCGGTGGCGCTGAACTCCCGGACCGTGGCCGGAGAGGCTGCGGTCCAACTTCCCGAAACATCATCCTTGGGCTCTGACGAAAAGTCCCGCTTCACGGTAAAAAGCCTCAGACCGTCGTCGGCACTGTCCGCTATGACCTCGGCCGAGCCGTCTACCGGTTGTCCGGAGAAGCCTTTTACCGGCATCTCCATGTTGCTCTGTCCGCCGCACAGCCATACTTCCCCGATCAGCACGTCTTTGAGGACGAGCACTTCCACGGCGGTCTTGCGTGCCGCGTTTTCGGTAATCCGTATCACATAGGGTCCTCCGGCTTCCGGCGTGGGAATGGCAAGTCTCCAGCTGCCGTCGGAGCCGGCCCTGGCGCTCACGCTCCTGCCGTCCCAGGAGCCTGTGACGGTTACCGTAGCTCCGGGCGAGGCCTTGCCCCAGAGGGGAGCCTCCGTCTGCTGCTGAAGCACCATGTGGTCGCAGAAGAAGAAAGGGAGGGAAACCCTGGCTCCCAGCGGCATGGCCGCTGCCGACAGAGCCAGGACAATCAACGCTATACGTTTCATTGTAATGTGATTTATGGTTGTTGCACTGTTTTAATTCCGCGTATCCCCGAGGTGATGAGTTCCGTGGGGCGCAGGGTCCAGTATGTTCCCGAACTCCAGATGCCCTCGTATGGAGCGCTGCCCAGCGATGCGCCCAGCAGGGCGTTGTACCAGGTGTTGGCGTATTCTATCTCAATCCGGTTGGAGCCTTTCTGGAGCGCGTCGGTAATGTCTACCCGCCATGGAGCCGTCCATGCCGTCCCGCAGACGACACCGTTCACGCTCACCCTGGCCATTCCGGAAGGGATGTCCAGTTCCAGATAAGTCTTCCCCTTCCCGGGAGTCCATTTGAAGGTGCTGCTGTATTTCGACATTCCGCTGTAGTATTTTACCTTCGGGTTGTCCGAGAGTGTCCAGTCAAAGAGTTCATTGGAACGGACCGTTTCGCCGTTTTCGTTGAAAACCACTGTCCAAGGGCCCGCGGCGAGCGGCCGTATATCGGGCGCAGCGCCCGTCTGGTGGTAGGAACCTCCAGGGCCCATCAGTACGAAACAGGACTCGTTCGGGGCAAAGTCGAGGGTAATGAACGTCCTCCCAGAGTCTGTCCATACCTTTTCTACGCATTTGGGTGCATCAAGGACGGGATCATAGATCTCGGGAGAATCGTCTTCAACCCTGAAGGAAAGGGTGTACCTTCCTCCATTCCCCCCCTGGGAAGCAAGGAAATAAATATCACGGTCGGCGTCTTTCCTGTGGCACCAGGCCAGCTCGCCGCGCAGGTCCCCCGTCCTTCCGTCTACGCTCTCCACCGTGAGGTCGGGGGCTATGCCGAGCTGCGAGAAGTCTTTCCCGTTGTAGGGCAGGTCCGAGGGCAGGAGCAGCTTTACACCTCCGTCCCTCAGAGCGCGTATCTTCTCTGTCACCTCGCCGCTGAACGTGTCTGCTCCCGGATTCATCTTGTGCGGAAGAGGGAATATCACCACCGGATAGGAGGCACCGGAGGGAAGCGTCATCCTGCCGTCCCTGGCCACGGCGCCCCTGAGTACGTCGGGATTGAAGCTGTCATAGGCGTAGCCCCCCAGAGGATTGATCCAGTCTTCCCCGAGATAGGTGCCAGAAGTCCGGTTTACGCCATAGGGAAGTTCGGCCTTTTCAAGACCTTTGTCCGAGAGCCTGTCACGCTCGCTGTCGAGCCGTTCCTTACCGAATGGTCCGGGCAGAGAAGCCGTGAGCTTGTCTGGCAGAACCGAGCGGCGGGGCACGTCTTCGCCGCTGAAAACGGCGATATCCGTCACAGGATGTCCGGCCTGCAGAAGGGCCTGGCAGCGGCTTATGTAGTCAGTAAAAGCCCCCGCCAGGGGCAGCCAGCTCTGGTCCCGCTGCATTGCGAAGCCTATTCCGCTGAGGCTCATGCCCGGCCTGCGGTCCATCCATGGATTGAGCACCCAGACATGAAACGCAAGGGCGTTGAAGCCGTATGCGTACTGGCGGTCGAGCAGGGGTTTCACCAGGGCAGGATCCTCGTCAAACATGGTTCTCAGTTCGGTGAAGCCCTCAGCCTGAATGATATTCTTGCCATAGATATGCGCTCCGCTGATGGCGTCCATCATGTCGTTGGGCTTATCGTGGGTGGGGCTGCGGAGCCAGAATTCACCCATTGGGAATTCGGTCAGGTCGTAATGGAGCATGCCGTCGCCCGGGAATGTGGGGGCCGTGCATTCGGCGCTAAGGCCCAGGCCGAGCGACGCGGCCCGATCGTGGAGTTCGGTATAAAATACGTCATGCACTAGTTCGGCTATGGTCTCGCGCACGTCGCGCAGTACCTTTTCGCTCGCCTGGGGGCTGTCCATCACCAGGCCGGTCATCACGGGGAGCCAAGGCATGAGGTCGTAGCCCCGGCGGGAGAGGAACTCCTGCGCGAAATTCTCCGACCAGTTCTGGCTGGCGCACTCCCAACTGTCCACGTGCATGCGCGAGATAGCCTTGCGGGCCGTCCGCTCATCAACGAGGTTCCAGATGTGTCCGAACCATCCGTCGAGTTGGGCCCTGACGGCCTCGCGGCTGAATTTGTCGCACTCCAGACCCTTTCCGGCCCCGCCGGTGTCGTTCTGCTGTCCGGTAGATGTGTGGCCTATGCGGAGTATGCGCCAATTGCCCGGAGAAGGCAGCCTGGCTTCTATCCGGTCACCCTCCAGACAGTCCGTGAGGTCGACCAGATTTCCCGCCGGGACGACGCCGTCCATCCCGAACTCATCCTCAGGAGATACGGCCCAGGTGAGGGCGGCCTTACCCTCCCAGCGGTCGAGCCTGCGGACTCCAGAGAAGGAAAGGGAATCTATCGAGAGTGTCGGCATCCATTTTGCCGCATCGAGGTCCTCGCTGCCCGGCTCGGATCCAGAAGGAGTCCATCTCAGACGCCAGTGCCGGGCCGTAGTCTCGGACAGGGCAAAGCTGAAACCGGTGCCCAGACTCTGCCATCCGAGGCGCGGAGGTTCGAGCCGTCGTACCTCGTGGAATTTGCCGTCTTTGCCCTGTGCTTCGACTACGACTCGCAAGGCCTGAATGCTATTCCCGCGGGGTTTTATGTATACTGTCCGAGCGGTAAAGGGCTCCTCGAAATCGATGTCTATGGTGCAGGGTTCGGTGCTCCTGAAGCCTTTCAGGGGCGGATTTGTAGTGAAGGACGCCTCTTTGCAGGGGGAATCCACCCGGTAGGCATAGACCTTGATGTCCTTGTACCAGCCCCTTACCGCCTCTGGCCGCTCTAGGGCCACATTCAAATGTCTTCCCTTCAGGTACACTTCCTTTTCCGTGGAGACGATTTTCTGCATTGACATCTCGGGAGTGATCCACGGCCCTCCGGCGAGGGCAAATCCGTCACAGATATGGATGCCGAGCTGCACGCCGATGCGTGCCGCTTCGCTGATGGCGTGCGCGACGAGCGCATCCCATTCCGGCGTGAGCTGCGCGTGGCTTGGGGTGTATGCAGGGTCGGGGCCTTTGATGGGCATTAGGTAGGCGCCCGCAATCCCCGCGTCCTTCATGGCCCGGAGATCGGCGCTGACAGCTTCTTTGCTGCCGGTGCCGTTCATCCAGTACCAGATGGCCCATGGGCGGGAATCCTGTGCGTACGAGGACAGGGCTGCAAGACCCAGCAGCAGTGGGAGAAATAATCTTAATCTTTTCATTTTGCCGTTATTGTAAAATCAAGGTGATAGGCGCCGTCTGCGCCGGGATGAAGGGAATATTTATCCAGTACGCCCGGGCCGCAGCTGCTGTTGCCGAGACCCATGTGGGCGGCGTCGAGGTTCACGTACACATCTTCCCGAGGGGCCAGTTCGTGGCTGTGGCGGGCCCGTGACAGATCCTTCAAAGAATAGTGCAGAGCGTTGAAGCCGAAGGGCCCGCCCCTGGTCTCTATCCGGACCGAGTGTGCCCCGTCCCGGGTGCTGAATTCCAGGAAATATACTCCGCTGCGGTGCCCGTTCTCCTGAGGCACGGGATAGGCCGTGTACAGCTCGCAGACAGTCGACTGCCAGAGTCCCTCCGGGGCGCAGTCGGCGCGGTCGATATAGTTCTCCCAGGGGCCCCGGCCGTACCATTTTACCTTTTTCCAAGCCTTGTCCAGCACGAATGCAACGCCTACCCTGGGAAGTGGCGGCAGATTCCCCGACGGGATGACGCTGTAGCTGCAGTCAATGCGTCCGTCCGCCTTGACCGTGTACTCCGCCCTTACGTCGAGGCGGCCGTTGCGCGAGGAGTAGCTGCGCCTGACGCTTATCCTGCCCTCCGAGAGAGAGGTCTGCTTCCAGCGGAACTCTGCGGCGCCCTCGTCCAGTCGGTCCAGCCCTTCCCTCTCCCAGTCGTCGGCAAGCCATCCGCCGAAGCCCTTGTCGTTGCTTGTCGGGGCGCGGAATACGCAGAGCGCGGGGCTCCCTCCTTTCTGGAGCACAGCCCTGTCGCCGAGGTTCCATGTCTCGGGACGCCCGTCCGGCAGAGACCATACCATGACGGACTTCCCTGCGGACACGACAAGCCTGCCGTTGTCTTCCTTCATGGTCAATTTTCCCTTTGCGGGGCCGTCCAGGACGCTCTTGTATGCACTGAGGGTAAAATCTTCGTAGGCAGTCTGTTCTCCAGCGAAAGCCTCCCTACAACTCAGGCCGGGGAGAACCCGGCAGCTGACGTGGAGGCGTCCCTGTGCTCCAGCGGGAAGGGCGAGGGTCAGCTTTGCCGTATCTCCAGGCGCCAGATGCGGGACGCTGATATCCCCGGACGGGGCCTTCTTCATTTCCGGAAGGCTCCAGTCCATGGACACGGCCTCGTCGAGATACAGGTGATGGTGGCGGTTGATGATGCGCAGCTCCCCGGCATCGGGCTCGTAGTCCATAGCCACGGGCTGGTAGATTTTCTGCACCTGATAGTATTTCGCTCCGAAGGTCCTGTCGGCGAAAACGATGCCGTTGAGGCAGAAGTCCGCAGAACTCTTGCCGGGTCCGAGATCGCCCCCGTAACACACCTCGACTCCGCTGCCGTCGGCCGTGGAGTCGGCCATACGGAAGAGTGCCTGGTCCGCCCAGTCCCAGATAAAGCCGCCCAGCATGCGCGGATGGGAGTAGATTTCTTCCCAGTATTCACGGAGGTTGCCGATGGCGTTGCCCATGGCATGGGCGTATTCGCTGGAAAGCACTGGGCGGGTGTCGCGCGGATTCCGAGCTATGTCAAGCAGTCTCTCCCAGCGGGCGTTTTCCGCCCTTTCCGACAAAGCGTTCCCGTTTTTCGGAGGATTCAAGTAGGAATCCAAGGTGCGCGGATAGAAACGAGAGATGACGTCCACGTACGGAGGGTCGGGCCTGAGTGCGTCGCCCTGCGCCCCTTCGTAGTGGATGAGCCGCGTGGGGTCGAATTCCCTGAGCCAGGCAGCGGTCGCGGCGAAATTAGCCCCCCAGCCCGACTCGTTCCCGAGGCTCCAGAAAATCACGCAGGGATGGTTGCGGTCGCGCCTGGCCATGCGCATTGTGCGGTCCAGAAAGGCCCCCGCCCATTGTGGGTCGCCTGCCAGTTCCCCGCGCAGTCCGTGCTCCTCAATGTTGGCCTCGTCGAACACGTACAAGCCGTAACGGTCACACAATTCGTACCATTCGGGGCAGTTGGGATAGTGGCTGGTGCGAACGGCATTGAGGTTGGCCTGCTTCATGAGTATGATGTCCCGAAGCATCATCTCTTCCGTGACCACCTTTCCTAGCCAAGGGTCGTGCTCATGCCGGTTCGCTCCGCGTATCTTTATCGGACGGCCGTTCACGAGAATTTTTCCGTCCCGGTTCTCGACGCTCCGGAAGCCGACACTCTGAAAGACCTTCTCCATTTCCTGCCCGTCCGGGTCCAGGAGCGTCAGCTCCAGACGATATAGCCAGGGGGTCTCGGCCGTCCACTTGAGGGGGTCGGTAATCTCCTCGCTGAGCCAGGCGAACTTAGAATATCCCCTCTGGGGGGTGCGGTCATTCATTATGGAGCCCTTGCGGGCGAGGTTAAGCATCTCCTTGGCATCACCGAAGTTCTTGTCCATCACGACTTTCCCGTCCGGGTCGGACAGTACGGCCCGAAGGGACCAGCCCTGTCCGTCGTTTCCCGGACCGTAGGCTGCCAGTTCCGGGGAGAGTTCCAGCACGGCGTTCTTGTAGTCGCCGTCCAGCAGAGTGCGGATTCCCAGGTCGCGGATGCGGATTTTCGGGGTATAGTACAGCTTCACGCTGCGGTGAATGCCGCTCATACGCCAGAAGTCCTGGTCTTCCAGGTAGGAGCCGTCGCAGTAGCGGAGAACGTCCACTTCCAGGCGGTTCTCTCCCTGCCGGATGTAGCGGGTGATGTCGAACTCCACCTGCTCGGTGGAACCCTGGCTGTAGCCGACGTCGTAGCCGTTCACCCTCACGTAAAAGGCACTGGATACCCCATCGAAGCGCAGGAACACCTCCCGCTCCTGCATATCCTGCAGATTGAAAGTCCGGCTGTAAAGTCCCATTGAATTCTTTATGGGGATGCGCGGCGGGGCGGGCGTGAAAGGATAACCGGCGCTCACATAGACCGGGACGCCGAAGCCCAAGATCTCAAGGCTGGAGGGAACGGGGATGTCATGCTCCTCGCCCGGCTTTTCGCCCACGTCCTCCGCCCAGCGGAATTTCCATGTCCCGTCCAGCAGGATGGTCCTGTCGCCGGGCTCCTGCCCGCAGGGGATGAAGGAGTTCCTCGCCGGCTCCCTTCCTTTCGAGAGCACGGACGGGTCTTCCCAATCGCGGTGCGTCGGGACGGCGAGGGCCAGCAAGAGGGCTGCCAAGGCGATGTTGTTTATCATTTCAATCTGATTTTGAATTCGTTATATCCATCTTCGCAAAGACCCCTGTCGCTTCCATCGGGAAGTATGACACGAATCCGGGCCCCTTCAGGGACACCTACGCCGAGGGTAAAGAATCCGTCTTCGGAGAGCTTCCAGTCCACTTTCAGTATCCCCCGGGGGATAAGGGTGGAGGCTTTCACCCAAGAGATGTCGCCAACCACCTGGGGACGGACCGTGACGGCCCCGTTCCCGTCGTGGCGAATTCCCGCGAGAGCATAGTAGAACCATTCGTCGAGGTGCCCCAGCATGAAATGGTTCAGCGAGTTGCCGAAAGCGGGATCCCACTGTTCGGTCAGGGTAGTGGCACCGAGCGAGAGTTGCCTGCCGTAGCCCGGCGCGTCGTAGTGGTTGTGCAGGGCGAAGACCACCTCGTTAAGGCCCTCGCGGTCAAGTACGCTGTACAAGGCCCGGCTGGTGATCTCGCCCGTCGTCAGGCGGCAGCCGCGTGCGGCAATGTCTGCCAGCAGGCTCTCCAGGACCGCGTCATGGTATTTTTCCGGGACCAGACCCAGATGCAGGGCGAGAGCGTTCGAAGCCTGGCTGCCGCTGCCGTACCAGGCCCGGCCGTCTTCGTCCATATGGAGGAAAGCAGCATTGTACTGCTCCTTCGTCACGGCTGCCAAAGCGTCAAGACTGTCGGCGCGGGCCGCCTCGCCCAGGATAAGCGAGGCCTCTTTCATGGCGAGGATGTCAAGATAGTATTGTGCGGAAGCTACGACATTTACGGGAGTGTTCTGCGCGAAGCCCGACTGCACGCCGGAATAGTCGTACCAGTCACCGAGACCGAAATCGAGTATCCCGTCCTCGGCGCGGCCACCCAGATAGTCCAAGTAGGCCATCATCCGGGGATAATATTCCTTCAAGAGAGTGTCGTCTCCGTAGAAGCGATGGTACAGCAGCGGCCACACGATGAATGCACTGCCCCATTCGGGGGAGTTAGAGAAACACTCCCATTGTCCGGTGAACGAGGTGTATTCGGGTGCGGTGGTGGGGACCATGCCGTCCGGGTGCTGGGCGTCCGCCATGTCCCGCATCACCTTGGGCGCGAAACGGCGCAGGTCATATCCGTAGAAGAGCCCCGGCCCGTTGAACTGCAGCTGGTCCAGCCAGCCCAGTTTCTCGCGATGGGGACAGTCGGTAAACACGGCATGGGCATTGGACCGGACGGCGTTGCGGATAAGCCTGTGGGCACCGTTGAATATCTCATTCGAGCAGCTGAAAGACCCTGTCTCCTCCATGGCGTTTGACAGGAAGAGGGATTTTACGGAGTGGAGCACGGGCAGCCCCTGCGAGTTGGGCATATCCTCCGTTACGGCTCCTTCGATGAGCAGCCAGCGGTAGCCGTAGTAGCTGAAGCGCGGTTGCCAGCTTTCCGTCCCTTCCCCTTTCAGGGTGTACTGGTAGTAATGGGGGGAGCCCGTGGACCTCTGGTCCGGAAAGCCGCCGGCATCAAGCCTTTCGGCCGGCCAGATGCGTATCACCTGACCAGGGCGGCCGCTCACCGAGATGACGGGGATTCCCGAGTGGTTCTGGGCCAGATCCAGAACCAGCCCCCTGTCCGTCACCTCGGTCTTGACCGGGAAAAACTCGTCTATCACGGCATCCGAAGGTGCTGTCTGATGGACAAGTTCTCCTGCTGGAGCTCTCTGCGCCACGGCCGGAAGCCAGCCGCTGTCGTCAAATCCGGCCCTATCCCAGGCATCCTGTTCCAGGCGTGCGTCATAGTCTTCGCCGCCGTAGATGCAGTTGAAAGTGACAGGGCTGAGGCTCCATTTCCAACTTTCGTCAGTCGTGAAGACCGCCGTGGATCCGTCCTTGTATTTCACCCTGAGCTTCGCCCAAAGGGTGGGAGGCCCATAACTTCCCCTGAATTTGACATAGCGTCCGCCTTGGACGTTGTAGAAGCCGTTTCCGAGGATTACCCCCAGGACGTTCGCGCCGTCTCCTATATAACGGGTGAGATCGAACTGCGTGTAATAGACGGTCTTGTCGTACTGGCTCCAGAACGGGTCAAGCATGTGTTTGTTCACTTTATCCCCGTTGACATACAACTCATAGAAGCCAAGGCCGGAAATCTGTATCGTTGCTGACTCCACATCCTTCAGGACGAGTTCCTTTCTGAGCAGTATGCTCTTTCGGGACAAGCTGTCCCGAATGTCCGTCGCGGCCCCAATCCAGCCGGGCCGGGCCGGGAAGTGCTGCTCCGAGGAGCCCATATCACGGCTGGTAGCCACGGCAATGCCCCGCTGGTTGTCGTTGTTGACCGCGCAGTAGAAATGGTAGACTACTCCCTCATGGACTATCAGGCAGCTTTTGTGGGCGAACATCTCGTCGTAGTCTTCGCTTGGATAGATCAGGTCCTCCCCGTCCCAGTCTGTCCAGTGTAGCAGATCGTAGGACGCAGCGAAAGTATTGAAAGCCTTGTAGGGCCTGTCCTGCCGGAAAGCCCCGAAATAGAACATCACCCACAGATTCCCCATGCGCTGGATGTGGGCGTCCCCGGTGATGATCCCTTGCTGTTCGTGGGCGAATATGGGATTACCGTCGTAGCGGCGCCAGTGCATCATGTCGTCCGAGAGGGCCAGGCCAATCCTTTCGGCTTTCAGCCCGTTGTCCGGATTGACGCCTGCGGCGTTGTAAAACATGAGGAAACGGCTGCCGAAGCTCCGCTGAGGGTCTTCGAAAACGTTGGTCTTGTACTGCACGATGTCGTCCCACCACTGCGCGGAAGAATCCGAGGAGGACAGCACCGGTTCGGCGGACGCCCTCCAACTGCTCCTACCATCCCTTATCCACCTGTCCGGAGCCTTCCTCGTCCAAGCCACGCCTATGCTCAGGGGCATCTTCTCGTATCCTTCGTTAGGCCCGCCGAATCCGCTCATCCAGTATTTTCCGCGATATTTCGAAAGGGCGTAGCTTCCTCCCCACTCATTGTCCAGCAGAGCCATGTAGCCAGCTCTCTGGCTACTGTCCCAGCCCTCATCGGTGAAGGGAAGCAATACACCAAGGTCCTCCCAGTGGAGCAGGTCGTCCGAGACGGCAAGGCAGGTCTGGTAACCGTTCTTCTCCGCCCCGCCCTTGTCGGAATAGAGCAGGGAAGTCATATACCAGCGACCGCCGTAGCGGAACACCGTGGGGCAGTCCGTCTTGTGAAGATTGTCCTCCGGGGTCACCACGAGACCGTATTTGTACGGGGTCCGGGCTGCGTTGTAGACTTGCTCCATCGTCGCACGGGGGACCTCCGTCTCCGGTGTCGGAGAAGCCGCGAGATGGGAGATTGCGGCAGTCAGCGCCAATGTGATTGAGGTGAATAAGGTCTTCATCTATGCGAAAGAATCTGTTTTTATAAAAATACACTTCTATTTTGAAAACAAACAGGCCGCCAGACACGCAGACGGCCTGTCCAATCAAAACAACCCTATAACTATAATTAGTCCCAACCGAAATTCTGTTCCATTACAAGTTCGGAGTTAAGTTCAATAACGGTCTCCGGGATGGGAAAGAGCGTCCACGATGGGAAGGCCTGCCCGGCGAATGCACCGGTGTCATTTGTGCCGTAGGAATATTTCTCAAGCTGGGTCTTCATGACCTCGTTGCTTCCTTTGCTTCCCATACGCAGCAGGGTGTTCCAGCGGAATTCCTCCCACGCGAGTTCCCGGGCGCGTTCGTCGAGGATGTCGTAAATGTCCACGCTCGGGTAGCGATACGCGGCGTTGGATCTGGCGCGAACCGCATTGACGTCTGCCGCCGCACCGGAGGTGTCTCCCTTGCGCAGTTTGGCTTCAGCGCGAAGCAGGTAGGTCTCGGCGCTGCGTGCTATGTACCAGTCACGTCCGTAGAAATAGTACAGCGCACCCCACATATAGGCGTGATCGAGGTCGACGCCCCAGTAATCCAGGCTGGTCACCTTACCGGAGACGCGGGTCAGCAGCGCCTCTTCCTTGAGCCATTCTTTCTGGACTACCTGGAGGTACTGCGGCGAATCCTGGTCCATGACCACTGGATTGTAGCGAATGTTCTGGGCATTGCGGTCGTCGGTTGCGAAGTCTCCGTCCCACACAACTTCATCGCTGTAGTCGGTCGAACCGACTATATCCCAGGCCTGGCAGTTGATAGAAGCGTCGAGTTGGCCGTCGCGGAAGAGGGTCTTGTCGATGTTGCCTTGCCAGGGACTGCTCGCATTGTTCACTTCCTTCATCGCATCGCTCCACTGCTTGTCCCGGTAGGCTGATCCGCAGGTGTATCCGTAAGGGACGCGGGTGCCTCCGTAAGCGGAGAAATCGGCGTAGGTGATGCCTGGAGCTATCATGAGCGACTCGGTATTGCCTTTGGCGTAGTCATAATTCCCATAGCAGAACAGGTCGAAATAAGGAGTGCCGTCCGCCTTGTAGCGGGGCGTGCCGTTGTCGGGATAACCGTCTCCGTTGCTTCCCTCGCTGCGGGTGCCGAATCGGGACGTCATGATGGGATAGGCGGTGATGACTGCATCGGCGGCTGAGACGGCGAGATCGTAATCGGAGCTGTTGCCGCTCTCGATACCCCTGCCGATGTATGCCTCACAGAGGAAGTGACCGGCTATGCCCCTGGCTGCACGGCCCTTCTGGGCTGGATAGGCGGGAAGACCCGCCACCGCCACTTTCAGGTCTTCGATGGCGAAGGAGTAGGTCTCCTCGCGTGTAGCGCGGATATAATCGAGCTTGACACTCTGGTTGAGCTCTTCCACAAGGGGTACGCCGCCGAACATCTCGGCAAGGCGAAGGTAGGCCCAACCCCTGAAGAACCGGGCCTGGGCGTCCAGGTAGACGGCCTCGCCGGAGGGGATGTCTTCAATGACCTTGAGGCCCTCCAGGGCCAGGTTCGCATAGGATGCAACCTGGTAGAGGTCGTTCCAGACATTGTTGAAATTGCTATTGTCGGATTTGAGCGCCCAATAGTTGCCCAGTAGGGCGTTCACGGAACCCTTGCCCTTGGTGGGGCCGAGCACGTCGGTGCCGTGTCCGTGGAAGATGCCCTGTGTCTTGGTGCCGGTGGCGGAGCCATTGTCGTTGGTATTGGACCATTCCCACTCGCCCCAAGTGTTGATGTCGATGAACTTATTGTAGGCTGATGCTATGACGGCGTCAATCTGGGTGGATTTGTCGAACGCCGTTTCAATCGTATAGATGGTCTTCGGCTTTTCGGTGAGGAAATCATCGTTGCGCGTGCAGGCGCTGAGAGCCGCTGCCGCCGCAAGGCCGAGAACTGCGAAGTATAATGTTTTTTTCATGTTTCTCGTTGTTTAAAATCTTACGTTGAGACCGAAGGTATAGGTCCTGCGCAGCTGCTGGCTGAACGGATTACGGACCTCAGGGTCGCTGTATTTCCAGTCGGGCGCAATGAAGAAGAGATTGGTGCCGGAGATGTACAACGTGAGTCCTGCAATATTCATGTTCTTGAGCAGGCGGGACGGCAGCGAATAGGAGAGGTTGGCGTCCTGCAGGCGGACAAAGCCGTAATGATTGACGGCGTTGAGCGTGCCCGCGAGGTTCCATGGCCGGGCGTAGGTGTTGCTCGGATTGGATTCGGTCCAGAAAGGATGATTCAGGTGGCTGTTGTACTGGGCGGTGCCGGTATAGGACAGGTATGCGTTGTTGTTCTGCGCATAGCCGTATTCCCCACCGGAGAAAATGCCGTTGAACATCAGGTACAGGCTCCAGTTTTTCCAGCTGAGCGTCGTGGAAAGGCTGGCGCGGAAGGCTTCCTTGTCGTAGCCGAGAATCTGGCGGTCGGCGGCGGTTATCTTGCCGTCCGGGGTGCCGTCGTCATTGCCTGCGATATCCTTGTTCTTGATGTCTCCGGGCGTGACGCCGTTGGCCTCCATGTAAGCGGTGTCGGTGCTCTGTACTATTCCGTCCCAGACATAACCGTAGATGGCGCCGAGGGACTTGCCGATGAACAGGCTGTTGGCAATGTCGTCCTTTCCGTCGCCGTACAGGTCCACAAGCTTATTGCGGTTCATGGTGAAGTTCAGGGCGGCGTCCCATTTCCAGTCACTGGAACGCAGGATGTTGACGCGGATGCTGGACTCTATGCCCCAGTTGTCTACACGACCCATAGTGGCCTGCTGCGTAGTGATACCGGAACCCATAACGGGGATGGTGCGGTTGAAGATCTGGTCGAAGGTCTTGGACTTGTAGGCGTCGAGTTCCCAGTGTACGCGGCGATCGAAAAGATCGGCTTCCCAACCGCCGTTCCACGACTCGGTGGTCTCCCAGCCGAGATCCTGGTTACCGAGAGTGGTCAGTTTCTCGCCGTAGACCGGCTGGTCGTCGAAATACACGACAGTGCCGCCGGAGCGTCCCATGATCAGCTTCGAGAGTGTGTTGTATGGGGCGAGAGACTGGTTGCCGTTTTTGCCCCATGAAAGTTTGAGTTTGAGGTAATCCACGAAGCGGACGTTGTTTCTGAAGAAATCCTCGTCAGAGATGGTCCACGCGGCACCGACCGCAGGGAAGTTGCCCCATTTGTGCTTGGCTCCGAATACCGAGGATCCGTCTCGCCTGAAGGAGACGTTGAAATGATACTTGTCGGCATAGGAGTAGTTCAGGCGGGCAAGATATCCCACATCCGTGTGAAGGGTGTAGGAGATTTCGGATATCTTCTGCGTGACGGCATTGTTCAGGCCGTAGAAACCGAGATTGGTGTTGCCGATGAGGGAGAAGTCTGTTCCTGTAGAGGTCTGTCCGTCGACCTCATCGGAGTCGCGCGTGTACACGAGCGTGGCGTTGATGTAATGCTTGCCGAACTCCCTGTTGTAGGTGAGGATGTTGTCGAGTACCCAACCGGTGTATTTGGTGTTGGTGATGGAGCCGTTGGCCTTGTTCAGATAGGCGTCGTTGGCCGCAGCGCTATGCGAATCCCCGGTCTCGTCGGCGTAGGAGTTGTAGTAGCCTTCGTGATAAAAGGTGCGGTTGACGGACTGCCTTAGAGTGTAATTGCCGGTAATCTTGTAGCTCAGGCCCTTGATCCATGGAATCTTGACCTCCAGGCTCGCGCCCATGGTGGCAGCGTTCCCGCGCCTCTCGTTGTCCACCTCGTCGGATGTGTTCCACATAGGGTTCGCGAAGTTGTCCCTATACTCGCCGGTCATGTAGTGGCGCAGGCTGCCGTCCGGCATGTACGGCTCCGCGTAAGGAGACCCGAGGCTGGATGTGGAGGGACGGAGCCCGTCGTTGGTGGTGCCCGCCCAGTTGAAGTTCAAGCCTGCGGTGATGTACCTTCCGACATTGGTGCTCACGCGGCTCATGACGGTCCTGCGGATGTAGTCGTTGTTCTTGATGTAGTTCTTGTTGTTCTCGTAACCGGCTCCCACGATATAGTTCACGTCTTCCGTTGCACCGGACAGGTTGATGGCGTAGTTCTGCTGGACGCCCAGGCGGGTGGTAAAGTCTGTCCAGTCGTAGGAGATGCCCTTGTTGTAGTTGGCGATTTCAAGCGGGCTGAGCCAGCTGATGTCGTTGGAGGAGTTGCCGAGGCGGGCATTGATGAGTTCCAGGTACTGCTCCCCGTTGCGTATCTCCGGCTTGTAGTTTTGCTGCACGAGAGATACGGAACTGCGGAAGTTGATGGACGCCTTGCCCCGGGAGCCTTTCTTGGAGGTGATCATAATGACACCGTTGGCGGCCTGGGAGCCGTAGGATGCAAGGGAAGTGGCATCCTTCATGACGCTCATGCTCTCGATTGATGTCGGGTCAATGTCATCGATGGACCCTTTGTAGATCACACCGTCGAGTACTATGAGCGGGTCAGAGCTGCCGGAAACGGATTTCTGGCCGCGGATCTGGATGCTCGGCCTGTCTCCGGCTACGCCAGACTGCGAGATGGACACGCCCGTGGCAAGGCCGCGGAGCATTTCGGCGGCATTGGTGTGCGGCACGTTTGACAGGGGGCTGTCCGCCACGTTGTATGTGGCAACGGAACCGGTGAGGTTGGTCCGCTTGACAGTACCATAGGCGATGACGACTGTTCCGGCAAGCAGCTCGCTGTCTTCGTCGAGCACGATGTTCATACCGGGTGTTGCCGTGGCAGTCCTGGTGGTATATCCAATGCAGGAAACTTCCAGCCCTGTTCCGGCGGGAACGCGGATCTGGAAAAGGCCGTTCTCATCGGTCACGGTTCCATTGGTGGCACTGCCTTGCTGGATGACCGCAGCGCCGATAACCGGCAGACCGCTCTCATCGACGACTGTTCCGGAGATGAATCCGACCTGCGCGGACTGTACGGGCCCCTGGTGCACCGTCTGTCTGATGAGAGTAATGTAATTGTTGGAGAAACGGAAGTCCAGACCTGCCCCCGGAAGGGCTGAATTCAGAACTGCCTCCACCGAAGAGTTTCTGACGGGGACCTGCAGGACAATGCTCTTGTCAATGTCGCCTCCCATCACGAAAAGATAATCGGTCTGTTTCTCGATCTGATTGATCAACTCGCCGAGACTCAGCGAACTGTCAGAGATGCTCGCCCTAGCATTCTGGGCGTGCATCGCCATGCCTCCTGCCAACAGGAGGAGCATGGCAATCAAAACCTTTTGGATTCTCATTTTGCTTAGTGTTAATAATAGATATGATAGGCAGTATGGTCAATTCTTTGTCTGTGTCCCACCTGTAGTCGAACCGGCCCACCGACTTGATGGCGTTCAGGATGTCGTTGACATTGTCGCTCTGGCGGAATTTTCCTATGTACTCCTGCTCGAGAATGGCGGGGTCGGAGACGTTTATGCGGACCCCGTACCAGCGCTCCATGCGCTGGAGGAGATTACCGAAGGAAATCCCAGAGAAATCGTATGTTCCCTTGAGCATCACGTCCTTCTGGGCGAAGTCAGAAACCTTTTTTACGAGTTCTCCCCCCTCGCGGACGGCTTTCTCGGCCTTCTCAAGTGTGATGCCCGCATCGATATTTGCACGGTCATAGACATAGAGTCTACCGCAGATGAGGTCCGCCTCGAAGATGTCGCTGTCCGGATATGCGTACACATTGAACTCGGTGCCGAGAACCTGCAGGTTGTAATCCTTAGTTTCTACCACAAAAGGCCTTTTTTCCTCTTTCGCAACGCTGAAATACCCTTCTCCCTGCAGCTCCACAACCCTGTTGTGGGTGCCGAAAACATTGGGAATCTTGAGCTTGGAGGAGGGATTCAGTGCCACCAGGGTGCCGTCGGCGAGAGTGATGGACACCCGCTGGCCCAGCGGGGCTTCTATCCAGGTGTAATTGTCATGGCGTAGAGAATCCTCTGTCACGCTCTTCGACAGGAACCAGGAACCCGCGACAAGAGCAGCCACGACAACGCACATCATCGACTTGGCAGCAACTGCCATCGCCCGCCTGCGGCGCAGCCGACCCTTGAAAGAGGCCAGAGCCTCGCGCCCGGCCTGTTCGTCTCCCTCCTGCTTCAATGCAGAAGAAAGTGCGGGGATGTTATATTTGATAAAAAGATCTTCGGAATCCATGTGGTTTCAAATGTCTGTTCACTATATAAACGCAGCAGGTGTTAAAATCCCCCAAAGTGATTTCGAAATAATTATAAAGATAAAAGATAAGGGTAAGGAGAGCCCTGCTGCGGAAGGTGGCAAGGAACACGGTCGGGGATGCCGTCCCGGGTGACTTGTGGCAGGTTCCACTGGACGGTATCCTCGGTGTCGTCCTCACGCCAGTCGCAGTATTCAAGTTTGTCGTAGACCATTGTGGCGATCTCGCCTTTGGCATAGCAGAGAGCGAGAGAGTGAATCGGCCGGCGTTATGGTCATAGACCAAGGAGAAAAATTCCAGAGTTTCCAGAACGCCCGTTTTTGTGGCGGTTTTCTGGCTCCCCTTAACACTGGTTACCAGGTTGGACTGGCCGGAGCCGATTCGGTCGGCCACTTCGGAGAGCCGGAGGCCTTTGTGCCGGCATATCTCCTGAGGTTTGCTTCTTCTTCTGGCTTTTGAGAAAGACAGCAGAACTATCTGACCGGAAAACCCAGAAAAAAAATAAAACAACTTCTTATCTTCGCAGCGCCAAACTTTGGGCCCGGGCCTCAATATGACAGGCAATGGCAGCATCATGCACGCGAACCGGGGCGGGAATCATTTCAAAAAAATGACGGCAATGAAAAAGTCGAAGAAATTCAATCAATACAAGGCCGACAACGAGGCTTTCCTGGCAGGCAAGGCCGCCGAAGAAGGCGTGCTGGCACTGGACAACGGCGTGGTCATACGGAAATTGGAACAGGGTCGCGGCAAGGTCCACCCCGCACCGGGGAGTGTCGTCTATGTCAACTACACCGGACGCTTGATGGACGGAACCGTGTTCGATTCCACCGACGGGCAGGCGCTACCGGCACTGTTCCGGGTGCGAGATCTGATAATGGGGTGGCAGATTGCCCTGGTCAGGATGCATGAGGGGGACAAATTCAGGATATGGATTCCGGCCAAATATGCCTACGGTTCCGCCAAGATGGACATGATACCGGCATGGTCCACACTTGAGTTCGATATTGAACTTGTCAAAATCGCGCAGATATGATGAAAAGGGAATGCCCAATGCCGACCAGAGTTTTCCCGCTGTTCCTCTCAATACTCTTTGTTTGCTTCTTGCGGGGCAATGAATTCCGCGCAGCTGGCCGGCGGCACGGTGTTCATCCCCGCCGCGCGCGTGGAACAATGCCGTGGAACAATGCCGTGCGCACCAGGGGCGTTTTCACTCACCGCGATGATTTTCAGAAGCCCGCGT
>OIWU01001341.1_pt1 | contig 24861 bp, 20 predicted proteins | sample 1587711 | NCBI WGS metagenome assembly OIWU01 (sample SAMEA3888909, study PRJEB22519) | human gut metagenome | biome: human gut; feature: human-associated habitat; material: faeces | place: Denmark | collected 2010 | reverse complement strand
TACCCAGGGCGTTGCCCTGGGCTCTGGACTTGTTGGGCTTTCAGCCCGCGCAGGGTCGCAGACAAGGCTTTTTCCGCATAATCTTCACCAATTAAATATTTCAATTTTGAACACCCTACTTACCCCTCGCGGCGTTCGCCAACAATCATGAAGACCTCGTCTTTCAGGTCGTCGGGAAGATTGATGCCGCGCAATTGCAGTGAGCGTACCCATCCGGCCACCTCGTCGCTCTTCATGGTGTAGAGCACTTCTTGAAATTGCTCCACTTCCTCGTTGGTGTATTCGTCGGAGGGGCGTCCGCGATAGGCGTCAAGTTCCTCGTCGTCATAATATTCGATGTCGCGGCTCACGGCAGCGAGCAAACTTTCTTTTTCGCACACCTCATGTTGTCCGCAGCAGCCCTCTGGGCGCGGTTCCTGAATGTCGGGTACTTCCTCCCCTTTGCGGTGGTACCACCACTGGCGTATGCTGCCAGCGATGAGGGCGATGATGAAAAGCGCGATGAGCGCGTAAATGAGTATTTCCATAGTGTGATATTAGTTTGTAGGGCAATTTTCTGCACACGTAATCCGTGTGCCGATAGCCTTCAGGTCGTCCCAGAAAGCCGGATAAGATTTGGCAACGACCTCTGGGTGTTCAATCTCAAGATGCTTGCAGGAGAAGGCACACGGCGCGAAGGCCATTGCCATGCGGTGGTCGTCGTAGGTGGCGATGGCAGGACGCGCTTCTGGCGCTGTCTCGTTGCCGTCGTACCACATCTCGCGGTCGTTGGCTTCCACCCTTCTTCCTAATTTTTCCAGTTCGTTTTGCAGCGCCACGATGCGGTCGGTCTCCTTGATTTTCAGGCTTTGCAATCCGGCGAAGCGGAAAGGGCGCTTGAGCATGGCACACGTCGTCACGAGCGTTTGCGCGAGGTCGGGACACATGGTAAAGTCCGTCATGAGTTCACCTTCGGGCGCCATCTTCGTCAATGTGATGCCCTCCTCGGTGAAGGTCGTTTTGACTCCCAGCGGTTCAAACAATTTCCTGACGACGCTGTCGCCCTGCACACTGTCTTCTCGCAGTCCCGGCAGGTGAATGCAGGCCTCCTTGTCGGGCGATAACGCCATGAGTTCATACCAATACGATGCCCCGCTCCAGTCGGGCTCCACGTGAAACGCCTGCCCCGCATTGTAGGCAGCGGGCAGAACTTCCAAGGTGTGTTCGTCGCGCCAGTCGGCCTTTGCGCCGAAATGGCGCATGAGGTTGAGTGTCATGTTGATATAGGGCGTTGAAACCACCTCGCCTTCCAAGTGTAACGTCAGTCCGCGGCGCATGGTCGGGGCAACGAGTAGCAGGGCCGAGATGTATTGCGAACTCACGTCGGCAGGGATGCAGACACTGCCGCCTTCCAACTGGCGTCCGCAGATGCGGAGCGGCGGAAAGCCCTCGGCACCCACATAGCTGATGTCGGCGCCCAGCGTTTTCAGAGCACTGACGAGCAGGCGGATGGGGCGTTGTTGCATGCGTGCTGTGCCGGTGAGGACATGCTCGCCAGGCGTAACGGCGAAGAAGGCCGTTCCGAAACGCATGGCGGTGCCGGCGGCGTGGATGTCGATTTCGGGCGAACGCTCGGCGAGGGCGCGGCGCAACACCGTCGTGTCGTCGCAGTCGGAGAGGTTCTCCAGTTGGGCGTTGCCGGCCAGAGCCGCGATGATGAGGGCGCGGGCAGAAATGCTCTTCGAGGCGGGCAGCGTGACGGTGCCGCGCAATTGTTCGGGCAGTGCGATATGGTAAGCTTGTGGCATGGAGTCGTTTTTTTTAATGTGCCTGAGAATCAGAAACACCCTACAAATTTACGTAATTTTACCCAAGTGCGGCCGAAACTTTTCGACAAAATCGGGCGGCCCACCGTCGCGGGCTTGGCCTGCCGCTTACAGACAAGCGATTTCTGAGCGTTTCCTACAAACAATTCCCCCGAATAATTTTGGCGTTTAGCGTAGCTATCGTAACTTTGTATGCTAAAATGCAGTGGTGTACACCTACATCATATACCGAAACCCGTCAACGCAAAAAAATGAAAATTACCGATCTCTTGGCCCAGCATAACGGCACGGCCTTCTCGTTTGAAGTGCTGCCGCCGCTCAAAGGAAACGGCATCGGCGGACTGAAACGTACCATCGACCGCCTGAGGAATTTCAATCCGCAATACATCAACATCACGACCCACCGCTCGGAGTATGTTTACAAAGACCTCGGCGATGGTCTGATGCAGCGCTCGCGGGTGCGCCGCCGTCCTGGCACCATCGCTGTGGCGGCCGCCATCCAGAATGAATACAACATCCCCGTAGTCCCGCACATCCTTTGTTCGGGTTTCACGCGGGCAGAGACGGAATACGTTTTGCTCGACCTCCAGTTTCTCGGCATAGAGAATCTCCTCGTTTTGCGGGGCGACAAGGCCAAGGAAGACGCATTTTTCAAACCGACGGAAAACGGCTACTCCCACACCACCGAGTTGCAGGAGCAGATCAATTCCTTCAACGCTGGCCGCTTCCTTGACGGCAGCGAAATCAAGGTGCCGGGAAAACCTTTCTCCTACGGTGTGGCCTGCTACCCGGAGAAACATGAGGAGGCGCTGAACATGGAAATGGATTTCGAATGGTTTAAGCGCAAAGTGGAACTCGGAGCGGAATATGCCGTGACGCAACTTTTCTACGACAACGAGGCTTACTTCCGTTTCGTTGACAAGGCACGCGCCGCCGGCATCAACATCCCCATCATCCCAGGCATCAAACCTTTTGCGAAGCTTTCGCAACTGCAAACGGTGCCGAAGACCTTCCATTGCAACTTCCCCGAAGCGCTGGCCCACGAAGCCGTGAAATGTAAAACCGACGAGGAAGCCAAGGCCCTCGGCATCGAATGGGCCGTCACACAGTGTAAAGAACTCATGGCACACGGCGTGCCAAGTCTGCATTTCTACACCGTGTCGGCGGTTGACAGCATCGCCCAAATCGCGGCGAGAATATATTGACCTCAGACCAAGTAGTGGTAATCACCATTACCCAATAAACCATCATCGCTCATGCGCTATTCAGACGTCATCGGACAAAACGACATAAAGGACTTCCTCCAACGCCAATTGCTGGAGAAGCGTGTGCCGCATGCCCAGTTGTTCACTGGGCCGGAAGGAAGCGGCAAACTGCCCATGGCGCTGGCCTACGCCTCGGCCCTGCTTTGCCAACATCCCGTTGGCGGCGAAGCCTGTGGGCAGTGTCAGGCGTGCCGCATGGTGGAGCGTTGGGTTCACCCCGACCTCCATTTCGTCTTTCCTGTGGTCAAATCGAAGTCGGGAAGCGAAGCCGTGAGCGACACCTATCTGACGCAATGGCGCGAACAGCTCACCAACAACGTCTATTTCAATCGTCAGACATGGTATAAGCGCATGGGCGTTGAAAACCAGCAGCCCATCATCTCGGTCAAGGAGAGCGAAAGCATTCTGGAGAAGCTGAGCCTCAAATCGAGCCAGGGCGGGTATAAGGTGATGCTCGTGTGGCTGCCAGAGCTCATGAACGAGCCGACAGCCAACAAACTCTTGAAAATTCTTGAAGAACCGCCTGCAGAAACCGCCTTTCTCCTTGTTTCTGATGAACCAGAGCGCCTGCTTCCCACCATCTTGAGCCGAACGCAACGCGTTGAATTTCGTCCGCTCAGCGAACAGGAACTCATGCAGGCGCTCATGAGCCGCAACGCCTTGCAGGAAGACGACGCCAAACTTGTGGCGCATCTCAGCGGCGGCAGTTATGTGGCGGCTTGCAAGCAGTTGCAGATTGACGAAGACCGCGCTTTGTTTTTCGATATGTTCGTGCTCCTCATGCGCCTCAGCTATATGCGTAAAATCAAGGACATGTATGAGTGGGCCAACCGTGTTTCGGAATGGGGACGCGAGCGCCAGAAGCAGTTTCTCGACTATTGCCAGCGCCTCGTTCGCGAAAATTTCATCTGCAATTTTCAGCAGCCAGAGCTCAATTATATGAGTCGGCAGGAAGCCGATTTTGCCGTGCGTTTCGCCCGCTTCATCAATGAGCGCAACGTCATCGGCATCATGGACGAACTCTCGGCGGCACGCCGCGACATCGGGCAGAACGTCAATCCGCGCATGGTGTTTTTCGACTTCGCCTTGAAAATGATTGTGCTGCTCATCCAATGAAGCGCCGTTGCCCGGCGGGCGACACCTGCCTTATGTACGGTGGGCGACACCTGCCTTATTGTGGCACGCGTGCGCTTACCTACTTCTCAGAACCCCTACAATACAAATATGGATTACGATTTCAAATTAGACGGCTGCCTGCGGGGCTTTTGCGCCAAGGGATGCGGCCGGCAAAATAAACAGCTGAACACCTATGACTATTTGGCCGATGTTCCCGGCAATGACCGGCTCACCGACCTCGTTGAGGTGCAATTTAAAAACACACGCAAGGGATATTTCCGCAACGACAACCATCTGCCGCTCGAAAAAGGCGACATGGTGGCGGTGGAGGCCTCGCCAGGACACGACATCGGCGTCGTGACGCTCACGGGCCAGTTGGTGCCGCTGCAGATGAAGAAGGCCAACCTAAAGGCTGGAACGGAAATCAAGCGCATCTACCGCAAGGCGAGACAAGTGGACCTCGACAAATATGAGGAGTCGAAAGCCTTGGAGGAAGACACCATGATTCGGGCACGCCAGATTGCCAAAGAACTAGAGCTCAACATGAAAATCGGAGATGTGGAATATCAGGGCGACGGCAACAAGGCCATCTTCTATTACATCGCCGACGCACGTGTCGACTTCCGCAAACTCATCAAGGTGCTGGCCGACGCCTTCCATGTGCGCATCGAAATGCGCCAGATTGGCGCACGCCAGGAAGCCGGGCGCATTGGCGGCATCGGCCCTTGCGGACGAGAACTCTGCTGCGCCACGTGGATGAAGAATTTCAACAGTGTCTCAACGGCGGCGGCCCGTTTCCAAGATATTTCGCCCAATCCGCAGAAACTGGCGGGACAGTGTGCCAAACTCAAATGTTGCCTCAATTACGAGGCCGACACCTATGTCGAAGCTTCGCGCAAATTGCCGCCACATGACGTGACGCTCGAAACGGCCGACAGCACCTACTTCTATTTCAAGGCCGACATCCTGGCCGGACTGGTCACTTACAGCACCGACAAGCGCCTCATGGCCAATGCTGTCACCATCTCGGCAGAGCGTGCCCACGAAGTGATACGCCTCAACTGCGCAGGCGAAAAACCGCTGAAGCTCGATGAAAGCGAGCATGCAGAACCGCTGAAGCCTGTTGACCTCGCCGAGCAAGACGACCTGACGCGTTTCGATAAGGTGAAACGCCGCAACGGAAAGGGCGGAAACCGCTCACGCAAGCAGGGCGGAGATGCTGCCTCGCAAAATTCCGAGGCGGCAACCGCGCAGCAGGGTGAGAGGGGCGAACAGCGCCGCGACCGCCAGCGCTCTGAAAGAAACCAGCGCCGCGACCGACAGCGCCTTGACCGCCAGCAGGCTCCAGACGGTTCCCATCGTCCCGACAACAACCGCCGCGCCGCTAAAAATCGTCCCGACCGCAACGCCCAACGGCCTGGCAATCGACAGGCAGAGGAGAATGCCGACAAACAATAATCCCCATCCATGCGAACGAATCTGTGTGCTCTTATCGTTTTGCCCCTGACCGTGGCGCTCTTCTCCATGCTTTTTGTCGCTTGCGACAGGCAAACGGCCCTGGCGGGTTATCACGACTTGCCCTTAGACGGATGGGAGGCTGGCGACACCGTTGCCTTTCCCCTCGATAGTGTGACAGAAGGCGGCGACTATCTCCTCACGCTCTCCCTGCGTTTCACAGCATCCGAGCGCTATCCCTTCTCCGATATCGCCTTGCTGCTCACGCGCTGCCTGCCCGGCGACACGCTCACCATGCCTCTCCGCTACACGCTTACCACGGGGCGCAGCGACATGGCGGGAAACGGTGTGTCGCTCTATGCTTACGACTTTCCCGTTGACACGCTTTCCCTCGAGCCGGGCACGAAGGGACGTTTCATTCTCAAACACAATATGCGGCTCTCGCCGCTCCCTGGCATCCACGACGTGGGGCTTTCCCTGAGGCGTTTGGAATGATACAACACCCCTACCTATTTAACAATAGACATCAATCATGAAAGAATTCATACAATCTGAAGCCAAAGCCGAAACCGCTGTCCTCGTGGCCCTCATCACGAAGACGCAGGACGAGCGAAAGACGGCAGAATATCTCGACGAACTGGAGTTTCTGGCGGAGACCGCCGGAGCTGTCACCGTCAAGCGCTTCACGCAGCGCCTCGACGGACCGAGTTCGGTGACTTACGTCGGAAAAGGCAAGCTCGACGAAATTCGGCAATATATCGTGGCTGAGGAAGACGCTGAGCGTGAAGTGGGCATGGTCATCTTCGACGATGAACTCTCCGCCAAGCAGTTGCGCAACATTGAGCGCGAACTGAAAGTGAAAATCCTCGACCGCACCTCCCTCATCCTCGACATCTTCGCCATGCGTGCGCAAACGGCCAATGCCAAAACACAGGTGGAATTGGCGCAATATCGCTATATGCTCCCGCGTCTGCAGCGTCTCTGGACCCACCTCGAACGCCAAGGCGGCGGTTCGGGCAGTGGCGGCGGAAAAGGCTCCGTGGGACTCCGTGGACCGGGCGAAACGCAGCTCGAGATGGACCGCCGAATCATCCTCAATCGCATGGCGCTCCTCAAGCAACGCCTTGCCGACATCGAGCGTCAGAAGACCACGCAGCGCAAAAACCGCGGACGCCTCATCCGTGCGGCGCTCGTTGGATACACCAACGTCGGGAAGTCAACGCTCATCAACCTCCTGGCAAAGGCAGAGGTGTTTGCCGAAAACAAACTCTTCGCCACGCTTGACACAACGGTGCGCAAGGTTATCATCGAAAATCTTCCCTTCCTCTTGGCCGACACTGTCGGTTTCATTCGCAAATTGCCCACCGACTTGGTGGAGTCCTTTAAAAGCACCCTCGACGAAGTGCGTGAGGCCGACCTCCTGATTCATGTGGTCGACGTGTCGCACCCCGACTTTGAAGAACAGGTGGAAGTGGTCAACAAAACGCTCTGCGACCTCGGCTGTTCCGACAAACCGCAGATTATGGTGTTCAACAAAGTGGACGCCTACACCTGGGTGGAAAAAGAGGCCGACGACCTCACGCCTGCCACGCGCGAAAACCTCTCGCTCAGCCAACTGAAGAAAACTTGGATGGCCCGCCTCGGCGACGACTGCATCTTCATCTCTGCCCGTGAGCGCCAGAACATCGACGAACTGAAGGAACTCATCTACAGCCGCGTGCGTCAGCTCCACGTGCAGAAATATCCTTACAACGATTTCCTCTTCCAGCAATATGACGAGAACGGCGAGGCACAGTGACGCCGCCCGTCCTTGGTGGAAACGAACACCGATCTCTTCGCGGAATCCCCAATCCGCATGACGATACAAACACAAAAAAGGCCGACAGGATTCCTGTTCGGCCTTTTTTGTGTATTGGAATTTGTGGCGCGGAAGCAAAACGAGTCTGCGGCATCGCTCAGCCATACAGGTGGAGCCAAATACACCGAGCAAGCTCAGTAATTAGAAAGCACTCCTGACAACGAACAATAGAATAGTCCGAAGCCAATGAGAGCTGTATATAATACACCTCATGAGGCGTTCTGCATTGCTTTGTTTTTGACTTACAGTTGAATTTGCGAAGTTCATCGATCGTCAAAACCAAAGCGTACAAAAACGCCTTTTATCATATATATGTCTGCCCAACCTCTGCCCATCGGGACTTTCGGTATGGGTATATTTACGTTATTTTTTCTGCTAAAAAGTTTGTGCTATCTATGATTGTTTGTATCTTTGCAGCGTCAGTCCTCGCCAAGCCTCTTAACAATGCTCAAATCGTGCGAGGCGTTTTTTGTTTATACGCATTTGAATATGGCGAATCTTATTCCCTTTACAAAACGCTTTGAATCTTCAGAAAATCTCGTTAATTTGCTTGAATCACGAGGTTTACAGATTTGTGACAGAAACAAAGCCATACAGTACCTTGACAATATTGGTTATTACAGATTGTCTGCTTATATGTATCCTTTGTTGAAGATGCCCAAGACAGCGCATTTGTACAAGGAAGGTTCAACCTTCAAAAGGGTGATAATGCTTTATCGCTTTGACAAGAAACTAAGACTGCTCATGTTCAATGAGATAGAAAAGATTGAAATTGCTATCAGACGTGCGGTGATGCAAATAGCAGCAGATATGACAGGCAATCCTTTCTGGCTAACTGACTCTTCTTATTTCTTGGATAGTTCCAAGTTTAATGAAACAAAGCGAGCTATATTCAAGGAATATAGCAAATCTAAGGAGGAGTTCATTCTTCATTTCAAGCGAACCTACTCAGAACCATACCCACCATCGTGGATTTTAGGAGAACTGCTTACTATTGGAAATGTCAATGCCATTTATCGTAACATCAAACAAAATCGCATACGCAAACGCATAGCAAAACGTTTTGGATTGCCTATCAATGTGTTTGAGTCATGGCTCACGGTTATTGCTGTTACTCGAAATGCCTGTGGTCATCATTCAAGAGTATGGAACAAGCAGAATGCTATTCAGCCTGCAGTTCCCAATAGCCCAGAAGGAGAATGGATAACGCTACCAACAGATTCCATGCGTGCTTACTTCGACCTATGCATTATCAAGTATTTTCTTAATGTCATATCTCCCAATAATGATATGCAGTCTAAAATTACATGGTTGTTCATCCGGTTTCCCGAAATAGACTTAAAAGCTCTCGGCTTCCCGCAGGGATGGGAAACGGAACCACTATGGAGGTAATAACATGTGGAATGACTACTGAACATTCGCTCCCTTACATGGTATTCTTCGTTTCCGTTCTTATAGATTTTGTAAGAAAAAAGGAGCATACGCTTGAGCGAGGTGATGTGGATTGTTGGGTCTTTTTGTGCATTGGAACTTGTGGCGCGGAAGCAAAACGGGGCTGCGGCATCGCTCAGCCATACAACTTAAACCGCAATATTTAAGACAAAGTCATCCGTCGGCTAAGAAGAATAATCTACTCGCGGCCGAAGGTAGCGCTACTCGCGGCCGCCGTTCGTGCTACCCGCGGCCGAAGGTAGCGCAACTCGCGGCCGCGAGTAGATGACATTTGAGTTATGACCACAAATGAAATAGATGAAAAGTCGTTTGGTTACGCATATCGCCTCTTTGAGTCTGGCGATTTAGATAAGATTCCTGTCGGCACTGTGGCTGGTCTTCAGCAGATACACCAATATCTGTTTGAAGGTTTGTATGCTTTTGCAGGCGTCATTCGGGACAAGAATATTGCCAAGGGTGGCTTCCGTTTTGCCAATACGCTCTATCTCGACGCTGCTTTGGCAGCCGTGGAACGGATGCCAGAAGACACCTTTGAACATATCATAGAGAAATATGTTGAGATGAACGTGTGTCATCCCTTCATGGAAGGCAATGGCCGTTCCACCCGCATCTGGCTCGACATGATGCTGAAACGCTCGCTCGGAAAAGTGGTCAACTGGCAGTATGTGGACAAAGACCAATATCTCTCCGCCATGGAACGCTCACCCGTCAACGACCTTGAACTCCGCTTTCTCCTCTCGCAGAATCTAACCTCCGATACGGAGAACCGCGAAGTGATATTCAAGGGAATTGAGCAGAGCTATTATTATGAGGGATATGAAAGGTAAGTTTTTCCGTTTCTTGCCCCCAACCTATTAGCCCCCCTATAAACCAAGCAGGTGGCCAGAAAGGTTTTGCCTTTCTGACCACCTGCTTTCTTATTATTCAACCAGTTCTTTTGGCGGTGCTTGCCAGAAATATTCGTCGTCGCTGGTTGTTTGCCCCCATTTGTATTTGAATCCTTCCGGAACGAGCGTGATGCTTTCCGATTTCTGGGTGCGGTCGTGCGATTCGGCTTCGCTCCTTGAATGGAGGTTAGATGCTAAGATGTAGAGGTTCTTGGCCATATATTCTTCCAGGTAGCCTTCCACAGTCTGTTTGCTTTCGTGGTTCCAGTTGGCATCTTCGTTGAGAATGAGTTTCTTTCCAGCCTGCAGGCGTTCGCGCACCTCTCCTGGATGCAGCCAGAGGCCGTTTCCGTCCGTCACATAGGCGCAGAAAGTGGGGTCGACCCACACCCATTTGTTCAGCTGGCGGCTCCAGGCAATGGTGATGACGTGGCAGTCGTTGTCTGTGTCGTATTCCCTCGACTGGCAGGTGATGTAGCGTGCCGGAATGTTTTCCGCCAAGAGCGCTTCGCAGAGCATTTCCGCCATGAAGCGGCAGTTGAGGCCGCGCTTTTCCGTTTGGCAGAGTTGGTAGAGATCTACACAATTGTAGCGGCATTTAGGCCAGCTTGAACTGCCGTCGTGGCGCACGAGGTCGTGCAACCAATAGAGCAGACGTTTGATGCGTGAGAGGTCGTCGCCCGTTCCAGCCACCTCATCGAGATGGAAGAAATCGCGGGTGCGGGTGAGCAGCGAATCGTTGGGCGAAGCGTAGGTGAAGGCTGGCATTGTCTGTCCCGTGCGTTTGTAGGGCGCCGATTGCTTGAGAATCTCCAGTTTGGTTTCTTTCTTCGGCCGCGCCGCAGCGGCCTCTTGGAATTTCTTTGAAACAGCCTCCAGTTGCTTCGTCATTGAGGCGTTGCCCGTTTTCTTCGCCATGTCGAAGAGCAGGTTGACAATGGTTCCCGGAGAATCGACAAAGAAATCCGAGGTGCCCGTCAGGCAGAGTTTTCCCCACGTCTCAACATACGCCATGCAGCCCTTCCAATTGCAGGCTTTGAGCGCTTTGGCGTCGGTGGTCTGCGGGAAAAACGCTGCAAAATTGCTTTGCAGCACAGGGGCCTTCAGCGTGTAGCCCTTCAGTTGCGGACATTCAATGGGCTGTCCGTAGTATGTTGTGAGAATAGGCCCTTTGAAGACAACACTTGTCAGCACGGGGCAGTTTTTGACAAACTGTGCGCCGCCCGTGCTCAGCACGCTTTGATGGAAGGTGATGCGGGAAAGTTTGGGAAGGTTGGTGAAGACGTAGCCATCGATGTGACCGACGTTTCCGATGAAATCCACGCTTTCGAGGTTGGGAAGCGCGGAGAACGTGTGGGCGCTGACGTAGAACACGTTGCCCAGCATCACCTTGCGGAGCGTTGTTGAGCCTTCGATGACCTCGGCCAGATTCAATCCGCTTTCCATATCGGTCAGCGTGGTTTTTCCCAAGTTGAGCACTTCCAACAGGCCGCCTTCATGCTTCTTCTCCGAGTTGTTGCGTCCGGCAAAGCGTTTCAGGCTTTGCACGTCGTTGGCGTTGAGCGTGCCGGTGACAGAGATGCCCTTTATCTCGTTGTCGGCATAGCCTTTCAGCAGTTCCGTCAGTGTGCCAGGTGTCACGACTTTGATTTTTACGTTTTTGCCGCCCGCCAGTGCGCTTGCAGCGCAGACACATAGGCAGCAGATGAGAGAGAGGATTTTGTTCATACGGTGGGGTTGTTTCTTGTAAGTACAAAAGTAAATATTTTCTTCGGCATCAAGAGATGCGACGACATAAATTCTTGAAGGAAAGAGAAAGGGGCAATACCTCCGAACAGGTTCTTCTGTATTGCCCCTTGGGGGTATGAATCACTAATTGTTGTAAGCAGGTGTTCAAGCTGATTATTTTTTCGGATTCCTGTTGAAGTGGTAAACGAGATGCCCCATTACGTAGTGCGGCAGAGAACGGTACCACGTTTCCGTGCGTCCTTGTGCATTGACCTCATATTGTGTGGAGGACAACTGATGGAGAAGGTCGAATGCTTCAACTCGGAATATCAGTTTGCCTTTCATGAATGGTTGCGAGAGAGAAGCATTCAATACAAAATCATCGGTGTTCAGTTGTGCGCTTCCGTATCCACGTCGCATGTACATTGTGCCGTGGGCGGCAAGTGTCGTTTTCACGGTCGGCAGTGTATAACGTGCTGATAAGCCGTATTGCAAATCAACAGCATTCAGTGTTTCGAAGTCACGCATTTTGCCTTCGCTGTTACGCCAGCTCACATCGCCATTCGCACGGATGCTTAATGCCTTTTTCTGAAACTGAACATACAATCCGTCGTGCAGGGTCAACGTATTTACCGTGTTTCTGCGGCTTGCGTTTTCTCCGCTGAGCACGGAATGGTCTATAGAGTGGTTATAATTGGCATCAGCATTCATCTGCCAAGTCCAATAGCGGTTTTTGTCAAGATGGGATGAGATGTCAAATTGCCCTTTCAAGTCGTAAGCGCCGCAGACATTCGTCGGTTTGTAAGTATGTACTCCTGATTGTGGATCGTAAGTGGTTGATTGCGCCACATCACGATGGCGGAAATTTCCATTGGCACCGATATGCCACTGGCTGGATTTCTTACCGATTTTTCGTGTATAGTCTGCATAAATATGGGTGGTTGACCGACCTTTCAGTGCGGGATTACCCAATTTGACCACCAATGGATTGCTGTCGTCGCGGTAAGCAATCTGGCTGACCAGGTCGACTGGCTCGCATTTGAAATCCGCACGAACTTCCAGCTGGTGTTTGGAACCCGGTGATTTGTAGCGATATGCTGCATAAGGCAGAAAGTAGACCCAGGTGTCGTTCATCAGCGTATCGACGGCCCCTCTTTGGTAATCGACAGTGTGGTGGAGCACAGGGATATCCAATCCCACTTCCCATCGTGTGTAAAGCGTATAACCTTCATGCCCAGTTTGGGAAAAGGAGAGACCTATGGTGTTTCCCCATTTGCGCACATGGCTGTCGTAGGAGTTCGACGGATCGGTGATGGCATGCAGCAGGTCAAGCTGTGAGGCCAGCAGCAAGGTGTCGGGATGGTACAAATAGTCGTGAGTGCGGCTCTCAAAATAATCGACCCCCTCCTTGACGCTCATATCCGTCTTGCCAAACAAATTCCCGAATCTCCATAGATTGCTCAACGATGCGTTTGTCAAACGGTTGGAGACATCGCTGGCGTTATAGCGAACATCCTGGGTAGAGGTGGAAGTCTGCCAAGTTTTGAAGCGGTTGGACAACCAAGACAGGTCATCGCTATGCCGGAAAAAGAAAAAGGCATTTGTGTACCATTTTTCTTTGTCGAACGCGGCGATGGCTTGTTGGGAAACTGACCATCCACGGCCTTCGCTCAACGCATCGGTTCTCATGGAAGCTGTCAGTTCCTCGTCCCACTGTTTAAACTGAGATAAGCCCGTGCCGTTCCGCTTTTCATAGTCGAATTGGGTAATGAAATTGAGATACCCAGGTTTCAGCATTCTCAGGTTGTTCTGCAATTTCAAATTCCAATTGTCAGCCTCGTTGCTTGCCTCTGTCCGTGAAGTGGAATATCCTCCTTCAAAAAACTGTTCATGACGCTGTCGCATCTCGGAACGACTGTCCGAACAGGTGAAGTCTGCAGTAAAGTCATTGGTCAGTTTGCGTTCTTCCGAATGATAGTTCAGGTTTGTCGCAACACTTCGCGTTGTAAGCAGCGAACGAGGCATGGTGGCGGGAGTCCAGTGTCCATCTCCGCCAACATGGCGGGTTTCGTTCACGTTGTTCATATTGCCCATGACGGAATATCTCCATCGGTCTGTGAAACCCAAAAGGAAACCACGTCCCAGCCAACGGTGGCTTGTGCCTCCTGCCGCTTCCATGTTGGCGATATAGCCCCTGTTATATTCCTTCTTGAGGTTGACATCCATTACATATTTCCGGGCATCAACATCACGTCCGAAGGCTTCGCTCAGGTCCGAGCGTTTGTCGTAGATTTTGATGTCCTTGACCGTAAAATAGGGTAGGTTTTGCAGCAGAACCTTTTTGTTGCCATTCATAAACGAGTGCGAGCCGAGCAGTAGTTCGTCAACCTTTCGTCCGTTGACAAAAATTTCTCCCTCTTCATTCATCGTTACGCCCGGCATCTGCCTAATCAGTTCATCCAGCATCGAACCATCTGGCAACTTGAAGGCATCAGCATTATAGACCAAGGTGTCTCCTTTGTAATACATCTTCACCCTGGTCGCCGTGACAACGGCAGTACTCAGTTTGTTTTCTTTGATTTTGCGCAGTTCCAAAGCCTCGTCGAGCATCCAAGCACCTTCGTTTCCTCCGTCAATGTTCAGGGGCATCCAGGCATCCTCATATCCCTCAAGCGTGGCATGCAAAAGATATTTGCAGGTCTCCTTTTTCATATTCAGCATGAATTGAGCAGAGCTGAGCGTTCCGTCGTTTCTGCGGATTTTCTGTATCGGAACAGAATCGACCACAACAGAACTATCTTTTGCCAGTAGCAGCGATACACGGGCTTCTGGTAATGGAATCTTTAGAAAGCCGTCCCGTACTTTTCCGATGACAAGACTTTGGCCCAATAGGCTGACAGATAAATAAGGGAGCCATGCTATCAGCATTAGCACCGAGAGCTTCTTTTTCATATAAATACGTTGCAAGTGGGTGTTACATAAAATAACTTCAGTTAGGCTTTAGAATTTATGGCAATAAAAGTTTACGCTAAAAGAAGTACCAGTACCAGAGGAAAAGGTATATTCAACAGAACAAACTCCTGTATAGTTGTTTTCTCCACTTGTATACAGACAACTTTTTCCTACATTGTCTTTATTCCTAAATCCATAATGTTGATTTCTGGAAACGAGGTTAACCTGTTATAGATAGTTCCTATAGTAAATATTTTATTAAGCCTATGGGAGCAAAATTAAGAAATATTATTGAAGTGATGAATTATTCTATAGGGAAAATATGGAATAGACTATGTAAAAAGGCTATGTTTTACCCCCCCCCTAAGTTAGAGCTGAAAATGCTAAATTTATATTGCACCCTTGGGGTATGATTCACTAATTGTTGCAAGCAGATATTTACTTATTTGTAGCCATATTGCGCGTCGAGCGTGGCCACGCGTGTTTCAATCCAATTTTTGATGTAGTCGGCTTCCGCTTCAAAGCTGAGGCCTGCGTTGCCTGCGCTGCGCCATTTCTTAGCCTCCCGCTTCATGGCGCCGCTGCTTCTCATGAGTTTCCAGTAGGCAGAGAAACGTTGGTTGAGGTTGTCGGGGGCGAAAACCGTGCGGCGTAGTTCGCAATAGCGTTTAGCCCGCATCTCGTTCCAATTGTTGGCATTCAGGTGCGTCAGTCGTTCGAAGAGCGCATTTTGCGTGTTGGAGTTACGGAGGAAGTTACGATAGTTGTCGGTGGCGTCGCAGCCATATTGCCGTCCTCCCCAGTCGCGTCCAAAGATGCCGTCGAGGTCCCAGGGAATCGGCGTGAGCTTCTTCGATTTCGTCACGTCGCCCACCGCCCAATACATGTTCTTGCCGCTGTTGTCTGTTGCGTGAAGCAGTTCGATGAAGAGATAATAGTTGCAAACGGCAGAGAGGTCAAAGCATTTTCCCACGTTGGCAACAAAATCCTCGTCGCTTGCCGAAGCGGCGAGTGCCGCCCCGTCGTGGAGCGGTGTCCAGTCGGTTTTGCGGCTGTTTTCCACTTTCGGGTATTTGCACTCCCAGTGGTCCCAAACGCCGCTGGCGTTGTCGAACGAAGGCGGCTGGCTGCCGACGGTCCTGTTTGTCCTGCGGTCGTAGCCCAAGAGCGTCCATGTGCTCCATTGTTTCGACTTATAGAGCAGGCCGCGCGGCCCGTTTTTCTCCGTTTTCGTCAGGTTGAGCTGCTTGCGGTCGATGCGTTCCGAGAAATTATAGATGCCCTGGTAGCTGCCGTTGACAAACACTTCCACCAGGCGGCCGCCGGCCCCCGTCTTCACCTTCCCCTTCGCATAATAAGGGCGCACGTCCATGTCGTTCCAGAGGTCCATCGCCACGCGGTTTCTCATGCGGGCGTGGTCAACGGCCATAGCGTCGAGAATCCAATAGTTGTCGGTGCGGAGGTCGAGGAAATGGCGGTCTTGCTTCTTGCCAGTGGCGTCGACGAACTTCACGGCGTAGGCCTTCTTCGGGAAGAGCGTGGCATAGTCGCCGCGGTGGCGCACGGCGGCAGTGAGCGTGGAGTCGGTGTCGCGGTGTTGCGGGTCGAGAAGGCGGAAGGTGGCCGGACTGAAACTGGATTTCGAGACCGCGCGGCTCGTGGTGAGTTCGATGACGGGCAGGAAGGTAAACGTCAGCCATGCCCCCTGCACCGTGTCGTTGTTTTGCACGAGGGCAAGACGGTAGGTGTGGCCGTCGGTGGGCTTCGTGAAGCGGAACGTGCCGCCCGTTCCCACCTTCTTGCCGTCGACGAAGAGCGTTCCCTGCTTCTCAGTCGTGGCGATGCGTCCCGTAAATTCCTTGGCGTTTTTGTTTTCGCTGATGGCGAAGAGATGGGAAGACGAAAGGCTGTTGAACACCGGGCGGATGCCGTTGATGGTGAACGAGAGCTGTTGCGTGTTGCCCTGAATGCGGCGCACTTCTGTGGTGACGGCCACGGAGGGTGCCTTGTGTCGGACGGTCTTTCCAGTGTAGGTGCGCGTCTTGGCGTTGCCGCTGAAGCAGTTTTTCGGCAGGTTGACCTTTTCGCCGTCAAATTCCGTTACCACGCGCCCTTTCTGATCGATGAGGAAAAAGCGCTCGTTGTCGTGCAGCGTAGCGCTCGTGTTGCCGTAGGTGCCAACGATGTGGTTGTTGAGGCGCACATCGAGATAGTGGTAGGGGATGTGAACGTTTTTGATGCCGAGGCCGATGTTGGCGGCGTAAATCGTCCAGCGCGATTTGTCGCCGTGGTCGCCTGTGCTGAGATAGATGTATCGGCGGTTGGCGGTGCGCTGTCCGTCGAAGGTGAAATAGCGGTTAGTGGCGGCGTTGCAGATGGTGTAGTTCCCATCTTTGTCTTTCGTGATGACCCACCATGCGCTTTTGTCGACGGCGACGCTGCGCATCATGTTTTCGCCGTTGTTGAGATACATCACCGATTGTACCTGGTTGCCCTCGCATTCAATGTTGTATGTGATGGCCTGTTCGATGTAGCTCGATGGCATGATGCAACCATCGGTTCGGCAGACCGTTCGGATTTGGTAAAGCCCGCCCGAAACGAATTTCACCTTGTCGGCGTGCAGCGAGAGCGTGCAGGCGGCGAGGAGGGCGAGCAGGAGCGTTTTGATGGATGCCTTGGAAAAGGTTTTCATAAAGGTCGTGTAAGGATGGTGGGTTAGTGAAGCGGAGGGACCATTTGCTAATTAATGGTCGACCATTACTTAGTATTTGTTTTCATTCATGCGGATGATGGCCGCGATGTCGGTGGTGCGGAGTTTTCCCGTGAGCTGGATGATGCGTGAACAATAGTTGCTGCGGAACTTGAAGATGAGCAGTTCGCTGATGTTTTTGCCGTGTGTGCGGTGAACGTACACAGCAATCTCCTTGTCGTCCCATTGAGAGTGCATCACGCGCTCGTATTCCTTTTTCGCTGTCACGCGTTCCATGTCCTTCCGCACGGAAGTCGTGGTGGAACGCGAATGCGTGTGGAGCGCCAAAAGACTTGTCAGCCGCGATATGACGCCCGACACGTCCCACACGTTGCTTTGCAGCATGTTGCTGTTTTTGGCCGCTTGCAGCATTTCTTCCGATACGTAGGTGCGGGCCATTTTGCTGTTGTTGGCATAATGGTCGAAGGAATAGAAAACTTTGACATTGCTGTCGGCCGTGATGGTCAAAACCACCGGCACTTCTTCAGCGTGGAGCGCATGGGGAAGGGGGAGCGCACCGCAGAGCAGAAAGATGGAGGAAAGGATGAATCGTTTCATGGTGGAGTTGGTTTGATGAGAATAAGTAATTACTAAAGAGGCGTGGGGACGGCAGGGCGGTTGGGCAAGCGAAACGGCGTATGAAATCTATGTAAAGAAAACCTACTTCGTTACCTTTGGGTGGTCGCGAGCGACCTGTGCAAAACAGAAAATATCGGCAGGTTTCTATGCCCTGTCGCCTGTCGTGCCCCACGCTTTAAGGGAAAGTGTCCTGAGAATATTCAGTTTGGAACACTTCCAAACGGTTATGATAATGATTGTTCTGGGCAATGGATGGGGCGTAGGTTGGTGGTCAGAGTTAATCTGCCACCAACTTATCAAGGCATCGGGCCTCCCAAGTCCTCTTCGCCAGAGAGTCCCTGGCAGAGGTCGCGCGAGATGATGTTGAGCGTTTGGTGTACTTCCTCGATGGCCTCTTGTGGCGTTTGGCATGTGTCGGTGTAGACCGTCTGTTGCGGTATCATCCAGCACCACACGCCGACGGCGAGGGCAGCGACACTTGCGGCGATGCCCGTCATGGTCAGCCATCGCGTGGCACGTTGGTGGCGGCGGCGTTCACGCTTTCGGAGGCGGTTTGAGATGCGCATCTGCAAGCCCACAGGCATTGGCACGTCGGCCGTTTCCGACAGGGCCATCACCATCTGGCGGTCGGGCTGTAGGTCTTCGGGGCAATCGTTCGTGCGAAACCACTCCCGCAGCGAGTGTTCCTCGGCGTGCGTCGTTTCTCCGTCGTAGAAGCGTTGCAAAAGTTGGCGTATGTCTTCAGATGTCATCATTTTGTATTGGGTTTTTGTGTTGGTTAATGATGGGGCCGTCGGATTATCCGTGTTTCATTTCCTCTTCGTAGGCCGCCCGCAATTGTCGGCGGGCGCGGGAGAGAATCATTCTCAGGTTCACCTCCGTTTCCCCCGTAATCTCTGCCATGTCGTGGAAACTGCATTCTCCAACGTGGCGCAGGGCTATAACGCGGCGCGACCGCGGGGAGAGCCGCGCCAGAAGGCGCTTTAGCAGGCCGTGCGTTTCGCGGTGTTCCATTTCAGCCTGTGCTGTGGCGGCGTCGATGTCCGTTGGCGCGTTGTGCGCTTCAGCGATGTCGGCGGCGGCGTGGCGGTTGCGCAGCATGTTGAGACTGATGTGGCGCAGCGTGGTCATGAAATAGCCCTCGGCATTTTCCATGCGTTCAAGTTTATTTCGCTTTTCCCACAGGCGGGCAAACGTGTCTTGCACGGCGTCTTCCGCATCTTCCGCATTGCCAAGAACAGAAAAGGCCACGCTGTAGAGGCGCGGAGTCAGTCGGAGATATTTCTGTTCGAAGCTTTGCGTGTTCATGCCGTTGAGGTTAGAGCCGAAGTGTAGGCTGGAGGTGACTGCCTTCTGTGGCGTGTTTCTATTGTTATAACACGAAGGGATGGATTTTGTGACAAGAAAAGGAAAGTTTTTTTAAGCCAGTGGTCAAAAATATTGTTTTTTGAAGGATGGCCGAGAAGAAAAAGACAAGGGGGCGCTCCAAACCATGCGGTTCGGAACACCCCCGTTGTCGTAAACTTAGTGGTGGTGAAAGAATAATGCTTACGTAAAACCACCTACTCAAAATAGAAGGAGAGTACCACCATTGAGGTCGTGGCGCGGTCGATGCTCTGTGTATAGACAAATTGCGTGGGGTCGGTGAGGTCCTTTCGGTTTTTCTCCAAAACGTTTCCCAGCCCGAAGCAGAATTTGATTTCTGGGATGAGTTTGAAGAAAGGAAGGTAGAGGTCGCACCCGATTCCCGTTTCAAGCATGAGGGTGAAGGCTTTGGTGCGCAGGAGCGTGTGTTTGTTAGCCGTCAGGTCGTACATCGGCGAGAGTCCTGCCACGACGTAGGGCCGATAGTTGTTGAAGCGTGGCGCACTCACTTTGAGGTCTATGGGCAGTGCCATGTAGGTCGACTTCATGTCTTGCGAGTTGCGTCCTTCGTCTGCCAGATTGCGGAAGCGTATGTGCTTGCTGCCGAAGTGGAGCGAGGGGATGAGGCGCAGGGAGAACGTCGGATTGAGTTTCCATTCGCCGAGCACGCCGACAGAAAACCCGAAATTGTGGCGGTCGTTGGTGGCAACCCACTGTGCTCCCGTTGCGGGGTCGATGAAACCGTTGTTGGTCAGAGAGAGCCCCTGGTCGTGCAAGCCGACGGTGAATCCGTAATGGAAGCGGCGCTCGTCAATAAACGGTTTGTTTTGCACCTTGCGTTGTTGGGCACAGACCGACAGGCTGCAGCCCGCAAAGAGCAGCAGCGCCATAATGCGGCAGGCGCTCGGAAGGAGTTTCAAATGGTTGTGCATAGGCAATGGGGGAGGGTTGGCCTCCGAGAGGGAGGGATTAGTAATGGTGGTACCATTACTTAGTTGACGTTCATGCTGAACGACCATGTGCCGTCGTTGTCGTAATATTTGCCAGAGTAGGTGCTGCCGTTGACGTAGCCTTCATAGCGGCCGCCGCCATTCTCGTAGATGAGCAGTTTCTTCGAACCATCATAATAGTTGCCCGAGATGTCCAGTGTGGTGTTGTTGAAACTGACCGTTCCGCTTACTTCGCTGTCGTTGTCAACGGTGAACACGAGGCGTACGTAGCACGATTTGTCGCCGTCGCTGTGGTGGAGATAACCCGTGATGACGTTGGTGTTGTCGTCGCTGGAAGTGCTGGACGAATGGCTGTTTGACGTGTTGTCGGTGTTGTACACTTCTTCAACGTCGGGCTCAGCCAGCGTGTCGGCATCGTAGGTGTCCGATTGTGTCGGCGTGTCGTCGGTTTCATAATCCACTACTTCCACATCGCTGCCGATGCTGTCTTCGCTGTTGTCGCTTGATTTAGAATCGTCGCCCAGCACCTTGGTGGCGATAAACCACGTGGCCCCGATGAGGATGATGGCGCTCAGAATGCCGATGACGACCCAGAGCACCGTGTTGTTGCGGCGCGGCGGCTGGTTGAAAGAACCAGAAGGCGGCACGGTTCCAGGATTTGAGGGCGGCACGGTGCCAGGGTTTGACGGCGGAACGGCACCAGAGGCCACGGTTGCAGGGCCAGAAGGTGGCACGGCACCAGGATTGGAGGGCGGCACGGTGCCGTTGCTGACGATGCGCGTTTTTGGTGAACCATCGACTTCCGGCACCGGCGGGATGTCGTCGGGCACAGGGGGCGGCGTTGTGCCGTTGTTCGTGTTAATGGTGGTGTTGGCATCGGCGTTAGGGGCCGGTGCGCCACACACGGGGCATTCCTTCAGATCGTCGGGAAACTGATGACCGCATATAGAACAAGTCTTCATGATGTTTTTTGTTTTTTAGATGGCAGGCGCGGCGGCAGTTGCTTTCGGTTGGGGTATGCAATGCTTTAGTAATGGTGGAAGAATAAGTTGACCAATTTTGTGGAGTAAGGATTTATTTCTTTTTTACCATTACTTAGGTCGGCGCCTTGATGATGTAGGACAATAAATGGAAAGGGAGAATGGCTTCTTGGCAGGAGACAACAGAAATGCTGTGAGAATTGATGATGGGCATCCCTTGTCGTTCCGTCAGTATTTTTCTCCCGAATCTATGAATAGGCAAATTTAAGGAAAAGGCTTGAAATGGGCGAATGGTGGGCCGATTTTTTGGGGGACGCGTTGGAAAACGAGGTGGGGCAAACGGGAGAGCGTGAACTTTGCACTGGGTGGTGCAATTAAAAGCGGGCGCCGTCCCTTGCTTGTCACAAGTTTGGTGGGCACCCGCTTTTGTTCCATGAAAACGCTGAGTGTGCCGTTCATCCCATTGTTCTGTGTGTGGCACACGAGATAATATATGAATAAATGTTCCTCAAGAATAAAAGGCTTCTGGCGGGAGCATTGCAGCAGCGGCTGCCGCATCCCTTTCTTGTTCTTTTAATTTGTGGGGGCATTCTTGACTTGCTCGTTGCCCTCATATAGCCTTCCTTCGCTAATACATTCTGAGAGGTTTTCGTCTTGAACAGCGGCACCTTTGCCGTTGTCCGATGTGCAAATTAAGTAAAAACGAATGAAACCGGGCAACCCAAAAGGTGTCCGGTTTCGTTCAAATGGTAAAAAATGCCTGATTTCGTATCATTTGGAAGTAAATTTTACGATATGGAAGTGTGGCGGGAGGTCCTTTCGAGCAGATAATTAGTAATGGTAAAAAAATAACTTGACCAATTTTGTGGAGTAAGGAGTTATTTCTTATGCCCTGTCTTTTTGCCGTTTTTGGTATTTGTCATCGGTCACATAGCCCGCTATGCTCCCTCTTCCAAATTCCAAAACCAACAAAAATACAGGTCAAAATTGCTCAACTTATTCTTTCACCATTACTTGGTATTTTGATTCCCTGTTTGTCTTGCCGCAAACGTGAAGCGGCATGGCGGTGTCGCGTCTTCCTCCTGCGGTTTGGCAGAGCTGGCGTCCCTTCTCAAAATGGCCAGATGAGCGGCACGAGCAACACCGTTAGGATGAGGGCGATGAGGTTGAGGGGAAGGCCCACTTTCACGAAGTCGGCAAAGCGGTAGTTGCCGATACCCTGCACGATGAGGTTCGTCTGGTAGCCGATGGGCGTGGAGAAACTTGCCGATGCCGCCATACAGATGGTCACGAAGAAAGGCATGGGGCTGACGCCGAGGTGTTGCGCCATTGACAGAGAGATGGGGAAGGCCAGGGCCGCCGCGGCGTTGTTCGTCATCAGTTCGGTGAACACGTTGGTGATGACAAACACAACGGCGAGCAACACCAGCGGCCCGTGGCTGCTGCTCAGGCCCGTGGCGAAGGACGCCACGGCGTCGGCCATGCCAGAATTTTGCATGGCGCGGCTGATGGCAAAGGCCGAGGCAATGGTGATGAGGATGTCCCAGGAGACATATTTGGTGTATTTCCGTGCGGGGAACATGCCCAGCCATGCCATGATGATGGTCGTTATGCTCACGAAGAAAAACATGTCGAGCGTCATGCCAGGACAAGCCTGCTTCACGGCGGGCAGTTCGCCAATGGTGGCCCCCAACACCATCAGCACCATGAGGCCGACGGCCAGCCAGCGTTTCGATTTGTTCATCGGCGCCTCTTCTTTTCGGCCGTCCGACACCATGAGGAAGAACGAGGAGTCGCCCCAGTTTTCCATGAAAGACTTGTCGGCCAGCAAAACAAGTGTGTCGCCTTCGCGAAAGCGCTCCTTACGCATATCGTGGATGATGATGGTGTCGCCGCCGCGTCGTATCTCTAGGATGGTGGCACCATATTTTCGCTTGAAGTCGAAGTCGCGCACGCGGCGGTTGATGGCCGGGAAGCGGGCCGCAAGCACCACTTCAATGCGTTGCAGGCCCTCGCGCCGCTCTTCGCTCGTGACTTGCTCTTCGCGGTCTTCCCGACGGTCGGGGAGCAGGCGCGGCGAGGCGATGTATATATAAAGGAGTCCGACAACGGCAATGACGATGCCCACTTTTCCAAGTTCAAACATGGAGAAGCCGGTATATCCAGCATCAATGACCATGCCGTGGACAACGAGGTTTGTGCTTGTTCCGATGAGCGTACACACGCCGCCAAGGATGGTGGCGTATGACAAAGGAATGAGGAACTTCGTTGGCGAAAGTCGGTGGCGCTCCGCCCAGCGTTTGATCATCGGGGCGAAGATAACCACCACTGGCGTGTTGTTGAGAAAAGCTGAGATGAAGGCCACGGCGGGCAGCATGCGAGCCTGTACGCCCCGTATGGTGGCGCGGCGTTTGGGCAACAGGTGCTCAAGGAGCGTGCTGAGCAGTCCGGAGCGCCGCACGCCTTCGCTCACAAGAAAGAGCATTGCCACGGTGATCATGCCCTTGTTGGAGAAACCCTCAAGAAGTTCCTTCGGACTCAAGATGCCGGCACACATGAAGGCCACGGCACCCGAAAGCAGAATGAGGCCAGGGCGCATGCGGTCTTTGATGAGCGCGATGATGAGCACCGACAATATGATGATGACAAATATGGCTTGGAATCCCACGGTGGTTGTTTAAAAGAGGAGGTGAACGTAGCGTGTTTAAGATATGGTATATTTGGGGGCTTACCCCTTTTGTGTAGCTGGGCGAACGATGAAGAACGGGTTGAGGAGGTCCTCTTTGTTGTAGACCACTGGTTGGCCGTCTTCAGCCTTCACCACTTCGCAGCCAGCACCGAGGGCAATGGCGTGTCCGGCAGCCGTGTCCCATTCCATGGTGGGGGCGAGGCGCGGATAGATGTCGGCGCGGCCTTCAGCCACGAGGCAGATTTTTAGCGAACTGCCCGCAGAATGTAGTTCGAGGCCAGGGTGGGCTTCACGCTCACGGGCCACGAAAGCTTCCGTCTCCGGAGAGAGGTGGGAGCGTGAAGCCACCACGATGTAGGGCCGCTCGGCGTCATCGTTGAGCGGCAGGGCCGTTTGTCCGACGAGGCTGCCCGTTTCGTCCACTTCGCAGCGCCAGGCCGCGATTTGTCCGTTGAATGCCTCCGTGTGCCCCCAGAAAAGCGTGCGCGACACAGGCACATAGATAACGCCCATGACAGGCACACCGCCTTTGACGAGGGCGATGTTGACAGTGAACTCCCCGTTGCGCTTGATGAACTCCTTCGTGCCATCGAGTGGGTCGCAAATCCACAGCGTTTCCCATTGTTTGCGAACGGCATAGTCCTCGTGACAGCCTTCCTCGCTGAGCAGAGGATAGGGCGTCATGTCGAGCGCCTGCGCGATGACAGCGTGTGAGCGACGGTCGGCCAGGGTGAGCGGCGAATTGTCGGCTTTGCGTTCAACTTCCCAGTCCAGGTCGGGATGGGTGTATATTTTCATGATGGCCTCGCCAGCTTCCACAGCGGCGGACAGTGCTATTTGAAGAAGAGTTTCTGGTTTCATTTGTTGGGTGGATGATTGGAAATTGTCAGGCGTTACTCCTTATAGGTAGGGTGTTAAAAATATAGATAAATATCTGCGCGGTTTTGAGCCAAATAGCATGGCGGTTGCGGCGCACGCTGCCCCTGAAAGGGGCTCATATTTAGGGTAGGGGCTTGCCCCTACCTCTTGGG
>OIWU01001331.1_pt1 | contig 24977 bp, 17 predicted proteins | sample 1587711 | NCBI WGS metagenome assembly OIWU01 (sample SAMEA3888909, study PRJEB22519) | human gut metagenome | biome: human gut; feature: human-associated habitat; material: faeces | place: Denmark | collected 2010 | reverse complement strand
TAAAAAGATTCTCATCCGTCGACAAGATGGCATCACGCAAATAGGGCAGCATTTCGCCGTCCGGACGATTATCGGTATACAGTTGCCCTTCCCGCGGACTGATATCGATCCGTCGGTCGGCTTCGGCCGAGAAGTAATCGATCAGCGAACGGTTGGGAACCTGATTGGAGATAAACAAGGTATGGAATCCGGCCTCCTTAAAGGCCGTAATGATACTCTTCTCTTCGTATATATCGTTAAAATTGAGCGCAGAAACGGGGCTGAGCAACACCGGAACGCTTTTATGGGTGGCATTACTCTGTGTCAGCACATCGCTGAACGGCACCAACCCCTTACCCAAACGTTGCAGAAGTCGAGGTGTGGTCTCCCGATCGTATCCGAACAGGCTCCATGATGCAGCCCGCGAAGCCTCACCGACCACCAACACGTAGACCTCCCGTCCCTCGGCACTATCGGTACGAACCGCATCGAACGTAAAATTTTTGGAGGTCTCGGGATAAGCCTCACTCTGTTTCCAACGGTCGAGCGACAGCTTGATGTTGTATATTACGTTTACAGGAAAAATTTGCTGCTTCACTTCAAAATCGGGCCGAACCGCCGACGAAATAATCGTTGCGACACCTCCGACCACCAATGCCGTCAAGGCCCCATAAACCATCTTGCGCCGGAACAGGGAGCTCAGCCGATCCTTAATCAGAAAAGAGCGGACACTGGCTGCAAGAAGAGGCACATAGATGATACAGACAAAAACGATCGCAGGCCATAAATTCTTTAAAAGCTCTCCCGCTTCGGATACGTTCGTAGTAAACAGATTGGTAAACATATCCACGGCGATGATCGACCCGCCGAAAAGATAGAGAATCACGATCTGGAAGGCGTTGAGCACCATCAGCGGCAGGGTGCACAGCATCACGACGCCCGGACGGGGTCGAGCCACCGCGAGCAGCATGTAAAACGCTGCAGGGAGCAACAGCGAAGCGATAATCGTACTCCACGAATAGGGTTCCGTGCAAGCCAAAAACAAATTGGGAAGCAACATGGCAAAAAGATAGGCATAAACCGTTGCCTCCTGTTTTCGAATAAACTTACTGGTTTTCTGTAACATTTTTCCGTGTTTATACGCGGTTTCTCTCCTCCCCTGTTTCCGTATCCTACAAGTTCAGCCCTCGTACTCTAAAAGGCTTCGTTGATTCCGAACATAAACGACTTCTGGCCTCTCAATCCGAATCCATAATCGAGACGGACATTCACCCGCTTCTTGAACTCCCACCGATAGCCGATACCGTAGTTGGGCAAGGTGTGGGCCCCGTTAAACTTCGAGAACGAGGGGAAAACATTTCCCGCGCCGCCCCAAATTACGATACCGTTCCGACCATAAACCTTCTGACGCAGCTCCACCTGAGCTTCAATCAGATTGTTGTCACGATACCGGCCTTCATAGTATCCACGCATGCGCGACGAACCCCCCATCAGGGCCAGCATCGTCCACGGCGGATTTCCATAATTGAACATTCCGTGTACGTCGTAGGCCATCACCGCCCCTTTCCACAGAGGATGGTAGGCATTCCACTGTACCTCGGTGCGGTAAAACGCCTCCCGATTTCCCATGAACGATGGGAAGAAACGCTGCTCGGCCTTGAAGTATATACCACGATAGGCATTGGTGATAAAATCCCTCGAATCGTACATCAGGAATACCCCTAACCCGGCATTGATATTGAGTGGATTCTCTCCCCGCAGCTGTTCGATGTTCGTAAAATCCTTTCCTTCGATATAGTTGAAACTGGCATTGGTACCCACATAGAAGTCCTTGACTACCCGCATCATGAAATCTACCTTAACCTGATTCTGCAACCGTTTGTAGGCGCCCGCCTTACCGTAGGTCGCACTGTCGTACCCGATACCCCAGAAGGCACTCGGAAACGAGAAGAAGTAGGTATTGAAATCGAGACGGTATTTACCCCCCGTGAACAGGGTATTTCCCCGCACGCCGAGCAGATAGAAACCGGTTGTCGTCACGTCGCCGAAAAACGAAACGTTCGACGGGGGAATGCTCAAATCGTTTTTATCTACCCGATAGAGTCCCGCCGCGACGATTCCCAAACCCAACTTTACGGTGCTCGAATAGTGAGGTCCGCCGATTATACTGAAGTCGAAATCCTTTTCTTGTGTTTTATCCTCGTTTGCAGTTCGGAAGTAGGTGTAGAATTTGCGAAAAAAGTTGTTCTTTTTGATTACGGTATCGCCGTTTTTCCGCATTCGGGTCATATAGTAATGCTTAACGACAGTATCTCCATTATCTTTAAAGATCGTATCGTTCGAGAAGCCCAGAATGGAGTCAGCGACGTGCTCCCAAGTAGCGTTACTTGCACTTCCGGCTGCACGTCCACCGCCGAACAGCGTCGCGCCTACTATCAAACAAAATAAAACAGGGGAAAAAATTTTTTTCTTCATCGGCATCTACAAACTGTGAGATACAATTATACGCTTAGTTTGTCAAACCGACAAATGTAATAAATAATCGAAACACTCACAAATTCAGTCTATTTTTTGAGTTTCTCGACTACACGATAGAACTCGTCGATCTGTGCTTTCGACAACTCCCCCTTGGACAAAAATTCGATCGTACCGTCTTTTGCGACCAACATCAGCACGAACTGATCGTTTACATCGCCGAGCCCCCATGCGTCGCGCAACATGTGATCCGGATCGGTATAGATCGCGGCCCCCGTTTTCTTCACCTTTCTGCGCACCATCATGCGGACTATGGAGTTCGGCAGCAGCGGAGCATCCTTCAGGTTGACTATACCGAAGCCATAGATCTTGTCGCTTTTAACCTGATTTTCCTCCAGCTCCGCAACAAAAGCACTGTTCTGACTTGCATGATCCGGATCGACATAGAAGATCATCAGATTCTTTTTTCCGAAATAGGGCAACTCGACCGGATTATTGCTCGGATCGCACACTTTGGTCTGCTTCACTTTGGTTCCTACCGTTGCCGTTTGAGTCTGGGCCACAACGCTTCCTCCTGCGATCGCCACGACCGCCGTCAGCATCCATCGAATGAAAATCGTTCTCATAAACCGCAATACTTTTTGTTGGAATACGACAAATGTATTAAAAAAGTGTTACGGTTGTCGACTATCCTACGGACAAGCCGACAAATACTTCCTTTCAACTACATTTTCACCTTTTTCGAACAAAAGGCAAACGCATGGCGGCAGGAACGGTAAGACACCAAGCGTTACAGACCTGACGGCAAACGGAGGGTCCGGGTCGTATTGGGCTTGATGCGGATCTTTTTTCCGGACGGCAGTACGATCTCTATGGCTTCTTCGGGTGCCGTCACCGCATACGAGATCTCATCATTTTCCCGGTTCCACGCAACCGACACACACTCTCCCGAGGGCAACGGGATACGTCCATTCGCCTGCTGAAGCGAGCCGGGATGAAGAATCAGATCAAACGAATTGATTGCACGATCAAAACGTGGATCAAGTCCCAAAACATACCGGGAGAGCTGCCATGTGGGAGCCCCGGACCATTGATGACAGTGCGACCACCGGGTATCGAACACCTCGACCCACGTCGTGCGCCCCTCTTCCAGCGCCCAGCCCCAGCACGTACGGTACTGATCCAACACGAAGTCTGCCTCGCCGTTTTCATACAAGAACGGGAACGCGTAATGCGAAAAATAGGGCGTGATCAACTGCGAACTGTTGGCCGCCGGATCGCTCAGACGCGGAGCCTGCGGATTGTTCGGAAAACAGTTCAGCATGTGCGCCTTGATGAACTGGATTGCCTCGGCATGACGCTGTCCGGGAATCAGATCGGCCTTCAGTCCGAGAACGGTCCGGTGATAACCGATGCGTGCCCAATCGTAATCGTTCTGGGCATAGTATGTCTCAAGGATCCGTCCGAATTGTTCCGCCCGCTCTCTATAAAACTGGGCTCGTTCGGGACGATCCATCAGGTCCGCCCAACGCGCCATCGTCTGTACGGCGATCATGTAGTGCAGGTTGAGTGCCATATCGCTTTTCCCTTCATTGGGTACGTACCCCCAATCTATAAAATTCCAGTAGGGACATGAGGTAATCCCCTCTGCGGTCAGATAGGGATCGAAAGCCGCAATGTTGCGTTCCGCCGCATCGTACAGCTCCGTCAACAGCGTTCGGTCTCCCGTCAGGCGCATGTAGTTGAGGCAAGCCGGCACCCACTGCAGGGCATACGAAGCCATATAGGACTCTCCTCCCGGACACAATCCGGCCACTAGGCCTTCAGCATTGGCACACTGTGCCGACTGAACCAACCCTCTGCGGACGATCGCGATGTCGGAGAATCCGGCCGCACCGATCTCCATACCGACAATCCCCACATCGCCGAGCCACTGCCCGCGTTCCCGTGTCGGATTATCAATCAGCGCATCCTCGCTACACGCCATATAGGTATCGATTCCCGTCTGCCAGATCCGGTCAATCAACGGATCGCCGCACGAGAACGCCGCATCCGCCCGGTCGTAATATCCCCGTTCCATAAAACGCTCCTCGACAAAACGTACACTCTCTTTCGGGGCAAGCACATGCACCTCAACAAAACGTCCGCCACGCGGTACCAACGGGAAAAACGTCTGCCGTCCACCCCGAGCCACAAACCGATAGAGATTGTAGGAATCTCCGGCCGAGAGAGTAACCCACGGAGAGACCCGTCCTCCGATCAACGACTCGCTGTAAGCGATTTCGACAACCGCACCGGCCGGCAGGTCCATGACCATCGCAGGCCGAGAGAGACGAATCCGCCCCAAGTCGTACCGCCGCCACACACCCTGCGCCGGATGCTTGTCAGCCACGAGATCGCGCAGATAAAAACTTGCGCCCGGATTGTCTCCCGGATACCCGAACGTCTCGGTCAACTCTCCGGAACCGATCACCTTAGGTTCGATCAACCGGTTTTTCACCGGCGCTATGCGCGAGGGTCTGAAATCACCCAACGGACGCTCGACATACACCGGAGTACCCCACGCCGTATCATCGTATTGGGGCATTTGCCAATCGGGCTGCAACTGACGGGTATCCACCCACTCGATCCACCCCAACTGCGGATTGATCCGCCGCAACTGGGAAGTGTATCCATTCAACCGTTGGCAACGCCACACGACGGGAATCTCTGTCTCTCCGACCGATGCACGGAAGTAGAAGAACGGCTGAATCTCCTTCAAGATCCGAGTCGCCACGCCCTCATACTGCACCTGTACGGCAACAGTGTGCGTTCCTTTTTTCAAATCAACTTTCCGGCATTGATACTCGGGATAAGCCGCAGTATACCGATCGGGGCCCTCTGTATAAAAATTTCCGTCGATCCATACGACATACCACGAGGCCCCGCTCAGCTGCAGGTCGACCGTCGCATCCTCCGCCAACGAAAAGGTTCCGCGAAAACCGACATGCACATCGGGTTTTTCAACCTCTGTACTGGTCCACATCAACCTCGACCGCACCTCGTCGGCCCGCGAAACACCGAGCCACGATAGAGCTGCCACCAACAACAAAACAAATTTCCCGTTCATGCGTATTTTTTATTTCCGTTTCAAAACATTTTCCTGTGAGCGAGACTGCACGATAAATCAACAGACTTTAACCACCGGAAGTCCCAAAATAAACCCGAGCTTCTCGATCTTATCGGCTACGTGTCCGATCCCGATCGTGCAGTGGTGAGCCGGTCCCGCTTTGGACCACGCATCCATAAAGGCGCGTGCACCGATCGAAAAACGATAACGGCTGTTCGTATTGCCGATTTGCAACGTTTTTCCGACCACCGACTCCCCTTCGGCAACGAGCAGGAAGATGCCGTCTTTACCCTCCACAACCGACAACAGGGTCACAGGTCCGGGCCGAACGCTCATCTGTATCGAGAGACCGTTTCCGGGTTTTCCGTGATATACGGGCAGCGGAACCAATCCGACACGACCCTCTGCCATAGCGAAATGGGCCGGTCCATCGTGTCCCCAAAGCACAACATCATCCTCAAAGTCCATCGCATAGGGCTCCGAGAACGATCCTCCTGCCCCCATTTCGGCAAGAATCTTCATCGCATGGGCATTTTTCACCTCACACTCACCCGCTACCGGAACGCCCCGTCCGGTAAGCAGCGTATTGCCGGCAATGACCGAAGTCACGATGTTTTCATACTCGTTGCCCGCGGCCCCTTCGTAATAGTAAGCCATCGAGCCGAGCCGATGGTGCTCCACCAATCGGTCCAAAGCGACCGACGTCCGGGCCGCACGCTCCAGCTCGGTCCGGGCACACGCCGCATCCACATTGAATACGGTCTCGAACTCCTGAATCTTCGCCTCCGTTTCAGAGTCGGTAACCCCCTTGCGCAACTCGTGCAGTTCGCACATCTCGAGCAATTCGAAATGCGTCCCGAAAGCTCCCGACATCTTCGTCAGATCGGTATAGACGTCGAGCATGCCGCAATAGTAGTGACCGAGTACCCCCATCCGGTTGTTGCGCATCCCTTCAGCAACCCGAGCCGCATCGATCCACGCGCGGATTTGCGTCCAGACCGCCTCTTCATCTAAATAGCCCGTTACAATCTCGTATTTGAGTCCGAGGCGATTGAAGACACACGCCACTTCGGGAACCGTACAAGCCTGACAATGAGCCAGCCACTCGCCGGTCATCGCTCCCCGATCGCCCATACCGTTCAGATAGTCGTAATCGATTGCCGCAACAGGTTGCAGGTTCAGCACAATTACCGGAACGCCTAACCGCTGTACGACAGGCAGTACGGTCGACGAGAGTGCATAGGTCGATATGTAGAGGAAAACCAACTCGACGTCGTTCTCCTTCAGGCAAGCCGCTGCTGCTGCCGCCTTCGTCGGATCATCCACCATGCCGGCATCGACGATCTCTGCATCCATTTCACCCATTTTCGCCGCAATTTGCCGACGATAGCCGTCCAACCGATCCAGCAATCCATTAAACTGCCCCCAATACGTATTGAGTCCTATTCCAAAAAGTCCGATTTTCATACGTTTACTTATTTTGCTATGTTTTTCAATTATAACTCTTTCAGTTCAAAATCCTGTTTCAGCCCGAACGGCGTCAGAATATACTCCGAAGCCTTCCGCCACGTCGGTACATTCCATCGGTCCCGCTCACCGCTATTTATCCAAAAAGGTTAGTTTCAATTTCAGCTTGCTGACCACACCGTACGACAGGCCGTCATAATCTTTAAAAGCGGTGAAAAACATCGTGTAGGTGCCGTCTTCTTCGGGAATCAGCGAGATCGGGGTCCGCAGGGCAGTCCACCACTTCGTGACGGTCGGCTCCAGATCGATATGGCGCAACTTCGACCAGTGCACCCCATCCCAAGAGAGGGTGTATCCCAATTTATTGACCCATGGCCCACCGTCCACAATCGCAATGTAAACCCCGTTTTTCAGCTGCATAACGATCGGGTTCTCGGCAAAACTACCCAATCCCACCGGATTCAGTTCGCTCATCCGTTTCCATGGGCCCTCGATCCGATCGGCACAAGCCATCCCCACCATCCATCGACAGGTCGACATCTGCTGTGTCGTCGCACTTCCGTAGAGCGCATACCACTTTTTACCGATCTGATAGGGGAAGAAGGAATCGACCCCCTGATGCCCCTCCCAAGGGTCGGGGTCGACATCGTAACGCATCAAAACGGCACGATCCGTATAGGGCCCACCGATTCCCTCGATCCCCTTCACGTCGGAGACCGCATGCTGGATCACGCCATCGAAATTCAGATTGTTGACATCGGGCTCTTGTGGCAGCGCCTTATAACAGACGTAAAAGAGATGCCACCGCCGATCTTTTTTATGATAGACCATCATCGGGCCCCAAATGGCCGCCCGCTGCGAGGTGCCGGTAAAATCGGCATCCGATTCGCGAATCGTAGCTTTCCGGTACCAATCGGTTCCGTTTTCGGAGGTCCAGTAACCGGTCCGCATCCGGACGCAATAGGGATCGCCAACCATCTCGGAGGTAATCATGTGGTAAGTATCCCCGATCTTCACGACACGCCCCCCTTCAAAGCCGTACTTGATCTCTTCCGTATCGGGAGATCCGCGGCGGATAACGGTATCTTCGCATCCGACAATCTCGATGCGCACGATCGAATCCCGCTCGGAAATGGACTTACACGTATGGCCGGCGTGCTTTCCCGACAATACGAAGGCTGCCGACACAAATGCGGCAACCATCAGGATGCTTTTCATAAGTTTCAGGTTCAGGTTAGTAGCTCCGCACAATTTCTCTCCGCTCTATTACAAAGATAGGACGTTCGAACCAGAGAACGTGGTCCAAAAATGATATATATGTTCTGATTTTTGATCCGTTACCGGGATCGATCGATCTTCTCGCCGGCCGCTCCGTTGTACATCCGATTTCGGTACTCCTGCGGGCTGCACCCCATCCGTTTGCGGAAGAATCCGGAAAAATAGCGCGCCGAACTGAAATCCAACGCATAGGCGATCTCCTTGATCGTCATGGCCGGGTCGGACAACAACTCCATTGCCCGGAACAGCTTCAATTCGAGAATATACTGCGAGGGGGCCATTCCTGTCTGCCGACGGAAAGCCGACCGAAACCACGAATAACTCACATGCATCCGTTCGGCAATCTCCTGCGCACTAAGGTTCTCGGAAAGGTTTTCACGCATCATGACCTTTGCCCGTGCGATGCGGTCTCGGGCCTCGGTTTGATTCGACGAATAGGTACGACTCACATTCAGGGCTATACCCGTCAACAGCGAAACCGCACCCGACAGCATCTGCTGGTAGTTCGGTCCGGCCTGCGCTGCCGTACGCATCGCGTTACGGAAAATATCGATTGCAAACGAGCTGATACCTACATCATAAACCGGCATCCGTTCATTGAAAAAGCCGTTTTGCAACCGGCTGTCTACGACATGTCCCTTGAAGCCGATCCAATAGACCGTCCATCCGGTGTCGGGCATGGGACGATAGGTATGCCAATGTCCGGGAAAGATAAAAAACATCACGCCCGGTGTCAGGCGATAACGCCGCCCTCCCGATTCGAGAACCCCTTCGCCATCCACCACATAGATCAACTGATATTCGTCGAGTACCCGTCCTTCCGACACGTTGAACCGATACCCTTCGGGGTGCCCGGCCGGAGGGTATACCTCACCGGGGCAAACACGCTGATAGCCCACCGAAGTAGCCACAATACCCCACAAACGATCCCTGTCGTTCGCCACCAGATATTTGAACTCACTCCGATCTGCCTTCATGACCGCTCTGCAAATTTTATTTACCTATCTATTTTGCTCTACCTGTCGGATTTGCCACACCCTGCACCGAACCCAAACTCCTATCTGCACTCCATCGACGCATTTTTCCGATCTTGCCTGATCTGTCGGATTATTTCGGGGAGATCTTCCGAGTGTTCTCTATTTTGGAGACACCCCCTGCTTCGAATGTTATTTTATACAAAGCATCCTGCACCCCACCTTGTCGATTTTCCTTTTCTTGCACATCAGTTCCCGAAGCGGAACCTTTCACATAGAAGGGCCCCGACACCCAACGGGCCGGCATACATTGTTTCTGCTTCACCTCACCCTGAAACTGCGTCGGAACGGGCTGAAAAGACACTCCCGTCAACTGTTCGAGTCTCGCATAATCCGCCTCTTCGACGGCAGCTCCGACGGACACGATATCGACCAAATAGAGCGAATCGCCGACCACCGCCCACAACATACGATAGTCTCCATTCTGTCGGCCGACCGGGGTCCCGGAATCATGCTTCGTCTCGTTCGTCTTTTCGGGGAGGTCTCCGAACAGCTCCTTGTAGCCCCCAAAAACGCTCAACGGAGAGTGATCGATCCGATACTCCACTCCGTTCCACAGCAGACGGTCGTTCGTCCGGACATTCTGTTCGAAATGGAAAACCGGTTCATCAATCTGGAACTGCAAGGCTTGCCGGGCCAGATCTTTTCTCTCTTTATATTTGAGCACGGCAAACCCGCCCAATACGATTACCACCACGAGAATGACCGTTACCCATATCTTTCTTTTTCCCATAAGCGACCTACTTTTCATCGTCGTTTACAAACAACGAGCCTATTTTTCCAAACCACTTTTTCTCCTCTTCATCCTCTTTCCCTTATTCTTCTCTCTCCTTCTCTCTCCTTTTTTCTTCCTTCCTACCTATTCACTCACTCATCCTCTACTCACGCCCCTTCTCCTCTTTTTTCTCTCTCCTTTTTCTCTCTCCTCTTTCTCTCTCCTCATTTTCGCCCTTCGCTCTCTTAGATTATCTCTTCCCCCCTTCATCACACTTCAAGGCCCACTCGTTGCTTCAACACCGGCCCCTTGCCGGACTTTTCCCTATTTCTATCCCAACACGGAAACATTGAAGAATTCGACCACGCCCACAACAGCCGAATTGTCGTCCGTCACGATGATCGAATGTATTTTATGCACACGCATCATCTCCTCGGCAGCGGTAATCCGCGCCTCAGGAGATATGGTTTTGGGCGTCCGCGACATGATCTCTTCGGCCTGAATCGAGAAGAACCGCTCCTTGTACTTCGCCATCGCACGACGCACATCGCCGTCGGTAATCACACCGATCAGCTTTCCATCCTCAACGACTGCCGCAATTCCCAATCGGGCATCACTGATCGCGATGATCACATCACCGAGCGTCATCGTCTTCGGCACACACAGCGCATCCTTCCGCATCACATCCTTCACCCGCGTAAGCAGACGACGACCGAGACTTCCCCCCGGATGGAACACGGCATAATCTTCGGCCCGGAACCCCCGCACCTTCATCAAGGCGATTGCCAGTGCATCTCCCATGACCAACATGGCGGTTGTCGACGATGTCGGGGCCAGATTCAACGGACAAGCCTCCCGTTCAACAGCAATATTCAGGTTCAGATGCGCATTCTTGGCCAACGTCGATTCAGGATTACCGGTCATCGCAATGATCGTATTGCCGTTATTCTGCATGAACGGAATCAACCGCAAGATCTCGTCCGTCTGTCCGGAGTTGGCAATCGCCAACACGATGTCGTTCGAAGAGATCATTCCCAAATCACCATGATAGGCCTCTCCCGGATGCAGAAAGAACGAAGGCGTCCCCGTACTGGCCAATGTAGCGGCAATCTTTTTCCCGATGATCCCCGACTTGCCCATACCGGTTACGACCACCTTCCCCGTACACTTCAATATGGCCTCTACCGCCTTGGCAAAATCATCCGTCAACAGGTTGCTCAAATTACGAACCGCCGCAGCTTCCGCTTCGAACGTATCGATCGCATATTGCTTTATCTGATTCTTGTCGTTCTCCATGATGTTATTTTTTCTGATTGATTTCAAAATTAAATTTTTTCCTAAAAAACTCTCACTGCTTATTATTCTCGGTTCAAAAGACCGGTCAGGCTCTCAAAAGGTACCGATCAGTCCATAGCGCTGTGTGGCACAAAAGACCTGACTATATATATGGAAGCCGGGGCGATTGGTCTCGATCTTGCGGTTGAGCTGCAGGATCGGGTGCCCGGCCCTCACATTCAGGTACTCCTGCAACCGTTTATCGGCCCGGATGGCAAAGAGCTGTTGCGTACCTCCGGTAACCACAATCTGGTACTGCCGGCGCAATGTGTCGAACAGCGAACAATTTTCGAGATCGTAATCCACGAAACGGGGCAAATTGATGTTGGGCAACATCGTAATATCGAAAAACACCGGCATATCGTTCAACAACCTCAGCCGTTCGAAATAGATACAACCGGCCCGCTGTTCCTGCGGTTCGACCGGAAACGAGAACGCCTCGGTCCACTCTCTGAGTTCGGGTTTCAGCGTAATGTGCGTCGAGAGATTGGGGCTTCCCAAAGCCGATGTCGTTCCGGTGAGAGAGAGGATCCCGATACCCCTCGGCGCTCCCTTCACAATACTGCCCTTCCCCTGATGCTTGATGATAAACCCATCGGTCACCAACTGATCGAGCGCCTTGCGTACCGTCGGCCGGGCCACACGGTAGAGTGCACTCAATTCATGTTCGGAGGGCAACAGATCTCCGGCCGCATACTCCCCGGAGGAGATCTGCTTTCTCAAGGTTTCGTAAACTTGTTTATATTGCGGTAAATTGCTCATCTCTTTTCATTCTCCCTGTTCTGTCCTTTCGGGGAAACGCCCCGTTTTTTCCACATTCAGCAACAGCCGTTCAACCATCGCCCTCCCCACGCAAAACCCTGAATACAGAAAACTTCACGGTCCGTCGGAGCTTCAAAAGTAGCAAAACCATTTCGTTATTCCAAATTCCGAACGACAAATTTGTATGTACAAGTTGCCAACTTGTAAGCATCCATAAATATCGATAACTCACTTACAATCAATGTGTATATTTTTTTATTAAAAAAACTTGTATATCCGACTTATTGTAGTATCTTTGCAGTGTTTCGCTTTATTGCACAACTTGACTACACTAGTTTAAAACCAAAAATACTTAAACCTAAATTATGGCAACAGTTGTTATCATGCCGAAACAGGGGCAATCCGTAGAGAGCTGCATCCTAACTGAAATGAAAAAGAAAAAAGGCGATACCGTAGCCGTAGGAGACATACTTTTCTCTTATGAGACGGACAAGGCCTCGTTCGAAGAAGAGGCAAAAGTCGCCGGTACCGTATTGGACGTATTTTTCGATAATGGAGACGAAATTCCCGTTTTGACCAACGTGATGGTCATCGGTAACGAAGGTGAATCGACCGAAGAGTTCCGCCCGGGTGGAGCCGCAGCCGAAGCATCTGCCGCTGCCCCCGCAGCCGAAAGTGCAGCTCCTGCTGCAGCTGCAGCTGCAGCCCCCGCCGCTGCTCCCGCACCGGAAGCCAAAGCCGCCGCTCCCGCAGCAGCACCCGCAGGTAGCGTATCTCCCGTTTCTCCACGCGCAAAGACTCTCGCCGCCAAAGAGGCGATCAACGCATCCGCACTCAGCGGAACAGGCCCTCACGGACGCGTGATCGAACGCGACGTTCAGGCCGCCATCGACGCTGCTTCCAAGACCACTCCGCTGGCAAAAGCCATCATGAAAGAGACCGGCGCAGCAGCTCCGGAGAGCGGAAGCGGATTGGCCGGCAAGGTAAAAGGTTCAGATATCGGAGCTTTGAAAAACAGCGTATATGCAAGCGACAGCGAAATCAAACCGCTCACCAACATGCGGAAGATCATCGCAAAAGCCATGTACGCTTCGCTGCAAAACTCTGCACAGCTCACCCACCACCTCAGCGCCGATGCACGCCGCATCATGGCTCTGCGCAAGAAGGTCAAAAAAGCGGTCGAAAACGGATATCCGACCAACATTACCCTCAACGACATGGTATGTATGGCGGTTATCAAAGCCCTCAAGAAATTCCCGCAGGTCAATGCACACTTCTTGGGCGACTGCACCCGGAACTTCACGAAAGTCCATCTGGGTCTGGCTGTCGACACGGAGCGCGGCCTGATGGTTCCGACCGTAAAGAATGCCGACGACCTCTCGATACAAGGTTTGTCCAATCAGCTTAAAGAGGTGGCCGACGCCTGCAAGAAAGGATCGATCGATCCCGATCTGCTCTCTTCGGAAGCCGCTTCGTTCACCGTATCGAACCTCGGTAACTACGGTGTTGAAATCTTTACGCCGGTCATCAACCTGCCTCAGGTGGCCATTCTCGGCGTGAACACGATCGTTCCCCGTCCGAAAGATCTGGGCGGCGGAGTCTACGGCTTCGTGCCTCACATCGGACTGAGCCTTACCTACGACCACCGTGCATTGGACGGCGGCGAGGCAACTCGTTTCGTAAAACAGATCGCAACCGAGATCGAAAACCTCGATTTCGAATTGTAATACCACAAAGGGAGGGTAGCGGACTACCTTCCCTTTGCTCAACTTTAACTTAAACAAAACTATAAACCGAAAAACGATGATAGATTTAGCAATTATCGGCGGAGGTCCCGGAGGTTATGTAGCAGCAGAGCGCGCCGGATCGAAAGGATTGAACGTCGTATTGTTCGAGAAACGGGAGCTGGGCGGTGTGTGCCTCAACGAAGGCTGTATCCCAACCAAAACCCTGCTGTACAGCGCAAAAGTATATGACTATGCGAAACATGGCGATAAATACGGAGTCAACGTAAGCGGAGCTTCGTTCGATTTCGGCAAGATCATGGACCGCAAAAATAAGGTAGTCAAGAAACTGGTGGGTGGCGTCGGCACCAAAATGAAAGTCAACAAGGTCAAAGTGGTCAAGGGCGAAGCCAAGATCAAAGGCCGCTCGACGAACGGTATCGAAATCGAATGCAACGGCGAAACGTTCTACGCAGTCAACCTGTTGCTTTGCACCGGTTCAGAAGCCTTCGTACCCCCGATTCCGGGCGTAAAGGAGGCGGGCGACGTTGTATTGACCAACCGTGAGATTCTGGCCCTCAAAGAACAACCCAAATCGTTGGTAATTATCGGTGGCGGAGTAATCGGTATGGAGTTCGCAAGTTTCTACAACAGTCTGGGGACCGAAGTGACCGTTGTCGAGATGTTGCCGAAGATTCTCGGTAATCTGGACGGTGAGATCAGCTCGATGTTGCAGGACATCTACGCAAAACGGGGCATCAAATTCAACCTTTCGTGCAAGGTAACCGAAGTTCGCGGTAACGAAGTCATCTATACGGACAAAGAGGGCAAGACAGCCTCAGCCAAGGGCGACAAGATCCTGATGAGTGTCGGACGCCGTGCCGTAACCGCAGGCTTGGGCCTCGAAAATCTGGGCGTCGAGCTCAATCGGGGAGCCGTCAAGGTCGATGAGAAGATGCGTACGAACGTACCCAACGTATTTGCAGCAGGCGACATCACCGGATTCTCGATGTTGGCCCACACGGCCAGCCGCGAAGGCGAAGTCGTTGTGAACAACCTCACGGGACGTCCCGACGTAATGCGTTACAACGCCATCCCGGGTGTGGTTTATACCAACCCTGAAGTGGCCGGCGTAGGTCTGACAGAAGAGCAGGCCAAAGCCGAAGGCATCGAATACCGCATTGCAAAGCTGCCTATGGCCTATGCAGGTCGTTTCGTAGCTGAAAACGAAGGCGGCAATGGTCTTTGCAAAGTGATCGTAGGCGCCAAATACGGCGAGATTCTGGGTGTACACATGCTCGGAAATCCATGTAGCGAGATGATCTACGGAGCCTGCATGGCCATCGAACAGGAGATGACCCTCAAGGAGATGGAAGAGGTGGTATTCCCGCACCCGACCGTCTCAGAAATTTTCAAGGAAACCATTTTTTCATTCAACGAATAACCGAAAACTAATTTAAAACTTTAATATCATGCCTAAGTCGCAGTTTATCGATCCGAAAGAGATGCGGAAGGCCGGTGAGATTACCTTCACCCCGATTCCCGTCAATCAGTACAAAAAGACGATCAAGGACGAACTCAAAGAGAAAAACTTCACGAAAGAAGACCTCAAACGTATCTACCACGACATGGTGGTGATCCGCGAATTCGAGACCATGCTCCAGTTGGTGAAGACCACCGGCGGATACAACGGTGTCGAATATAACAACCCGGGTCCTGCCCACCTTTCAGCAGGACAGGAAGCCGCTGCCGTTGGTATGGCTTATATGCTGAATGTTAACGACTTCATCTTCGGTTCACACCGTAGCCACGGCGAAATTCTGGCCAAAGGTCTTCGTGCCATCCAGCTGCTCGACGACAAAGAACTCGAAAAGATCATGAACGAGTTCTGGGACGGAGCTACCCTGAACGTCGCTAAGAAAGCCTTCAAAGGCGGTACCGTTAAAGAGTTGGGTATCCGCTTCCTGCTCTACGGAGCACTCGCAGAGATCTTCGCCCGTACGACCGGCTTCAACAAAGGTCTGGGTGGAAGTATGCACACCTTCTTCACGCCGTTCGGTATCTACCCGAACAACGCTATCGTAGGTGGTAGCGGAAGTATCGCCGTAGGTGCTGCCCTCTACAAAAAAGTAAACCGCAAACCGGGTGTTGTTGTAGCCAACTTGGGTGACGCCTCCATGGCACGTGGTCCCGTTTGGGAAGGCATGACGTTCGCCGCTATGGATCAGTTCAAAAAACTGTGGGCCGACGACATGAAAGGTGGACTGCCGGTAATCATCAACATCATGGACAACCAGTACGGTATGGGCGGCCAGACCCGTGGCGAAACGATGGGCTTCGACTTTGCAGCCCGTATCGGTGCCGGTGTCAATCCCGAACAGATGCACGCAGAGCGTGTAGACGGATACAATCCGCTGGCCGTAATCGACTGCTACCGCCGTAAAAAAGCCATTCTCGAAGAGAAGAAAGACGGTCCGGTGTTGATCGACGTATTGACCTATCGTTACAGCGGTCACTCACCTTCCGATGCATCGTCGTACCGGACGAAAGAGGAGATCGAGGCATGGGAAGCTATCGACTGCATCAAATCATACGGCAAGGAGCTGATCGAAGCCGGTGTGGCTACTCAAGCCGATTTGGATGCCATCGACAAGGAGATCAAAGATATCATGTTCGATACGTTCAAACTCGCTATCGACGACGAGCTCTCTCCGCGTATGGACCTGCACAAACAACCGGATCTGATCGGAACGATGATGTTCTCGAACCAATCGATCGACTCTCTGTCCGACGCAAAACCGGAAGTAAACCATCCGATGAGCGAGAACCCACGTGTACAGCAAATCGCGAAGAAAGAGCGTTTCGCTTTCGACAAAGACGGCAAGCCGTTCTCGAAGATGAAACAGTTCCAGCTGCGTGACGGTATCTTCGAAGCCATCATCGACCGCTTCTACAAAGATGCTTCGCTGATCGCCTACGGAGAGGAGAACCGCGATTGGGGTGGTGCTTTCGCCGTATATCGTGGACTGACCGAAGCGCTGCCTTATCATCGGTTGTTCAACGCTCCGATCGCTGAGGCTGCCATCATCGGAACTGCTATCGGTTACGCTATGTGCGGTGGCCGTGTAATTCCGGAGATCATGTACTGCGACTTCCTCGGATGCTGCGGTGACGAGGTGTTCAACCAGCTGCCCAAATGGCAGGCCATGAGCGGAAACATCCTCAAGATGCCGGTTGTTGTCCGCGTATCGGTCGGCTCGAAATACGGTGCACAGCACTCTCAGGACTGGACCTCGCTGGCGGCACACATCCCCGGCCTGAAAGTCGTATTCCCTGTAACGCCTTACGATGCGAAGGGTTTGATGAACGCCGCTCTGCAAGGAACCGATCCGGTGATCTTCTTCGAGAGCCAGAGAATCTACGACGTGGGCGAACAGTTCCACGAAGGCGGTGTTCCGGAAGGCTACTATGAAATTCCGCTGGGCGAACCCGATATCAAACGTGAAGGTAAGGACATTACCATCCTGACGATCGGTGCTACACTCTACCGCGCTTTGGACGCAGCCAAAGTGCTGGAAGAGAAATACGGCATGAGCGCAGAGGTGATCGACGCCCGCAGTTTGGTACCGTTCAACTATGAGAAGGTGATCGCTTCGGTGAAAAAGACCGGACGGATCGTTATCGCCGGCGATGCAACGGCCCGCGGATCGTTCCTGAACGACTTGGCCCGCAACATCTCGGAGATGGCCTTCGACTACTTGGATGCACCGGCCGTAGTTCTGGGTTCGCGCGACTGGATCACTCCGGCATACGAACTGGAGTACGCGTTCTTCCCACAGGTGGACAGCTTCATTGACATTATTCACGAAAAGATCGTTCCGCTGCCCGGACACGTTCCTACGCGTAACTTCACCGAAGCTGAACAGATGCGTCGTGCAAAAGAGGGTATCTAATACGTTGTAAACACACATACAACCCATTTCTTCTAAGAAAGGCCGCATAGATTATCCTCAATCGATGTGGCCTTTCTTACACTTACCAACGTAAAACTGCTAATTAAAATGAGTTGCAACAATAAAAACAAACTGGATTGCGTTAATGTCAACGCACACCTGCACACCCCCTACTCGTTCAGTGCATTCGACAAGCTGACTGACGCACTCGACCGTGCCGTAAACGAAAACGTAAAGGTCGTCGGTATCAACGACTTCTACTCGATGGACGGATACAAAGAGTGGAACGACGGCTGTATCGAGCGCAAACTGTTCCCGCTGTTCAATATCGAGTTCATCAGCCTCCAAGAGGAGGATCAGGCTGCCGGCATCCGGGTCAACGACCCGAACAATCCGGGCAGAACCTACCTCAGTGGAAAGGGTCTCGCCTATCCGGTCGATCTGCCCGAACCCTACGCCACACAGTTAGCCAACGTTCGCAACGAGTCGAACGAACAGGTGAAAACGATGTGCGGCAAACTGAATGACGTACTCGCCTCCTACGATGCCGGGTTCCGTCTCGATTTCGACCTGATCGAACAGACGTTGACCAAAGGTTCGATTCGCGAACGCCATCTGGCCAAAGCGCTCCGCATCTCGGCATACGATCACCTGAAAAACGACGAAGCAGCCATCCGGGCCTTCTTTGAAAAGATTTTCGGAGGCAAAGCGCTGAAATCGGATGTCAACAACCACGCGGCCGTGGAAAACGAGATCCGTGGCAACCTGCTCAAAGCGGGCGGAGCGGCTTTCGTTCCGGAAGACCCGAAGGCTTTCCTGCCGATGGATACGGTACGGAAGATCATCTTGGCTGCCGGCGGTATCCCGACCTACCCGTTCTTGGCAGATGACGCCAAAGGCGGCTTTACCGACTTCGAACAGGATGTAGTCAAGACCGCTGAAGTGCTGAAACAACGGGGAATTTTTTCCGTAGAGTTTATCACGACCCGCAACAGCGTCGAGGTTCTCGAAAAATATGCCGGCTATCTGCACGACAACGGTTTCGTCGTAACGTTCGGCTCGGAGCACAATACGCCGGCCATGGAGCCGATCGAACTCTTCGCCCGCGGCGGTGTACCTTTGACCGACCGACTGAAATACATCAACTATTGCGGTGCATGCGTCGTTGCTGCCCATCAGGATATTGTCCAGAGCGGCATGCAGGGCTATGTCGACAGTCGGGGAAAAGCCGACATCGAAAAGCGCGACGAGTATATCAAACACGGTGACAACGTCATCAAATCCATCATTTTATAATTTAGTTAGATGGCCTCGAAAGCCATTGCGAAAAAAGAGAAAATCATAATGAAAGAGATAGAGCAACTGATCGAAATATCACAGAAATACGGCAAGGACAGCCGCTATGTGATCGCCGGGGGTGGAAACACTTCCTATAAAAATGCGGAAAAACTGTGGGTCAAAGCCAGCGGATGCGCTTTAGCCACGATCACAGAGGACGGGTTTGCCGTCTTGGACCGCAAAAAATTGAACGTCATTTCGGAAAAAACTTATAGCAGTGACACCGCCACCCGCGAAGAGGAGGTAAAGAATGATTTGGCCGCAGCCTGTCTGACCAAAGACCGCCGTCCGTCGGTGGAGACCTCGATGCACAACGCACTGAGCGCAAGCTTCATCGTCCACCTGCACCCGACCATGGTCAACGGTCTGATGTGCGCACAAAACGCAGAGGCGAAAACGGCCGAGCTGTTCGGTAACGACGCCGTGTATGTTCCTTACACCGATCCGGGATATGTGCTGTTCAAAGAGGTTTTGGACCGCATCAACGCCTACAAAGCAGCCTTCGGGAAAGAGCCCTCGATCCTGCTGCTTCAGAACCACGGAATCTTCGTCGGAGCCGATACGACCGCCGAAGTTGAAGCAATCTACGAACGGGTGCTCGGTACGATCGAAAAAGCTGCCGGCGTAGCTCTTCCCGAAGAGGCACTTCCCGTATGCGACTGCGCACAGGAGGTGATTCCAGCTATCCGGATGATGCTCAGCAAATCGGGACTGAAGACCCTCAAAATCCGTAACAACAAGCTGATCGAGACGTTTGCTTCGTCGGAGAAGGAGTTCGCCAAAGTGGCTGCACCGTTCTCGCCGGATGCAATCGTATACTGCAAATCGAAGTACATCTACCTCGACTGCGCCGACAAGGAGAGCCTGCTCGACGAAGCACAAAAACAGATCGAAGCTTATGTCGAAAAGAACGGTTACACGCCGAAAGTGCTTGTGATCAAGGGTATCGGATTAGTTGCCGTAGGCGACAACGCAGCCGGCTGCGACATCATTCTGGATGTCTACGAAGACATGATGAAGATCGCAACGATCGCCCAAGCCTTCGGAGGCGAGCACCCGATGACCCCGAAACAGATCGACTTCATCGACAACTGGGAAGTCGAAAACTACCGCCGCAAGGTGAGTGCCGGTGGAGCTTCGGGTCGTGTTGAGAACAAAACGATCATCGTTACGGGAGCTGCACAAGGCTTCGGAGAAGGAATCGCCCGCTGCCTGATCAAGGAGGGAGCCAACATCGTCGTTGCCGACCTGAACGAAACAGTTGGTAAAGCAACTGCCGAAAACCTGAGCAAACTCGGCAAAAGCAACCGCGCCATCTTCGTTAAAACGAATGTGGCTGATCTGGACAGTCTGCACAACCTGCTGCACGAAACGATTTGCAACTTCGGGGGTGTCGACGTCTTCGTAAGCAATGCCGGCGTACTTCGTGCCGGAGGTTTGGAAGATATGACTCCCGAAAACTTCGAATTCGTAACGAAGATCAACTACAACGCATATTTCTATTGCGCCAAGGCCGTATCCCGTGTCATGAAGCTGCAGAACAAATATGCCGAAGAGAACTACGGCGATATTATCCAAATCAACTCCAAATCGGGATTGCGCGGCTCGAAGGCCAACTTCGCATACGCCGGCGGAAAATTCGGTGGCATCGGTTTGACCCAATCGTTCGCACTGGAGCTCGCTCCGTTCCGGATCAAGGTCAACTCGGTATGTCCGGGTAACTTCTACGAAGGTCCGCTGTGGTCGAATCCCGAAAACGGCCTCTTCCTCCAATACCTCCATGCAGGCAAGGTTCCGGGAGCCAAGACCGTTGAAGATGTAAGAGCCTACTACATGGCTCAGGTTCCGATGCGCAAGGGTACCGGTCCGGAAGATGTCACCAAAGCCGTGCTCTACCTGATCGAACAGACTTGTGAAACCGGTCAGGCCGTTCCGGTCACCGGAGGTCAGGTCATGCTCAGCTAAACCATCGGGCAACGAGCGGAAAGGACGGACGATTCGGACCAATATCGATTGACTTTCCGCTCGTTCCCTACATGTAACATCTATTTAACCGATAGAAATGTGACAAAAATTCGCATGGAATGAATTTAATATATATCTTTGCCGAAAATTTTAAACTTTTCATGTGAATGTATGTCAGCATTGAAATCTCAAAACCTAAAACACATGAAAACAAAAGCAGTTAGATTGTACGGTAAAAACGACCTCCGTTTGGAAGAGTTCGAACTGCCGAAAATAAAAGAGGACGAAATTCTGGCCAAAGTCGTATGCGACAGCATCTGCATGTCGTCATACAAGGCCTCTCATGAAGCCGACATACACAAACGCGTACCGAGAAATATCGCCGAGAAACCGGTCATCATCGGTCACGAATTCGCCGGAGAACTGGTTGAAGTAGGCTCCAAATGGAGCAGTCAATTCAAAGCCGGAGACAAATTCTCGATCCAACCCGCACTGAATTACGAACAGGGCCCGGTCGGTGTGCTGAGTGCCCCGGGATATTCATATCAATTTATCGGTGGCGACGCAACCTATGTCATCATTCCAAACGAGGTGATGGCTAACGGCTGCCTGCTGAAATACGAAGGAAACGGATACTACCCTGCCTCGCTTTCGGAGCCGCTGTCATGCGTCATCGGAGCCATGCACGCCAACTACCATACGACTCCGGGATCGTATAAACACACGATGGAGATCAAGGAGGGCGGCAATATGGCAATCCTCGCGGGTGTAGGACCGATGGGGCTGGCCGCAATCAACTACGCCATCCACCGCACCGACAGAAAACCGAAACTGCTCGTGGTTACCGACATCGATCAGGCTCGTCTGGATCGTGCCGCTTCGCTTTACTCACCCGAAGAGGCTGCGAAAAACGGAATCGAGTTGAAATATGTCAATACCGGCAATATGGCCGATCCGGTCGAAGGCCTCAAAGCCCTGACCGACGGAAAAGGTTACAACGACGTATTCGTATTTGCTCCGGTAGCTCCGGTAGTTGAACAAGCCGATGCGATCCTCGCATTCGACGGATGCCTCAACTTCTTCGCCGGTCCGGCCAAGACGGATTTCAAGGCTCCGTTCAACTTCTATAACGTACATTACGCCTATACGCACGTCGTAGGCACGAGCGGTGGTAACACCGATGATATGAAAGAGGCGATCGCCATGATGAGCAAGGGTCTCGACCCGGCCGGATTGGTTACCCACGTCGGAGGAATCAATGCCGTCATCGACACGACACTGAATCTGCCCAGCATTCCGGGAGGTAAGAAATTGATCTATACCCACATCGAAATGCCGCTGACGCCGATTGCCGAATTCGAAGCAAAAGGAAAAGAGAATCCGGTTTACGCCGAATTGCATAAGCTCTGCGTGAAGAACAAAGGGCTATGGAATACCGAAGCCGAAGCTTACCTGTTGGCCCACGCCGACCAGTTGTAAGCCCGACTCCACGTTCCTTTGCAACGTCAGCGTCGAACTGTAAATAAACGATCCGAAGCGTTCCGCTCCTTCGATCGGGGCGATTCGGATCGAATTAAAAGAGAGAGAGAAGTAAAGTTAGTATAACGAAAGGTTAGCATAAAGCTTAACAAAAAACAATTTTTTAATTAGGTTATGAAACAGTTAGACACGAAACTGATGCACCCTGCCGATCAGATCACGGTCGTCATCGGGCGTATCTATCGAAGCGGTTTGACAACCACTTCCGGTGGAAACATCTCGATCAAGGACGAAAACGGTGATATCTGGATCACTCCCGGCGGAATTGACAAAGGATCGTTGACTCCGAAAGACATCATGTGCGTCAAAGCCGACGGTACAATCATCGGCCCGCACAAACCCTCTTCGGAATTCCCCTTCCACAAGGCCATCTATGAGATGCGTCCGAAAATGACCGCCGTCATCCACGCACACCCACCTGCATTGGTATCGTTCAGCATCACGCACCAAATTCCGAACACCAACATCATTCCTCAGGCAAAACGGGTCTGCGGAACGATTGGATTTGCGCCTTACGATGTACCGGGCAGTCAAGGCCTCGGTCAGAAGATCGCTACCGAGTTCAAAAACCATCCCGACTACAAAGCGGTGATCATGGAGAATCACGGTGTGGTACTCTGCGGTGAAGACCTGATGGACGCCTACCAACGTTTCGAAACGCTCGAATTCTGCGCCCGTACGGTGATCAACGCCAAAACGCTTGGCGAACCGACCTACCTGACCGATGCTCAGATCGAACAACATGAAAAATCACTGCCGACCGATTATCCTCACTTCATGGGCGTAACCTATCCGTCAGACGAACGTGCCATCCGTACGTTGATCGTCAAGATGGTTCGTCGTGCCTGCGATCAGGGTTTGATGATCAGCTCTTACGGTACGGTATCCGTACGTTGGAGAGGCAATGACTTCTTGATTACCCCTCCGGGCGTACCCCGTTGGGACATCGAACCGAGCAACATCGTACAGGTAAAGAACGGTATGGTAGAAGCCGGCAAGATTCCGAGCCGTTCGGTAGCTCTGCACCAAGAGATTTACCAGAGCCATCCGGAGATCAACTCGATCATCATTACGCAGCCGCCTCATCTGATGGGCTTCTGTACTTCGGGTGTTAAATTCAATGTACGTACCATTCCGGAAAGCTGGATCTTCCTGAAGGATACCCCGATCATTCCGTTCGGCGTACAGTACGAAGACAACAAGAAGATCTCGGATGCGTTGAAGAGCGTTCCTGCCGTATTGTTGGCCAACGACTCCGTATTGATCACCGGTGACGGTCTGCTCCAGACTTTCGACCGGTTGGAGGTTGCCGAATTCAGTGCAAAATCGCTGATTATGGCTGCTCCGATTGGCGAACTGAAACCGATTACCGATAAAGAGGTAGAGGATCTGCGCGTGGCATTCCACGTAAAATAATCGGATTCATGCATCTTTTAAGAAGTATATCCGACTCTCCAACGTTCAATTGCGCTTTGGAAGAGTACCTTTTAACAGAACGTCCTTTTCGGGACGTTCTGTTATTCTATATCAACCGCCCGTCGGTCATCGTCGGCCGGAACCAAAAGATCGAAGCTGAAGTCAATACGGAGTATTGTCGTCTCCATGGGATCGAGGTCATCAAGCGGATCTCCGGAGGAGGAACCGTGTACCACGATTACGGGAACATCAACTACTCCTTTATCGTCGACAAGACCGGATCTGCAGTGCTCGATCGTGATTTCGGGACTCCGTTAACGGCAGCCTTAGCCTCGTTAGGCATCCCGACAGCAGTGGGAGCCCGCAAAGAGCTGTTGACCGCAGACGGATATAAAATATCGGGTACGGCAGCCCACATCACCCGAGACAGCCAGCTGTTTCACGGTACCCTGCTCTATCGGTCGGATCTGACCGTACTCAAAAAGACTCTTCAGGGGGATCACACTTTACGCGGACGGAGCGTCGCTTCCGTATCCAGTCCCGTAACCAACTTGTCCGTTTATCGGCCGGAACATGAAACAACGGAGGAGTTTCTGGCTCTACTGTGCCAATTTTTTGAAGGCTATTACCAGACGGAACCGATACAGCCAATCTCTACGTCAACGATACGAAATGTGAAACAGCTGCTCGAAGAAAAGGAACAAACAACCCACCAGATTTTTGAATAGCGGAGAGATCATTCGCTGTTGTAGATGGACAATCTGAGCTACGACAGCCAAGTTTTCGGTCCTTTCCTATCGTTCCACCTTTTGCTTTCCCATGAAAAAGACGGAATAAAAAATATACCGCCTTCCGTTTTTTATACACACATTAGGACCTCTCTTTCCG
>OIWU01001326.1_pt1 | contig 25067 bp, 27 predicted proteins | sample 1587711 | NCBI WGS metagenome assembly OIWU01 (sample SAMEA3888909, study PRJEB22519) | human gut metagenome | biome: human gut; feature: human-associated habitat; material: faeces | place: Denmark | collected 2010 | reverse complement strand
GATCCGAGGTGCCAAAGCTGAAGGCTCTGCTGGAGCAGTTCGAGGTGCAGGACATTGAAACCGCCATGGTCTTGACGGAGCATCTGGCGGACTACGTCCTCACGCCGGACTTGAGTTCCCCGCAGGAAACAGCCATTAACCACCTACGCTTCATGACGAATGACCATTCGGCGGAGCTGCTGCTCTCCCATGTGAACCTCTACGCCTACGGCTGCGACCTCATCAGAGAGGACAACGCAGTGCTCTCGCCCTACGGTCTGCTGCACCGTGCGGACTATCAGCCCATGCTGTCACCAATGCAGGAAACACAGGAAATGGAGATGAAAATGAAATAACACCGTCTTGACCAGCGAAACGGACAAGGTATTTTCAGCACCCGCTTTCCCGGCATTGCATCGCGGCATAGGTGATGAGATCCTCCGGCGTAAGGACGTTTCCATCACAGGGGATCTCACCCCAGATTTTCCGTACAGCAGGGTCAGGGCTACACATTGCCATCGCCATAGCCAGACGGATCTCCCTGCGCACCTCTTCCACGGTGGTATGGTGTCTGCGGGCTACTTCCAGCAGAGCTGCTTCGGCACGAATATTCATTTGTTTCATATCGTTCACTCCTTCCTTTTTAGAACGGTTATCGTTCTTATGGAACTACAATACCACAGGAGTCTACGGGAAATATGTCGAACGCAGTCGAAAAAAACAGAGGTCTGCAAAAAGCAAACCTCTGTCATACTGTTACTGGAATTCAGTGATCAATGCGTCCAGCACATTCATCACCTTACGCTGCCCGTCCGGGGAGAGCGTCTTCAAACGCTCGGAGAGTTCCGTGGCTCGGAGCATCGTCGCCGCGTTCAAACTGTCCTGAAGAAGCTCGTCTGTCCCAACATTGAGCACGTTGGCAATGGCAACCAGCTTTTCCAGCTTTGGCGGCTTCACGCCCCGCTCTACAACGCTCACATGATCCACGCTATAATCCACAGCGGCAGCAAGATCTTCCTGCGTCATGCCGACTCGCTCGCGAGCGGCCTTGATCCGTTTACCCAATGCGACCTGATCCATACGCAATCTCCTTTTGAACGGTATCCGTTCTTAAATTATATGGGAGATGGCGTTTGTTTCACAGGAGCACACGGGGCGATTACCGTTCCGTAAGAACGGAACATTCAGAAAAACAATCACACTTAGGGGCCGTATTCCCGGAGGGGGAAAGCGGCCCCTTCTTTTTTGCGCATTGTCCCTTCCTCCGGGAGTACAACCCCGGAAAGGAGCAAAAATGCGAGAAGAAAAATTATTGAGTTATCTGAAAGGAGCATGTACCGGGCGAAGGTGCAGTGCGAGCAGCGCTGCGCTGGAAGCGGCTATAGGGATTAGCGGAACAGATCTTCGAAAACTTGTAAATCGTATGAGACGCAAGGGTGTTCCTATTGGGAGCGATCGATGCGGATACTTCTACGCGGCGACTGCCGGTGAAGTCTACTCCACGATTCAGCAGCTTCAAAACATGGAAAATGGACTTGCGGCAGCAAGACGCGGATTAGAGCGGTCACTGGATGCTTTTCCTTTGAAAGAAGGTGCATCTTGAACAGCTTTATCCCCTGGGTAGGTGGTAAGGGCAAGCTGCTGTGGATCATCAACAAGCTGATGCCGGATCACTATAAGCGCTTCATCGATGTATTCGGCGGCAGCGGCACGGTGACGATAAGCCGTCCTATCCAGCGGGGCTGTATGGAAGTCTACAATGACTACAACGGAAATCTGACAAACCTCTTCTGCTGCGTGAAGAATCGTACTATGGCGCTCTTGGCGGAATTGGGGTTCCTGCCGCTGAACACACGGGATGACTTCAATGTCCTCTATAAATTTTTCTCAAAAGATGAGATTACGGATGATTACCTGCAGGAGGAAATGGATCTGACGGAGGTCTACCTCAAGCCGCCTGACGCGGAAGCCATCCGCGCCCTCATGTTGGAACGCGCGCCACGCGGAGATATTCGCCGTGCCGCGGATTACTTCAAGCTGGTGCGATACAGCTTCAGCGGCGGCGCCAAGTCCTTCGGCGGTAAGCCCTGTGATATCCGCCGCTTTTTCCATCTGATTTGGGAGAGCTCCCGCAGACTGGCCAATGTTGTCATTGAGAATAAGGACTTTGAGGAGCTGATTCGCCAATATGACAGGAAGAATGCCGTACTTTACTGCGATCCGCCCTACTATATGGCAGAGGGCTGCTATCCGGTAGAGTTCCCGCCGGAGGATCACCGGCGGCTTCACGATGTGCTCATCGGGAGCGAGGGGTACTTTATTGTTTCGTATAACTATCAGGAATACATTTGCGATCTCTATCAAGATGGCTGCTTTATTTTCCGGACCTCGCGCCCAAATAGTATGTCGCAAAGGGCAGGAAGTGAATATGAGGAAATCATCATCACGAACTATGATCCCCGCAAGGCTTGCTGGCAGCTCTCCTTGGAAAACCTGCTGGGCGGTGACGGCGATACCCGCTATGAGATGATCCACGAGCCAAAGTGTCCATTGAAATGTTAAACAAATCAAAAAAAGAGGAGGCAAACAACATGAAATTCCATTTGAACCATGACCCCGCGAACAAGATCATTACCATTCCCCGCGCCGCGCTGCAGTTCTCCGGCCTTGCAGACGTCAGCGACCTGATCCTCCATACCGACAGCGGCTGTGTTCTGCTGCTGCCGGGAGATCCCACCGTGGCAGAGCTGCTGAAAACCATTTCTCTGCTTTCCACCGTAACGCCGCAGCTGATCTCCCGTCTGGCGGAGCGAAGCCAGATGGCAATGGAGGCCGGAATGACGGAAACGGCGTGCGGCGCCTGTGAACGCAAACCCCAATGCTCCGGCCTTGAAATTCCACCCTGTCAGCTGGCGGAGGCGGGGATCTCGCCCACTGCCGCGCTGGAGTCCTTTGTAGAGGATGGCAGAGTCATCGTGCAGGCAGCGGAGAAAACCGCCGCGGATGTGCTCATCGACGAGCTGGACGATGATGTCCGCACCATGCTGGAGGATTCCGGTGTGCGGATGGAGGGCGTATGCCGCCTGCTGGAAAAGGAGGAGATCTCAGAATGAATGACACCTATCTCTACCCCTATTCCTCCGCCGAGGCGAGAGAGCGGGACGAGCTTCCTCTCTGGCGGGAGAGCCACAAGGCGAACATCGCCTGCCGCAACGCCATCGAGGACGCCATCCGTCAGAGCTTCGACGGAATGCATCTGGACAAGAACTGTATCACGCCGGTGCTGGAGGAATACGGCTACAAGCGCACCGCGTGGGTGCTTGCCAATACCCTGCACGAGCTCAAGTGGGACGGGCGCTTCGGCCATGCCAACAAGCAGTGGGCGGAGCGCGCCTGCATCCCCACAGATCTCGACCACAACAGCGACTTTGTTGTCCGAAGCCATCCGGCCGTGCTGGATGGCTTCGTCACTTTCTACCGTAAGGCAGTGCAGGCGTTAAATCTCTTTGGCGCGGAGCATTGCGTTGGTGACCGCGCCGAGCAGGACTTTACCGGCAAGGTGCTGGTGCTGTCGCCGGAGGCACTGCGGGAGCAGTATTGGGGGCAGGATTACCAACTTCTGTATGCTCGGAGCGGCTTTGGCTGCGAGCCGCATTCCAGTGGTCGAGCAGTCTTTGCCACCTGCCTCTCGGACGGTGAAACAGCCAGATGGAACCGGGAGGATTTCATCGGCGTACTGGATGACAAGTTTCTGCCCGACTGGGCGCGGGAAAAGTTGAAGGAGCTGAAAACGCAGGAACAGACGGACGCCCCCACAATGGGCGGTATGAAAATGAAGTGAGGAGGATACTTGCATGAGCATGACCTATTACACCGTGGACGATCTTCGGCCCGGAAGATCCGGCTGGGGTGTGAAACGTTTTTCCACGTTGAATGACGCGATCTCCCACTACCGGTCTCTCCCTATGGATGGGGCCCGCGTCCTCGGCATGGCGGATGATGCCCACGCCTATGAGCTCATCCGCTGTGTGCGTCTTTTTCCCGGCGATGCCCAGGGCGAGGATGTTCTGGCGGCAGATCACTGGCGCGACGGCTTGACGAAAAAGAACGATGCTCTGAAAGACGCGCTGGATATTTGCTTGGAAAGCCTGCGGCCCCGCTTTCTGCTGGAGCCGGAGCGCCTGATCCCCGTTCCCCAGCGCAAGAAGCCGCGGAAAGAGCTGCGGGAGGCCCTTCTCTGGCAGGGCTATGAAGAAAACTATGATTCCGCCATTCGCGCTGTTTTTGTAGAAGGCGCTGGCTGGCTCTCACCCCAGGATGTGAAAAAGCAGCGGCAGCTTCCTCTGGTGCTGCGCTATCGGGTGGACGGCATGACGAAGGATGGTGCCTACCTCTCCTTAGAAGTGGAGCCTTGGGAATATGACCTCCTGCTGGAGCAGACAAGAGATCACTATAAAATGAAGAAACATTAAGGAGGAACACAAAATGAAACGAATGCTTTCCCTTTGCGCCGCGGCGCTGTGCCTGACCCTGGCGCTGACGCCCACCGCGCTGGCGGCGGACTTTGAGCCTGCGGTACCGAACGCCAAGGTCTGCTACCCCACCGCCATCGTTCGCGGTGACGATGGTACGGAACTGAAAAAGATCTATGACCTGAGCCCCGAAGACGATCCTGCCGGTATTCCCCGCTCGGACTTCCGGCAGGACGGCTTCCACTACACCCTGACGGATCTTCTGAAGCAGGAGCTTCCTGAAAACGAGAGCCGCCAGCATACGGAGCACATTTCCGTTGAAAGCGCCAAAAAAGACATGGAATCTGTATTGGCGCTGCTGCCGCAGGAGCGGGAATTCATCACGGATGACGGCCTCATGGGGACCCTGACGCTCCGACTTGATACCGTGCAGGTGGAGCCGTCCGGCTACGGCAGCTCCACCAGGGAAATCACCACCAAGCGCAGCTATCCTAACCTTGCCGAGCAGGATACGCAGTATCTTCCCAAAACCATTACGGAAAACGGCAAGACCCTGACGCTCACGGACATCCAGTGGCAGACGGACAACACCGCTAACATGGACGGTTACGCCGTGGCAGACCGCTACACCGCCGTTGCCACCTACACCGGCAGCGCCACCAGCAGCTATGTGAAAGGCTATACCGTCACGGCGGACTACGCCGGGACCGTCAGCCGGATTGCCTTGAACCGTGTCCGCTATGTCGCCATCTTTGAGGGAACGCCCATTCAGCCCACGGAGCCTGCGGAGACACCCGCCACGGCGTCCGCGTTCCGCTGGTCTTATGTGCTCATTCCCATTGGGATCGTGGCCGCGGCAGGTGCGGGCGTCGGCGGCGCGCTGCTGGTGAAGCACAGAAAAGAAAACGCGGATGAGGAGGATACAGAATGAAAAAGATTTTGACTTTCGCGCTTGCCGTCAGTATGATGGCATCCCTTGCGGTCAGCGCCTCGGCGCTGGAATACAGCATTGCCCCTCCGAAGGACTTTGACTTTGGCAGGGATACATCTATTGAGGTCATCCACACAGCGGACGGCGGCGCTATGAAAAACGACGACATGAGCAAAAATGCCGCACTTATTCCGCCTACCTTTGGCTCGGAGAGCATGAACGCCCTCCATACCGGCGAGTACCTCACGCCCAACCTTGCCCCCGGTGGTATTCCCGCGTCCGGCGCGGTCATTGGCGGCAGTGCCGCCACTGTTGTCACACCCGGCAGCGCCACCGGCGTCATCACCCCAAGCAGCACGGTGAATGGCGGCGGCTATCAGCCCGCCGTGCTGTTCACGGAGGTGACGAGCGACCTCTACTACAAAAACGGCTCCCTCGGCAGGCTGGAGATCCCCACGCTGGATCTGAGCGTGAGGATCTATCAGGGAACGGACAGCAAGACGCTTGCCAAGGGCGTCGGACACTTCGAGGATACCTCCATCTGGAACGGCAACGTCTGCCTCGCCGCCCATAACCGGGGCGCCAACAGCTACTTCGGGCAGATCCACACGCTGGACATCGGGGACAAAATTACCCTGACTACCAAGCTGGGCACCCGCACCTACAAGGTAACGGATGTTTTCAAGGTCAGCGAAACGGATCGCGGCGGTCTTGCGGACTCCGGTGAAAATATGCTGACACTCTACACCTGCGTCCGCAACCAGCGGGACCAGCGCTGGTGCGTTACCGCAGCGGAGGTCTGAATCTTTCTCCCTTTTGCCGAATCGGTTCTGTTCGACTTCTGCCCCTCACTTGTGATATGGTGAAGCTGCGAAGAAGATTTTCACACATACACAGTTAGAATGGAGGCAGAAAGATGAACGAGAGCAAAAACGCGAGAAAGAATATCAGTATGATGCTCACCGGCATGGTGATCGGCGCGGCGCTGACCGGCGGTTCTATCGCAGTCGCAGCCGGGATCACGGCGGAACCTACCTGGCAGCCCATCTTTGTGGATGGTCAGCAGGTGGAAATGCAAGCCTACAACATTGCGGGACACAACTACGTCAAGCTGCGGGACATGGGCGAGCAGGTCGGTTTCAATGTGTATTGGAACGCCGGAGTCCAAATTGACACCGGGCATCCATACACGGGGATCGCCCCTGCCGCATCCGGTATCCGCGTCAGCAGCTACAAGGGCAGCACCCTCCGCCCCGGAGACCGCAGCGGCTTGAATATCAGTCCCAGTGAGGAAATAAAAAGTGTGGTCTCCACGCAGCCCAATGTCATCCGCATTGAGAATGCCTCCGGCTTCTGGACCGCTATCGCGGTCAGCAGCGGCACATCCGACGTGGTCGTGACCGATCAGCATGGCCAGACCGCCGCTTTGACGCTGACGGTAGTTGACGGCAAGCAAGGCGCGAGCATTCCGGAATCCGGCGCCAGTCAGACAGACGCGGCACGGCAGGAGATCGTCCGGCTGGTCAATCAGGTGCGCCGGGAAAACGGTGTGCCGGAGCTGACGGTCAACGCGGCTCTGATGGACGCGGCGCAGCATTGCGCGTCCCTGCGTGTCGCATACCACCAGAATAAGGTGGAGTGCGAGGCGGTTGCGGCCTCCGGATATCCCCATGGATTTGGATCGAATATCACCGCGTTCGCAAATGTGCCCACCTCTGAAACCGCAGAGCGGGCAGTGGAGAATTGGCGGAATTCTCCCGGCCACTTCCAGACGATGATAAACCCTGATTGCGACACCATCGGCGTCGGGATCTCAACTGATGAGGGCGGAACGATCTGCTTCCTGTTCGTCGGTGATCCCAACGCGCACAATCTCTACGCATAACCTATCCGCAACTCAATATGCTCACATGGCCTTCCAGCATCATTGCCGGAAGGCCATTTCAGCGTGTCGAAAAAGTTTTTTCTCCCCGCTGAACAAGTTTCCAGAACATTATAAAAGTTCTGAAAACTTAGGATTTCAATGGCACGGGACACCCTTCTTGGGTTTCCCGCGCACACCCTTCCTTACCGTCGCGGAGAATCTTCTGCTTTATCGACAGACTCACATGGCCTTCCAGCATTGCCGGAAGGCCATTTCTTATGAGCAAATCCAAAAAGAAAGGTCAAATAACGATGAAAAAGACATGGCATTCATTGAAAAATCGCGTGACCGCGATGCTGCTGGCCCTGATCTGCGTTCTCGGTCTGCTCCCCACTGCCGCGCTGGCGGCGGGGGCCGACACCATCAAGTTAGAGCGGTTCGGCATGAGCGGCGTTTCCTATCAGTCTGCCAGCCTTGGCAGATGCACAATGCACCAGATGTATTACGGCGTGGCCGGAAAGACCTCCGTGGGCTTCTGCGGGACGAAGGGCGGCGGCATGGGCACCTCCCTGATTGGCCAGACCTGGGGCGATCCAAAGCCCGTCACCGATCCCACCGTCAAAATGATGATGGCCTATTACTACGCCCACTCTCTCGGCATCTTCACGGACAAGGCCCAAGCCCTTGGCGTGGATGACATCTGGGATTCCGGTTATAGCTGGTACATGAACGCCTGGGTACAGGCCATCGTGTGGCGGTATAAGGACGGCTCTCTGGGTGATCCCGCCACTGCCTGCGCGGAGGAATTGATGTACGTCTGGAACTCGCTGAAGGGCGCGAGCTATACCAGCATCGACCAGACCTGCGACGGCGCCACATTCCGGGACCGGGCGAAATATATCCTGGATCTGGGCAAGCAGGATGTTTGGGGCGATTGCGGCGTAAAAGAGTATTCCTTCACCGGCGCTGGCTCTGCCACACACCCCGCCAGCACCGTCCAGAGCGTTATGATCGGCAGTCTTACCGTCACAAACGAGCAGTACAAGCTGGTGGTCAAGAAGGTAGACGCCACCAACCCCACCAAGGGCCTTGCCGGAGCGCGGTTCCATGTGGAATCCACCAACGGCTCCTTCTCCAAGGACATCGTCACCGGCACAGACGGCACCTATACCTTCTCTCCATTGGACGCCGGAACCTACGCCGTAACGGAAACGGCGGCTCCGAACGGCTACGAGATCGACAACGCGGGGCCCGAATATGTGGTCCTGCCGAATAATGGCAGCAGCACCGTGACGATCACCTTTACGGATACCCCCACCGTCACCGCCACCGGTAAGATCCGCAAGGTGGACGCGGACGATCCCACCAGAGGTCTTGCGGGCGCGGTCATCAAGATCACCGGTGTGGATAACAATTTCACCGGCACCTATACCACCGGAGCGGGCGGCGCGCTCACGGATGTGCCTTGGGATACCATGCCCATCGGCAGCTATGTGGCGGAAGAAGTGACGCCGCCCAACGGCTACTCTCTGAGCAAGGACACCGGCAAAGTCCGTCAGGAATTCTATTGGGACGGCAAAACGGACGTGTCCCTCGTTTTTGAGAATGACGCGAAGGTAAAGATCCAGCTCATCAAGCTGACCGATGCCAACAGCCCCCTCCCCGGCGCGGTATTCCACGTCCTCCGGGACGGCCAGCTGATCGGCACGGAGGTCACAGACGCCTCCGGCAGGATCACCGTCCCCAATGTGACGGAGGGTATGTACGCCTTTGTGGAGGTCAGCGCCCCCGCGCCCTACGCCAAGCTGACCGCCCCTGTCTGCGCCCATGTGGATCAGGCTACCGTCAATGGCGGCGGCACCGTGACCGTAACGGCCAAAGACCAGAAGCTCCCGAATCTGACCATCCAGAAGCTGGATAAGCAGACCAAGCAGCCTATCCCCGGCACGGTTTTTGAGATCAAGGGCATCCATTACAGCTATCATCAGGACGTCACAACCGGGCCGGACGGCAAGGCGGTCCTCTCCCACATTCCGGTGGATAGTTATGAGGTAAAGGAAATATCCGTCCCTGACCCCTATGCGGTGGGCGGCGAGATGATCCAGACCATTTACCTCGGCCCCGGCGACGATCAAAACCTCGTATTTGAAAACTTGAAAATGCCCCGGCTGACCGTCACCAAAATCGACGCGGAGGATTCCAAGCCCATCCCCGGCACCGTGTTCACCGTAGAGGGCATCGACAGTGATTTCTCCGCCGATTGGACCACCGGCGCGGATGGTACCGTGACGGATCGCGTGGCCCCCGGCAGCTACAAAATTACAGAAAAATCTGTTCCCGCCCCGTACTACCTGCCCAGCAAAAACGCCGACCGGGAGCAGACCGTCAGCCTGAACGCCGGTGACGAGGTGAATGTCACCTTCAAAAATCGGAAAATGCCCCAGCTCACCATCTACAAGGAGGACAGCGTGGCGGGCGCGCCTGTGGCGGGAGCCAAGTTCCACATCACTTACACCAGCAGCGGCGAATCCGCCGAGGCCCCTGCCACCATCGATTACGGAAATATCCTCACAGACGCCAAGGGTGAGATCCGGCTCCATGAGCAGGGCAAGCGGCTCTATCCCGGCGAGTACGCCGTGACGGAGGTGGAGCCCGCTCTCGGTTTCCAGATGAAGGAACCCTCCACCCAGAAGATCATCCTCCACGGCGGTGAGAGCAAGACCCTGACCTTCCAGAATACCCCGCTGAACGCCATCGTTGTTGAGAAGTACGACAGCGTGACCCATGAGGCACTCCCTGGCTGCACCTTCCAGCTGCGTTTTTTGGGCGGCACCTCCGGCACCGGCGGCACGACCATCGGGCAGAAGGTCACCGGCAAGAATGGCACCGCCATCTGGACGGGCCTGACCGCTGGCACCTATATCGTGGAGGAGGTTGACCCTGCCGATGGGTACTCCATCATCAACGCCTCGGAAACGATCTATCTGGCGGACAGCGGTGAGCAGAGTGTTGTCACCGTCCGCTTTGACAACGCCCCGGATGGCATCCTCCTGATCCGCAAGGTCTGTTCCGTGAACCCCAGCGTGACCCTCGCCAACGCGGAATTCAAGATCACCTACGCGGACGGTACGCTGATCGGTGACGCCAACGGCATCTTCCGGACGGATGAGCATGGCGAGATCCGCGTCCCCGGCCTGAAACCCGGCAAGAGCGTCATTGTGACGGAAACGAAGGCTCCGGACGGCTATATCATTGATACCCAATCCCAGACCGTTCAGATCAAGGAGGGCCGCACGGTCAGCCTGACCTTCAAGAACCAGCCCAAGGGTAAGCTCATGATCCAGAAGCGGGACAGCGCCACCGGTCAGCCCCTCCCCGGCGCGGAGTTCCGGGTGACCACTGCCGCTGGCTGTGAGGTGGGGCTGGACGGCGTGATTGGCACCGCGACCCTGACGCAAAACGGCATCTTTACCACGGATGGGCAGGGCGAGATCACGATCACCAATCTGGCCCCCGGCGCTTATGTGCTGACTGAGATTAAGGCCCCGACAGGGTACGTCATGGACAGTCCCAGCACCAACGTGGTCATCGGCAAAAACGGCGATACGCAGACGGTCATCGTGAAAAACTCCAAGGCCGGAACTCTGGTGATCGACAAGCGGGACGCCCTCACCGGAAAGCCCTTGCCGGGCGTGACCTTCAAGGTGACGACCTCCACCGGCGCATTTGTACCCGCTGAAAATGGACAGATCAGCAGCAACGGCCTGTACTTCACCGACAAGGACGGCAAAATCACCATCCATGGCGTGGTGGGGACGCTGGTGGTGACGGAAACGGCCACCATTCCCGGCTACACCATCGACGAGGCCAGCCGCACCCAGACGGTGGTGGTCAATCCCAATGACACCCAGACACTGCATTTCACCAACACGCCCAGCACCACCCTTGTGATCGAAAAGTATATCGAGGGCACCACAACGCCGCTGAAGGGCGTGACCTTCCTTGTGACCGACAGCAGCGGCGCTGTTGTAGGCAGAAGCAACGGAGAGTTCATCACCGATGAGAATGGCCGCGTCGTTATCCATGATCTGATCCCCGGCACCACCGTTACGGCGCGGGAGGTCAAGACCGTGGATGGCTTTGTGCTGGACGGCGCGCCGAAATCTATTCTCATCAAGGCGGGTGAGGTACAGACCCTTCGCTTTTATAACGTCCGCGCGGGCGGGCTTACCGTCATTAAGAAGGACGAAAAAACCGGAGAGCGCATCCCCGGCGTCCAGTTTGAGATCCGGAAAATGGATGGCGAGATCGTCGGCACCTTCACCACCGATGAAAACGGCGTGATCTATCTCCCCGAAGCGGAAAACGGCTGGTACGCCGTGACGGAGTTAAAGGCTGCCGATGGCTACCGTCTGGATGACACGCCCCACCGGGTCGAGGTCAGGGATGGGCAGACCGCCACGCTGGAGATCACCAACAAGGCCATCTCCGGCATTTTGATCCACAAGGTCAACGCCGTTACCGGCGAGGGCATCCCCGGTGTGTCCTTCCTCCTCTACGACAGCGGCAACAACCCCATCGCGCAGGAAACCAGCGATGACCGCGGTTATGTCCGGTTTGAAAACCTAACTGCTGGCCGCTACTATCTGCGGGAACTGGAGAATGAGGGCTATATTCCCGACACGCAGAAAAAGACCGTGTATGTAAAATCCGGCGAAACCACGGAAATCGAGTGGCAGAACACTCCCATCACCGGCCAGATCCAAGTGACAAAGGTCAGCGCGGACTACAACGCCATGAATGGCTGGCCTGCCGGGACGCCCATTCCCAACACTGTCTTTGAGATCTACAACGCCCGCACCAACCGTCTGGTGGATACCATTAAGACGGACAAAAACGGCTTGGCGGTGAGCAAACCTTTGCCGCTGGCGCGGTATAAGATCGTGGAATCCAAGGCGGCGGAATTTTACGGGCTGGATAAGACACCCATTGAGGTGGAGATCGAGTACGCCGGTCAGATCGTCAAGGCAGCCATGACCAACAAGAGCCTGTCTACCAACGTTTCCATCAAGAAAACCGGTTATGTGGAGGTCATGCCGGGGCAGCTCGTCCGCTACAACTTTACCGGCATCGCCAACAATTCCACCACGGCGCTGGAATCTTTTTATTGGAGAGACACTTTGCCTGTCAAGGCAGTTCGGCTCCAGACCATCTATACTGGCACGTGGAATACCCCTGGAAACTATAAGATCGTGTACCGCACAAATCTCAGCGGCGATACCTGGCGCACACTGGCGGATAACCTGAGCACATCCAAAAACTATGTGCTGGACGCTTCCCCCGCGGCGCTGGGACTTGCCGCCAACGAGTATGTGACGGAGTTTATGGCGGCGTTCGGCATCGTCCCCGCCAACTTCCGGCAGGTGGAGGCCCCTCGCGTGGACTGCAAGGCACTTGCCAAGCTCACCGGCGGTACGCAGTTCGTCAACACGTCGGACGCGGGCGGCGTCTACAACGGGCAGTGGATCATGGCGACCTCCCGCTGGGTCACCCGTGTCTATGCCCCCAGCAAGCCCCTGCCCCGCACCGGTTATTAAGAGCTGACAACAACGGATGCCGCTCCGCAAGGGGCGGCATTCCCAAATTAAGGAGGTTGAGATCTTGAAACACAAAAAAATCATGATTTTGGCGTTGGCGCTCCTGCTTCTGACCGCGCTCTGCTGCACCTCCGCCCTTGCCGCGGGCGGCGATGTGGCAGGCGCTGTGGAACAGACGTGGACGGAGGCGGCCAAGCAGATCAAGGCTGTGGTGGAGAAGGTGGTGTTCCCGGCGCTGGATATGATCCTCGCCATCGCGTTCTTCGTAAAGCTTGGCGGCGCGTATTTTGATTTTCGCCAGCGAGGTCAATTTGAGTGGACCGGCCCCGCCATCCTCTTTGCCTGCCTCATCTTCACGCTGACGGCTCCGAAATACATTTGGAGCATCATTGGCATCTAAGTAGTGCAAGGGTAAAAATCAGTTGCTTATTTTCTGCGTGCTGGGTATAATGGAAATTAGGAAAGGAGGCGGCGCGAATGACAGAATCTGTGAAAAATGAGCTTTCTGATATCTGCCGGATCATTGACGCAACTGTGGATACAGAGAAGATCTATCTTTTCGGCTCATACGCCTATGGTACACCAACCGATGATAGTGACTACGATTTGTGCGTCATTATCCCGGAAAATTCCATGCGTCCGGCAGACGCGGTCAAGGCGATCCGCCGTGCGCTCTTTTCAGCGCAGTCCGTCCCCTTGGATGTAATTGTTTATCGCTCTAACGCATTCCATCAGAGAGCGGAACACGCTTCTCTGGAGCGGAAAATCGCAAGAGAGGGGGTCTTGCTGTATGAGCACCGGCTGGAGCAGCGAATGGCTTGACTTTGCCTATATGGATCTCAGCGCCGCGGAACATCTGCTGACGATGCGTCCGCTGCCTGTGGAAATTATTTGCTATCACTGTGAACAGGCTGCCGAAAAATTTCTAAAAGCCACGCTTGTTCAATTCGACAGAGAGCCGCCCAAAACGCATGACCTTATCCAGCTTTGTAAGCTGTGCTGTGAAGTAGACACGCAGTTTGAGCAACTGGCAGACTCCTGTATTGAACTGACGCCATACGGCGTTCAAGTTCGCTATCCGTCCAATTTAGAACTGGATGAATCCGACGCCGTCTGCGCATTAAAGGAATGCAGGCTCGTTCAAGACTTTGTTTGCCAGAAACTTGGATATGAACCGGAAAGCAAAGATACCCAAAGCTTTGGACAGACAATGAAATAAGTAAAGACAGCAGTCAAGGCCGTCGCCCGAAAGGGCGGCGGCCTTGTCGCGTCTCCGGAGGTGAATGAACAATATTTATTTGGGATTTTGTCGCCGCGACAGTCCTGGATCAGTTGGTAGATTGGTTCTACGGGCAGATCGTGGGCTTTCTCGGCAACTTTTTTGCCCTCATGGGCAATATGGGCGTGGAGCTGTTCGAACTGGAATGGGTCAGCGCCATCATTCTCTTTTTCTCCCGCCTTGCTTGGGCGTTGTTCGCTGTCAGCGTGGTGGTCTGCGCCTTTGAGTGCGGCATCGAATACTCCACCGGCAGGGGCAATCTCCAGCAGTGCGGCATGAACATCATCAAGGGCTTTCTGGCGGTGAGCCTGTTCACCGTTGTCCCCGTCAGGCTCTATGCCCTGTCCGTGTCGCTCCAAGCCACCTTCTCAGCGGGGCTTACTGGCTACGGCCGGAGCATTGGTGAGGTGGGACAGGACATCATCACGGAGCTCAATGAGATCCAGACGCTTACGGACGTGGTGAACAGCTCCCACTTCGGCCTTGGCATCATCACCAGCCCCATTATGCTCCTTTTTTGCGTGATACTTATGGGCTACGCGGTGCTGAAGGTGTTTTTCGCAAACTTAAAGAGAGGCGGCATTTTGTTGATTCAAATCGCAGTCGGCTCCCTCTATATGTTCAGCGTCCCACGGGGCTATCTGGACGGATTCATGGGCTGGATGCGGCAGGTCATCGGCTTGTGCCTGACCGCCTTTCTCCAGTCCACCATCCTCATTGCGGGACTCATGGTGTTCAAGGACCACGCGCTGATGGGCGTGGGGCTCATGCTCTCCGCTGGCGAAGTGCCGCGCATCGCCGGCAGCTTCGGCTTGGACACCACAACAAAGGCCAATATTACGAGCGCCGTTTATACGGCGCAGGCTGCCGTCAACACCACCCGAACCATCGCCGCGGCGATCAGATGAAAGGGTGATGATATGACCTGGTTAACACAAATCACCATGGGCAGCCTGTTCGACGGTATCGGCGGATTCCCTTTGGCTGCGGTCCGCAACGGCATCACGCCGGTATGGGCGTCGGAGATCGAAGCCTTTCCCATTGAGGTGACAAAGCTACGCTTTCCCGGCATGATCCATGTAGGTGACATCACTAAGCTGCGTGGCGCGGAGCTGCCGCCTGTGGACATCATCTGCGGGGGCAGCCCGTGTCAAGATCTCTCCGTTGCTGGCGCAAGGGCAGGTCTTGTCGGCGCGCGTTCTGGCCTCTTTATGGAGCAGATGCGCATTGTGCGTGAAATGCGGTTGGCAGAGAAAGCCCGTGGCCGGGAGAGCGTCAACATACGGCCGCGCTGGATGTGTTGGGAGAACGTGCCGGGGGCCTTTTCAAGCGGAAAACCGAAGTATGAGGACTTTCGGATCGTGCTGGAGGAGATCGTGCGGGTCTGCTTTCCCAACGAGCTTATCCCAGGCCCCTATCCTTACGGATGGCCCGATGTCGGTGATCTCACGGCAGGCGATATGTTTTCTATTGCGTGGCGCTGTCTGGACGCGCAATTGTGTGGCGTCGCGCAGCGTCGCAAGCGCATCTTTCTCCTTGCTGACTTTGCCGGGCCGCTCGCGCCCCAGCTTTTATTTGATGTATTTGACGAAACGGAAAACAGTGAGAAGGAGGTCTCATAGATGTACCGATTCGATACGACCGGGCAGATGACGATGCTTGATTTAGACACGGCTGAAAGGGGCGGAGCTCCGCCCAAGCGCAGATCGGGCAAGCCGGACCCCGAACTGGTTTCGATCCCGTATTTCCACTTGGATCTGCTGTCCTCTCCCGTGGATCTCTTCGGACAGCGTCATTGGGAGTTCCGATCTCCATGGCGGGAAGGCAAGCGGCCCCTCAATACCGGGGCCGCGCCCCGCCGCCCGATCCGCGTCTCACTGTCCGGCATACTGGAGGCGTACCCAGCCCTAAAATATTATCTATCGAAAACAGCCTGTCTGGGCATCCTGCGCCGCGCCTTTGAGCGCGGCAAGGAGTTGCCGAAGATGCTGGCGCGTGCGCTGAAGATCCAAGCGGGGCTCATAAAGCCGGACAGCCAACCCACTGACCTAAAGGCATTTCATGTGAACCAGCGCAACGAGGGCATTGACCTGAACGGCGTGTCAGGCGCGTTGATGGCAACCACCAATATGCAGATGCAGACCTTTGTAACACAGCCAAATGGAGCCGCGGAGGGCTTTGACGGCTATAACGGCGTCATGGCCTTTGCCGCCAACCAGCGGGACGAGGTGCGTGACCTGCACGATGTAGCTGGCGCGCTGGGCGCACAGCCGGGGATGAAGCAGCAGACCTTTGTAGCCGGTTTTTCCGCCGGAGCAGGTGCCAGCGCAGGCGGCATTGGATACAACGAATCGGTTGCTCCAACCCTCAAGGGCAGCCCCGGCGGGAACTGTATGCCGTCTGTTTTATGCCTTAATGACCAGGGCGGCAGCGTGATGGAATGCAGCGAAAACGTGTCCGGAACCCTCCGAGCACAGGAGCATGGACACCAACCTCTTGTTTACGAAAATCACGGCATTGACAGCCGTTACACTGGCCCCCACAAGGTAGCGCCCACCATGTCTGCCCGTTATGGCACAGGTGGTAACAATATACCTCTGGTTGAGCAGAACGCGGGTGCCATCTGCATTGCCGGAAATATTGTAGACCGCCAGCCGCAAAACGGCGGCAACGGTCTTGGCTGTCAGGAGGATTTGGCGTACACCTTGACCGCCACAGACCGCCACGCGGTCGTAGAACTTTATCAAAAAACAGTTGGAGCATTATGCCGCGGAGATGAAAAAGGTATCGGTAATCAATACGTCAGTCAGGATAAGTGTATCATCAACGCATCCTGTTCTGAAACACATCACCTCATTCGCCGCCTGACACCTTTGGAATGTGAACGGCTTCAGGGCTTTCCGGACGGCTGGACAGACATCCCCGGCGCGTCGGATAGTGCAAGGTACAAAGCTTTGGGCAACAGCGTGGCGATACCCTGCGTGGAGTTTATTATGTCGCGGATCGCCGCGGCCATGCGGGTAGCATAGCCGCTTTGTTGGTATCGTCACTGTTTCGTACCGCTTCTTCGTTGGCTTTGGTCATAGCTTTCACACTTGCTTTCGGGTATCTTAGCTTTACCATTAAAAAGATTGGAGGAACTGCTATGGCAGAAAAAACGCGCAACCTCTGCGCTGAAATTCCCTTGGAGCTGCATACCAAGGTACGGCAGCGACAGGCGGAATCCGGCGAGACACTGAGCCGGTACATGACCGCGCTCATCACCAAATTTTATGAAATGGAGGAAAATGTGAAGATGGACAAGGACAATGTGAGGACGGTGGCGTTTCAGGTGCCCACCGAGCTGTTTGAGCAGCTCAAGGCATACCTCAAGCGGAATGGCATCAAGCAGAATGCCTTCTTCCTGGACTGCATCCGGCAGGCACTGGCGGAGGAGACCGGCACTGCCGAAGAATAAGAAATACATTGCGCGAACCGCTGCTGAGATTCTCGGCAGCGGTTTCGCTTTGGAGGAATAAAATGTTTATTTACCCCGAAAACCTGAAAGCCAAGCCCATGCTGTGGCTCTGGCTGCTGCGGGACATCGCCGTGATCGGCATCGGCGCTTTGCTCTCTGTGCTGGCGCTGACACAGGGCCTTGGCATGGGACTGCTGGTGGTCACGGTGCTGTACGCCTTCCTCACTATTCAGGTGGATGGCAGCAGTATCTTAGACTTCCTGCGCCGTGCCGCCTGTTTTCTCTTTCTGAGGCAGCAATATTACGAATGGAGGCAGGATCTATGAATCGGAAACAGAAAAAGGAACTGCGCCAGCGGCAATCCACCCGGCAGCTCATGGGCATCGTCCGCGTGACACCCCACGGCATCGTGACAGACTCCGGAGAGCGGGTCTTCTTCCTGATCCAGCCGGACAATCTCTCCGTCCTGTCCCCGGAGGTCATCCGGGGCCGTGTCCGCTCCCTCACCATGCTTCTCAGCACACAGCCATCGCTGGAAATTCTGGCGCTGGACTCCCGCGAATCCTTTCAGCGAAATAAGGAGTATTACCTGCGGCGACTGGAGGAGGAAACGGAGCCTGCCGTGCGGGAGCTGCTGGAGCGGGACATGGCCCATCTGGACGCCATTCAATTCTCATCCGCCTCCTCCCGCAAATTTGTGCTGGTGCTCCCACTGGATGAAAAAGCCAGTGCGGACGAAAGCGCGCTGCGGCAGTTGGAGAAAGTCATCTGTGACCACGGGCTCCGTGTGCGTCTGGCGGAGGAGCAGGATGTGAAGCGCCTGCTGGCGATCTACTACCGGCAGGATCTCACCACGGAGGTATTCCGTGATTTCGATGGAGAGGAGTATGTACATGGCTAAAAAGAAACAGAAGAAGAAAAAGAAGATGCCGGAGCAGGCCCCGCGTCCGAAGGACTTTCTGGATATGATCGCGCCCGCGGCGATAAAATTCAACACCGACCACTTCATCCTTGGCAGCCGCTATCACACGGCGATGACACTGAAAAGCTACCCGCCCATGACGGATGAGCTGGCGCTGCTGCGGGGCCTTGGCGATATGGGCGGCGTCAATCTGCGCCTGACGGCGCGGCAGGTCACGCCTGCCGAGGAGGACGCCATCCTCCATGCCGCCACCAACAAAAGCCGCATGGAGCGGAGCAACACCAACGATTACAAGCAAAGCGTCACGGCGGAGGCCAACCTGCGGGATATGGCGGAGCTGCTGGCAAAGCAGCGGCAGGAAAAGGAGCCGCTCATCCACTGCGGCGTGTATCTGGACATTGCCGCGGCGGATACGGAAAAGCTGCGCGCGGCGCGGGATACCGTATCCGCCCAGTTGGTCCGCTCCCGCATGGGCGCCGATCCGCTGCTCCTGCGGCAGCGGGAGGGCTTTCTCTCCGCCAACCCCGCGGGCGGCAGCCAGCTTGCCAATTTTGCGGAGCGTGTTCTGCCTGCCAGGAGCGTTGCCAATCTGTACCCCATGAACTATTCCGGCAAAACCGATCCCAAGGGCTTTTTCATTGGCCGGGACAGGTTTGGCTCCAACATTATTGTGGACTTCGACCGCCGTGCCTCCGACAAGACCAACGCCAGCGCCCTCATCCTCGGCAACACCGGACAGGGCAAAAGTTATCTTCTGAAGCTCCTGCTCTGCAATGTGCGGGAGGCGGGCAAAAGCGTGATCTCTCTGGACTCCGAGCATGAGATGGAGGACGAGTGCCGCGCCCTGGGCGGCTGCTTTTTGGACTACTTAAGCGGGCAGTACCGCATCAACCTGCTGGAGCCCCGCTGCTGGGACGATGGCAGCGGGCCGGAAGACCCGGACGCGCCGAACGCTTTCCGGGGGACACTGCTCTCCCAGCACATCTCCTTCCTGCGGGATGTGTTCCGCGTCTACAAGGGCTTCGACACGCCCCACATCGACACGCTGGAGCTGATGGTAGAGCGGCTCTATCAAAAGTGGAACATCACCGACCGCACGGACTTCGCGTCGATGCGACCAGAGGATTACCCCATCCTCTCCGACCTCTACGATACGATCCAGGAAGCCTATGACAACTATGACGCCGCCGGTCTTTATCCGCGGGAAATGCTGCGGGATCTGCTGCTGGGGCTTCACTCCATGTGCCGCGGCGCGGATGCCCGGTTCTTCAATGGGCATACCAATATTGACCGCTCCAAATTTCTTGTTTTCTGCGTCAAGGGACTGGATAACATGGCGGAGAATCTGCGGAACACCCTGCTGTTCAGTCTGCTGTCCTATATGTCGGATCAGCTTCTGACGCTGGGCAATTCCGTAGCGGCTATTGATGAGTTATACCTGTGGCTGTCCGATCCCACCGTCATCACCTACATCCGCAACGCCCTCAAGCGAGTGCGAAAAAAGGAATCCGCCCTGTTCCTCGCCAGCCAGAATCTGGAGGACTTCACCCAACCGGGGATACGGGAGCTGACACGCCCCCTCTTTTCCATCCCCGTCCATCAGTTCATCTTCAACGGCGGCAATGTGGACAAGAAATTCTTCATGGATAACCTCCAATTAGAGGAGTCCGAATATGCCCTGATCCGGGACCCGCAGCGCGGCTCCTGCCTCTACAAGTGCGGCAACGAGCGGTATCTCTTGCAGGTGCAGGCCCCGGAGTACAAGCAGGCCATCTTCGGAACGGCAGGTGGACGGTAATGGCGGTACCCGTCGCGGCACTGGCGAAAATCGCCGCTGCCGCTCTCTCGGATGAGGACACCCGGCGAAAGCTGGGCTGGATCGTGGCGGCGATCTGTTCACCGTTGATCCTGACGCTGGCGCTGATCTGCTCTCTGCTCTCCGGCAGCGCGGAGCATAACAATTCCGCCGTCCTGCTGTGTTTCCACGGCGGAAGCATTCCGAACAAAACGCCTGCGGAATATGTAGAATACATTGAAGATATGCGCCGCAGCTTCACACTGCTGGACAGCGCCATTGATGCCGTCAATGACATGACGGAGGATAGCGACAGCCTTGACGGTATCCGCGTCAAGGCTGTTTTCTATGCCATTTTCTTTGGAGAGGACACCCCCAGCCGCCGAGCGCACCGACAGTTCGTGGACTGCTTCGTGACCTACGAGGAACGTACCCGCACCATCACCGATGAGGACGGGACGGAAACCGAGGAGAGCTACACCGTGGCGATTCCCGTTGCGGACATAGCCGCCGTGTACGGCAATCTTGAAAACGTGCTTCACTTGGAAATATCTGCGGAACAGAAGTCCAATGCCGACAGTATCTACAGCCTCGTCCGCTATGGCGTTGCCGGAGGTTCGGAGGACTGGATACCAGGCACGGATGTGCCGTTTATTGGTGCGGACGGTTTCTGTTCGCCCATCGGTTCAGGCTGGGAGCGCCGTGTCACCTCTGAATTCGGCAACCGCATCGATCCCATCACCGGGAAGCGGAAGGGACACGGCGGCATGGACTTGGCAGTCCCCACCGGCACGCCCATCCGCGCCGCGCTGCCGGGAACGGTGACGGTCTCCAAGTACAACGCCGGAGGCTACGGCTACTACGTGTGCATCGACCACGGCAACGGACTCACCACGCTGTACGGCCATTGCTCTCAGCTTCTGGCGAGAGTGGGACAAACCGTGCAAGCGGGAGACATTATCGCCCTCTCCGGCAGCACCGGGCGCTCCACCGGTCCGCACCTCCATTTCGAGGTGCGCGTCAATGGGGAGCGGACGAATCCGAGGGCGTATCTGCCGAAAGGCTGAAAGGAAGGAAATGATTATGAACATGGCTCGCTACGAGCAGGAGACCATTATCGGCTTCAACGAGGAAGAAAAGACCGCCGGGATTTACACCCACAACAAGGTGCTGCGTCAGAAGCTGGAAGCGCTGGCGCGGGACAGGCCGGAGGATTGCAGGCTCGTCAAAGTGTCCCGCAGCGGGCGGGCAGTTGACTACACCATCCCGAAATCATGGATAAAGATCGCGCCGCCGCGGATCGCAAGTGAAGCGCAAAAGGCATCTCTTGCAAGAGCTCGGAAAGCCGCAAATAAGCCGCTGTGACCCCTGCGCGCGCAGCGTTTCAACAACACCTGTCTCGCACCGAGGGTAGTGATACCACCCACAACACAAAAACACCAAAAAAGCATAGATCACATCGACATGGAGGCGCTGGGCTTCCAGCTCCGCGATTACTACCAGGAGGTTGAATAACAATCATGAAAAAGGAAAATGTCACGATCTCATTCGAGAGCGAGCAGCTTGCAGCTCTCGAATTTTCACTTAAAAAGAAGAACACCAGCGTACAGGCGCAGTTGGAGGAGCTGCTCAAATGCCTTTATGAATCCGAGGTGCCGGAGCCGGTGCGGGAGTATCTGGACAGCCGCGCGGCGCCCGCTGCCCGTCCCCGCCGTCCAGCAAGGCCGGCGAAGCCGCAGCCGCGGGAGGAGCCTACCTCCTCGTTGACGCAGCCCACTGACGAAAGGAATGGTGAGTGAGATGGCAGATCATGTAGACATCACACTGTGGATCGACCGGCGATGGCAGGTAGCCATCGAGAAGCATCTCAAGGATGAAACCTTGCAGGAGCATCTGGAGGATGTGCTGGATGAGCTGTGCAACCAACTCCCGGAGCGTGAGTACGAGCGCATCAGTGCCGAAATCTACGCGGAGGATGCCGCGCGGCGCGCAGAGGAAGAAGCAGCCCGTACCTACGCCGCCTACCATGTGGTAGAGAACGGGCAGGAGTGGTACTTCAAGACCTCCCCCGGTGAGGAACTGCTGGATGCCGCAGAAAAGCTGCGCGGCTATGTCGCCGGTGAGAAAGACACTGGGCCGGATCTGTTCATCAAGCTGTTCGCGGACGGGCGACCCATCACGGCGGAGGAGTACAACGCGCTCACCGCCCTTCGCATGGAGAACACCGGCAAGGTGCGCGGCGTGTTCGACGTCAACTTCGACAAGCGGGAGTTCTCCGCCGTTCACATCATGGACGGTTGGCAGACCTGGGCAATGCGGGATGTATCCGTGGCGGCGTACAGTGCCACCCGGTCACAATTCGCGTCGAGCGATGATCAGTGGCGCAAGCTGCTGGATCATCTGAGCGGCAAAGAGATCACCTCGGCGGGACACCTCTCCGCGCGGATTTTTTCTTTCGGTGATGAGATCATCGAGTCGGACGGCAAGCTCAATTTTTATGTGCAGACGGAGTTCGATGTGGACACTGCCTTCGGCACCTTCGTCTGCACGGATAAAAACGATGACTGGCTCAACATCTACGCCAACTATGACATCGCGGAGGATAGACCCTGCGACACGCTGGAGCTGTGCCTCTGCAAAGCGAACGGCACAGAGGAGAACTGGAGCTACCAGCTCAACGCGGCGGAGCGGGAGGTGCTGCTGCGGAAGATGGAGGAATACTGTCAACAGCAGACCGGCATGAGTCTCCGCGACTACGCACAGCAGTTTCGAGAAGAACCGGAACAGCGGCAGGGGCCGGTGATGAAACTGTAAGCACAAACACAGCAAGGCTGAAACGCTCACGGCTGCGGAAACAACAGCGTCCAGGCTGCGCAGCCCAGCGGGGCCGCGGCGCCGAAGAAAGCGGACACACGCCGTAGGGCGTGCATCCACTTTCTCCGGCTATTCTTTCGGTGGCAATTTCGCTGACAGCACAAAGCCACGCTGTGGCCGGGAGAGAGAAGGCCCCGTGTTTCGCCGTGTGAGCCACTGTGTGCGCGGTTCGGGGCTGGGGTGGCGTGTGTACCCGCCGCAGCCTCTTGAAACGAACGTTGCGGCGTTTGTGGGCGATGTGTGAAAAGGCCCGGTGAATCCTGCTCCGACAGTGGGAAACCGAGCCTTTTGGGATGGATGTTTCCCTCCCGGCCATGCCCCGTTTCGGAGGGTTTCGCCCCTTATTTGCCCGTTCGATAAAAGCACAAGATAAAGAGAGGTGCCCCTAACTGGGCCCCTCTCAGCCACAAAGCCCCGCAGTGCGGGGCTTTCAGAGGTTTGGACAAGGTGCACCTTTTGCGGGTTTTGATGGAAAACAGGTGCACCTTACCCGCAAAAACGCAGGCGTGACAAGAGGTTGCGCCTTTTCAGAAAGGAGTGCTGCAAAAATGCAGGAAAATGACGAAAAGCGGATCGAGCGCACAGTGGTATGGCTGGATGCCAAGCTGGTTCCCCGTATGGACGGCTGGCTGGCCGCGGATAATTGCAAAAACCGCAGCGAATTTATCAACAAGGCTCTGCGCTTTTACATGGGCTATCTCGGCACCGAGGACAACACCGCCTACCTCTCGCAAGCCATCCTCACCGCCATTCAGGGTACGCTGGACGACAACAACAATCGACTCTGCCGTATTCTTTTCAAGTGCGCGGTGGAGCTGAATATGCTCTGCCACACCATCGCCGCGCACTTCCGTACCGATCCCATCCACACGCGGGAGCTGCGGGCCTACGCCGTGGATGAGGTGAAGCGCACCAACGGTCAGGTGAGTTTTGAAAACGCGGTGCGGAGCCAGCGGCGCATAGAGCCGGATGACACATGGCCCGGATCGTACTGATCTCCCCCTACCTCAAGGGCGGACAGAACGCCGCGAAGCTGGCGCAGCGTACTCGCTACGTCGCCACCCGTCCCGGCGTGGAGCTGCTGGCGGATGAGCGCAGTACACTCCCCGCTACAAAAAAGGCTGCTCGATGCGGATGCACACGCGAACAGGTTTGGAAACGTATTTTTTGCGCCGCAATAGTCAAAGAAACATTTGCAAAAGTAGTAGCTTTGTGCGCCGGGTTGTGGTATGTGTTGTGGTTGCCAAAAAGGAGGTGCCGCAATGTACGACTACATGAAAGCCCTGCAAAAGCGTTTCGACCGTCAGTCTCATCCAGAACTGGACGCCCAGATTAAAAGCGTCCGTGAGGGCCCGCGCGATGGCATAGATGCCGAAAGACGCAGGAAGCTGCTTCGGCTGTTGGACGCACAAAACACATTGCTGGTTGAATCCAAGCTGATGAGCTTCACGGCGGGCTTCAAGCTAGCAGCCGGTATCGCCGGAGAACTGGGAGCACCCTACTCCTTCGAAGCCGACGAAGAGCAAAACGCAAAGGAGATGATCGTAAATGGTTAAGAAACGCGCCAACGGCGAGGGCAACATCCGCAAACGTGCAGACGGGCGTTGGGAGGGGCGCTACACCGCAGGTTATCATCCCGAGACAGGCAAGCGGATCATCAAAAACGTCCTCGGCAAGACGCAGGCGGAATGCAAGGCGAAGCTAAAGAAAGCCATTGAGGAGAGCCAGTCATTGGACATCGGCCGCGCCGATGAATACACGGTTGCCGCTTGGCTGAGAACATGGTTCGAGCTCTATTCCAAGCTACACATCCGTCCGTCTACCATGAACTACTACCACCGAAACATCGAACAGCATATCATCCCTGCTATCGGGGATATCCCGCTGAATAAGCTCA
>OIWU01001302.1_pt1 | contig 25375 bp, 23 predicted proteins | sample 1587711 | NCBI WGS metagenome assembly OIWU01 (sample SAMEA3888909, study PRJEB22519) | human gut metagenome | biome: human gut; feature: human-associated habitat; material: faeces | place: Denmark | collected 2010 | reverse complement strand
ATCGCTTTTTGCGCAAAATAACGGCTATCTTTCGTCATAATACTATCATTTTAAATATTTACACATGTTACTTATGAGTAATCAACGCTTCCATATCTTTGATAAAATTCTCTACTTTGTCAAAATACGGCAAGACCTCTTCTTCTGTAGCATCAAAGGTATCATCATAATCACCAGACTGCCGAAGTTCATATAGACGAGAGAACAACTTTCCATAAGTGCGATCCAACAAACCTGTAGCAATAAATTTCTCTCCAACTAAATGTATTACACCGGCATGAGTCTTTGCAGTAAAGCCCTTGTCAAGTAACAAAGCAGAAGCCATATGGAATACAGTATAATACAAACGATTTCCCGTCAAATTCCAATACTTCAATTTTGCCACACCCTTAGCCTCATCAAAACTCTTATAAGCTTTTTCTATCCTGTAGTGTACAAGATCTCTACGTTGTTGACCCCCTAGCATAGCATCACCCCTTCCTCTTCTACATTATTATAAAAAGGACTGCCCTTTTTGCTCTGCCAATCCTTCATCGAATACACTATCGGGTGAATCATCTGATTGATTTGCCATCCCAATTCCCAAAGAGGATAGGTGTAATTATCATGATCCTGCTCATCTATCTTATCCTTGTTCAGAAGCACAAGGATGTCCCAGTCGGAATCTGCTTTAGCATCCCTTCTAGCCCTTGACCCGAAAAGGATAACCTTGGCATCTTTCGGCATAATCGATTCCGCTTTCTTCTGAATCGACTTGAGTACCTCATCTTCAAGATGTTCCCTTGTTATTGTCGTCATAACACTATCATTTTTATTACACCGCAAAAATACGAAAAAGAATTGAAACTAACAAATATTCTGAGAGATATTTGCATTTATTCTTTTCTCTTCACCCAAACCTTATGGCTGCCGCGGCCTAGTGAATCTATCGGGGAAGATTTATCACAGGTCAGCTCCTTCAGTTCCATAGAGGCGGAAGTACGGCTCAGGTTGTTGATTGAGGCATAATCGCCTAGGGTGAGGACTCCGTTTTTCTCTATCACCTCCAGGGCACGGGCGATGCGCTCTTCCTTAGAATAGAGCTGCTTACGGATAACCTTTACGCCACCCATATCACGCTCCAGGTCACGGTCGGTTTCACGCTTCACATCCTTGATAAACTCAGGGGACGCCTTGAAGTTGATATCTTTCACTCCCACCTTGCGGTACGTCATCTTATCATCTGGATTCAGAATTTCCCTAGGCTTCTCATCCTCGAAAGCGAGGGAGAGGGAGAAGGTGCCGAAACCTTCCAGATTCACGTTGTAACCCATGGAGAGCATATCTGTCAGCATATCAACCACATCGGTCAATACAGCCTCCGTGGTACTTTCCGAAATACCGCGATGGTAGTTCTGCATCATCTTGACGAACTCTTTTCGGGATAGTGTACGGTTGGTCACCATCTTGGGATAAACTCTGCGCTTGCCTTCATCACGCAAATCATTCAACTCTTGCAACTTGTACTTAGCCATATCAGTATCCTTTCTTATTAAGATTGTTATCACTCCTTATTGCAGCAGCCTTTGCATCCTACAGTATTTATGATCATACCTAAGAAGAAAAGACCACAAACCTAGGAAGAAAAGTATTTTATCCTAGGAGAAATCTCCGTTCACCGACGCTGAATGTCCGTTCAACGTCGGTGAACGGCGGTTCAGCGTCGGTGAATGTCGGTTCAACGTCGATGAACGAAGATTTCTACCTTGCAAAGATACAACTTTATCAGATATAAAACAAGACTTTTCCTGAATATCTTTACTTTTCCGGCCATAATTCTTCGTTTTTTGAGCTTATTTCTTTGCGTATCCCAAATAATTGTGTTAACTTTGTAGTCAGATTGCAAACCAAAGGTCAAAGGATTGCAAGCCAAAGACAAAGAAAAAGACTAAGATTAGACATTCTTATGAGTATGAAGATATTAGCAACCAGCGACTGGCACCTGGGCAACCTGTTTCACGGCAACGACCGTCTGCCGGAACACAAGCATTTCCTGAAATGGCTCCTGGAACAAATAGCTGGACAAAAGCCCGATGCTCTCCTCATCGCAGGAGACATCTTTGATAACGGAAATCCATCGGCAGCGGCACAGACCGTTTATTACGAGTTTCTTGCCGATGCTACCCAACTGTGCCCTAACATGCAAGTCATCATTACCGCCGGCAACCACGATTCCGCCAGCCGACTGGAGGCTCCACGTCCGCTGCTCACCCGATACCACGTGGAAATAAGAGGAAACGTAAGGAAAATCTGGAAGCAGGGAGAAAGCGGGGACGATGATAAAACCGGCGGACATTGGATCTATTCCTTCGATGACCTCATCATCCCCGTAACCAACGAGGAAGGAGAAGAAGTCATCATCCTCGCCGTACCTTTTCTAAGAAGCGATGTGGTGCAGAACGCCAGCTACTCGCAGGGAGTCAACGACTTTCTGAGAGAACTGACGGCTAAGGCTCGAAAGAAATACCCGGGCAGGAAGTGCATCATGATGGCACACATGTACGCCAAGGGTTCGGATATCGCCAAGAAGGATGCGAGCGAGAAAATCATCATCGGCGGACAGGAGGAAGTGGACCTGGAAGGATGGAACGACCATCCTGACTATATGACTTGCGGACACATCCACAAACGGCAACATATCTGGAACACCGACTGGGCAAGATACACGGGAAGTATCCTCCCGATGTCGTTTGCCGAGAAAGACTACACCCACGGCATCGACCTCATCACCATAGAACACGGAGAAGAGGATGAAGGAAAGGAAACCGGCAAGAGTAAGGAATGGAAAGTAGATTTTCTGGAATACACGCCTCAGCACGCCCTCCGCATCCTGCCCGAAGATGAGGAAGAACTGACCTTCAAGAAATGGCAGAAGCTCATCAATTCTGAACTCTCGGAGAGAACTGACAGCGAACTGAGCGACCACTTCGACTACGTGATGCTGAAGGTGAAACAGGAGAAACTGACCAGCGATGACATCAAGGAACTGGAGAAACTCGTCAACGAAAAGGATGCCGTGCTCTGCAAAATCCAGCGCATCATCCCGCAACTGGACCTTTCCACCATCCAGGATTCCCAACACATCACCAGCATAGAAGACATCATCAACCGTCCTCCGCTCGACACGCTAAAGGAAGCCTTCGCCATCAGACACAACGCTCCGATGAACGAAAGACAGGAGAAAATGTTATCCGATTTATTAACGACATCATCATTATGAAATTCCTACAACTCGAAATACTCAACCTCGCTTCGCTTGACAAACAGGGTGGCGAGGTCATCAACTTTGAAGAAGGTGCCTTAGGCGAGAGCACCATCTTCAGCATCGTAGGTCCGACGGGAAGTGGCAAGTCTACCCTACTCGATGCTATCTGTCTGGCTCTCTACAACCGCGCCCCTCGCTACCCCAGGAAGAAAGGCGACAAGAACCAGAACATCGAGATTTTCGGTGCTGCCGATGCCAGCGAAAGTAACCGTCTGGCTCCTACCGACAGCCGAAACATCCTGACACGTGGCAAGAAAGAAGGCTACAGCAAACTCACCTTCCTAGCCAACAACGGCAGCATCTACCGCGCAGAATGGCACGTCAGATTCCAGAGAGTGCGCTACGAGAACGCCAAGACTGCGCTTTATAAAATCACGGGAAACGGAGAAGAGGTAACAGAGGAAACTGCCGACTGGAACGAGCTGCCGAACATCATCGGACTCGACTACGACCAGTTTCTCCGTACCGTACTCATCGCCCAAGGCTCGTTTGCCAACTTCCTGACGGCGAAGGAAAACGAGCGGTACGAACTCCTGGAAAAACTCATCGGATGCGAGGAAACTTATACGAACATCGCTACTGAAATCAAGAAGGCGAAAGACCAGGCGACGGATGCCTACAACCAGATGGCTGCATCGGTGGAAGCCGTTAAACAGAACCTGCTGAACGATGAAGAACTTGCCCAACTGAAGGAGGGAATCGCCCGGTTGGAAAAGGCTGAGAAGGAACTCGACAGCCAGTTGCAAGCCATTTCTAAAGACCTGCAATGGTTTGAGGAAAACGATAAGCAAATCAAGCAAATCACTATCTGCCAGACTGATATGCAGCAAGCAGCAGAAGCCATTAAAGCGATACAAGCACAGATTCTCCGTCTGCAGTTGCACGATGAAGTACAGCCTGCCGTCAACCAGCTGCAGGAAGTAGAGCGACAGACGCAAAGCATCCACGAACAGGAAGAAAACATCCTGAAAGCGGAAGGAAACATCAAAAGTCAAGAGTCTGCCATCAGCGAAAGCGAGAAAACTCTCGCCAGTCTGAAGGAAGCAGTAAGCAAGGCACAGGAACAGCTGGAAAAGGCGCTGCCGGTCATCGCTGAAGCAAGAGCGCTGAAAACAAAAATGGAAGCGGCAATGCCGAATCTGAAAGAAAAGAAAGAGGCATTGGAGTTGGCTCAGAAAGAGAATCAAACTGCCCTGAAAGACGTGGAGGAAAACGCCCGAAACATCCAAAAATGGGAAACCGAAACGGAGAAAGCAAACCTTGCCCTCAAAGCGACAAAGGAAGAGATTGCTAAGCAGAAACAGGTTCTGCACGAAGCGACGCAAGCCGCTGAACAGGCTTGGGAGACGGAAAGAAATAAGACTGCCAGACAGAACATAGAGGAACTGCAGAACAGCGTGACTGTAGCCGACAGGAAACTGCAGGATGTCCAGCAAGCCATCAAGGTTGTGGCTCATCTCGATACTGCCACAACAGAAAAGCAGAAGAATGAGGAGCGAATCCAGGTCTTGGGCAAGAGAAATGCTGAGATAGATGAAGCCCTGGGCAAGTTGACCATCGAGGCGCTGACCCAAGAGACCCTGACGCTGAGAAATGCCTATACCCTCATGGTGAGTGAGAAATGGGAGATTCATCGTGCCAACCTGACCGAAGGCAAACCTTGTCCGCTTTGCGGCAGCACGACCCATCCTTATCATACCGACAACAGACAGTTTGAGGAAGCCACCACAGAACTCTCGCAACTTCTGAAAGCCAAGGAGGATCTTCTGAAACTGCAGCAGATACAGGAGAAGAACCTTTCCGGCGAGAGAAAACAGAACGACGGCGAAGTACAGACGCTCCAGAAACAACAGGAAAAGCTGTCGGGAGAAATCGCAACTTACGAAGAGGATTGGAAGGCGCTCATCGCCCAGTATCCAAAGATTCCAAAGGTAGAGGGAGAACTGAAATCGCTCTTGCCTATCTATGAAAACAAGGCGAAAGATGCGAGCAGCAAACTGAGCCTGTTTAACAAGATTCAGAAAGAGATAGAACGGCTGACCCAACTCAAGGACAAGGCTGTGAAGGATGAAGCTGCGTATGAAAGCAAGGCTTCTACTATACAGAACAAAGCCCAAGAAAATACTTCAACCTGCGCCACAAAACTAGCTGAGCAAAAAGCACTTACCGCCAACCTCTTCTCACAGCAAAAGAGCAAGGAGGAGGCTTACGGGAAAGCCCTTCAGGCATGGAATAGCGCCAAGAAGGAAATGGAGGAATGGCAGGAGAAATTCAAGCAGATTCTGAATGGAGAAGAACCAGATGCGGCTGAACAAAGACTGACAGCAGCAAAGGATGAGGCTACGAAAGCAGCAGATAACCAGAACGAGAATATCAACAAACTGAAGGCTGAACTCGCCAACAGTAAAGGTTCGCATCAAACCATGCTGTCACAGAACAAGACGATGAAAGAGAATCTGCAAACGAAGGAAAAGGAACTCGACCTTTGGATAGAGGAATACAACAAGCAGCTTGAAGAAAAGAGCATCGAAGGAAAAGACTCTGAAGAGGAAGGCATCGAGGAAAGAAGTATCGAACCAAGCCTTATCGACCGAAATACCATCCGGGAGATGCTTCACTCTGTCGAAGACTGGAACGCTATCCGACAGGAAAAGGACGAAAAGGAGAAAGCCGTGGCTTCAACTACCGCCCTTTACCAGAGCGCAGAAAAGGCGCATCAGCAGCATTTGGAACATCAGCCTGCCCAAACCCGTGATGCTCTCCTAGCCATTCAGCAGGAGTATCTGGAAAGAAGCCAGCGCAACGAACTGATTGCTGCCAACGCCAGGATGCAGAACCATCAGGAAGCCGTGAAGCAGTTGGGTAACAAGGCTGAGGCTCTGAATTTCGTAACACAGGAAAAGGACGACTGGACAGCCATCACGGATGCCATCGGAGCAGACGGCAAGACGCTGCGCAAGATAGCCCAATGCTATACGCTCAGTTTCCTGATAGCGCACGCCAACCAGGAAATCAGAAAGTTCAACAGCCGCTACGAACTGCAGCAGGTAAAGCATTCGTTGGGCATCCGAGTCATCGACCACGACCGTGCCGACGATATCCGAGACACCACCTCCCTATCAGGTGGCGAAACCTTCATCGTGAGTCTCGGTCTCGCCTTGGGCCTGTCGGCGTTATCCTCCCGCAACATCTCCTTCGAGAACCTGTTCATCGACGAAGGCTTCGGAACCCTCGACCCCGATACCCTAGCCACCGTCATCGACTCCCTCGCCATGCTGCAAAGTTCGCAAGGCAAGAAGGTGGGCGTCATCAGTCATACCGACACGATGAGCGAGCGCATCACCACCCAGATAAGGATTATCAAGAATGGCAACTCCGGTAGCAGCCATATCGAAATCTATCCTTAACAGAACGAAATATCCGACGATAGCAAGTTATGCTCTGAATAACTCCAAACCATTCGAGTTACTTTAGAAAGCACTTGCTATCGTACAGAAATATATGTATATTATAATACGTTTTACACGTCATTCATTCAATACTACCCAATAACCATTCTTACGACCTCCTTCACGTTTCAAGACCTGAAATTCTTCCTGTAAAGACTTTAGTTCCTGAGAAATCTTTCTTGCAGATATGCCCATCATTCTTGCTAATTCTGGTATTGTTAACTTAGCATTCTCAGACAACGCCCCCATGATAAGTATCTGTAATTCAGACAGTTCTTTCTTGCATTTTTTCTTGCATTCTTTCTTGCATTCTTTACCAATAGGCACACCGATATAGTCTAAATTACATGGTATATCTATTAAGAAATATGTACGTTCCTCATCGGTCTCAATTATTGCACGAGGCGAACCGTTTTCCTGCAATTTCTGCTGAATAGTAGGAATCCCCGTAGCTCTACCCTCTGTCAAATTCAATTCCTTTAAGAACTCTCCCAATCGGCGGTTTGTGTATCGACGCGAACGAAGCATACGAGCTTCTTTTATAGCCTGCATAGATATTGTGTGATTAGGTCCTCCAAAATTGAGAATACTAATCTTATCTGGTTCGATAGTTATCTCAACGGGTTCTCTTTCAATATAACTGCGATGATAAAGGCTGTTTACGACAGCTTCTTCCAAAGCTTGATAAGGATAATTATATGTAACAACGGAACGTTCTGTATCCTCTGGCTTATGAATTGTCTTCTGAATAATATTTGTTTTGAGATAATTCATCGTATCACGAATCATCTTAGGCACACAACCCCTTATCGGTGCAACCTCTATCATATTATCAGGATCTTGTAATCTCCCCTTAGGGAATATCACGATTTCAACCTGGGTCATTTTGAAGAATTTCTCAGGATGCTCACAGAACATCATCGCAGCAACATTCTTGACCTTGAAGCCTTCTGGTGTAGTTTCCAACAAGTCCATTTGGTCAAGAACTATTTTCAAGTTTTCACCCGATAGATCTTGATCTGCCAAATCACTACCTACTTCAACAAGAAAGTCTCTCAACAAAGTAGCCGAAATATCCCTAAGACTTATCTGATCATTGCCACGGTCGTCAAAAGGAGTACGATTAGCCAAATTTATCAGCTCACGTTCATACTCATCTTTCGGCACAATGCTACTACTATTATAGCGGATATAATAGTTGAAATCCTTCTGCTTTGCAGTAATACGATCAGGCACCTTATATGGACGGCGTTCTCCTGCCGTCACTTTGATTACAAGAATAGTCTTGCCATCAACCTCTTCAATGAAAAGACGAGGTTGATAGTATGGACGGATAAGATTATTGTAACCAACCATATCCTTCTCTATCTGTTCTATCAAATTAGGATTAACACCTAAAACAGGACGAACTGCATGACCGCGTTCTTCCTTTACACCAACAATGATATACCCACCACCAGTGTCTTCAAAATCATTGGCAAAGGCACAGATGCTACGATATATTGTATCTGGATTCCAACCTTCCTTGTATTCAAGCTGGTTGCTTTCTACTGCACTTCCACTAAGAAGGCTTTCTATATTTATCGGTAATGCCATGATTTATTAATTTTATATCGTACAAATATACTCTTTTTATTTGATACTAACAACTTCTTTATAATTATTTAGCAATAAAATGAAGATACTATTTTAATTGGTCTATACCAATTACACCTTATTATATATAGGAACATATCCTAATCCATCATACATACCATACGTTTGGCAGCCTTATACCAAATGTATGGTATGTTCTTTACTCCCTGTATGGTAGTCTTTTTACACCCCATGTGGTATTGCCCAAGTGGGGAAATCTCAGTACCTTTGCACCCAGAAAAGCGAACAGGGCATCACCATCGATGTGGCTTACCGCTATTTCGCCACACCGAAACGCAAGTTTATCATCGCAGATACTCCGGGACATATTCAGTATACCCGCAACATGGTAACGGGTGCAAGTACTGCCGACCTGAGCATCATTCTGATTGATGCACGTCATGGCGTACTGGAGCAGACCGTGCGCCACAGCTATATTTCTTCGCTGCTCGGTATACCACATATCCTGGTGGCTATCAACAAGATGGATCTGGTTGATTTCAGTAAAGATGTATACGACAAGATTGTTGCCGACTACAAGAAAATGTCGGAGGCGCTGGATATCAAGAACATGGTATTTATCCCTATCAGCGCCAAGGATGGCGACAACGTGGTGAACAAGAGCGACAAGACTCCTTGGTATGAAGGACCTACTCTGCTGAACTATCTGGAGACGGTTCCGGTAGGTCATAAGACGGTGAGCGATTTCTTCCGTTTCCCTGTACAGTATGTGATTCGTCCTATCAGCAGCCAGTTCCCTGACTACCACGGTTATGCGGGCAGAGTAAGCAGCGGCATCATCCGTCCGGGCGATAAGATAAGAGTATTGCCATCGGCACGGAGAGCACCGTGAAGAGCATCGACTTCGTAGAGGAGCACTTGGAGGAGGCTTATGCCCCCATGAGCATTACCTATGATACGCTCTTCGGAATTCCTAGCATCGTCTATGGTTCCTTCGCCTTCACTTTGATGGTGTGGCTGGGCATCAGTGCATCGCTGGGCGGAGGTATTCTCGTCACCACCCTGCTCATCGTTCCGATACTCATCCGTTCGATGGACGAAGTGGCGAAGACGATTCCACAGGAGATACTCGATTCCTCCTACAGTCTGGGAGCCACGAGGATAGAAACAATCGGTGTGGTACTGAGACAGATAGCGGCAGCCTCCTTGCCATTGAGTGTATTCTTCCAGCTAAGCGCGCCTCAGGAGGATGTGCAGAACAGAGCCTACGCCGCTGCTGTGGTACTCACCATCATCGTATTGGTGTTGAGTTTCGGAGGCAGGTTCATCATGAGTCATTTCTCGAAGAATAAAATATAATATTTGCGCACGCAGATAATATGGGCTCGCTTACAATAAAGGTCACGCAGATTTTTCTTCTCACTAAATATTTTTATGTCCCACAGATTTCACAGATTTACACAGATTTGGAGACCTGTTCGGTCTTTGAAGAAGTCAAAAATCTGTGTAAATCTGTGAAATCTGTGGGACATTAAAAAGAAGGTGTGCCAGAAGCGAGATATCCACTTCTGCCACACCTTGTTTCATTTTCCATTGAATCGAACCCTAAACCTTATTTCCCTCTTTTGGAAATACCACGGTTGGCTTGAAGGTCTTAGCCTCCTCAAAGTCCATCAGGGCATAAGCGATGATGATGACGGTATCGCCCACCTGCACCTTGCGGGCTGCAGCACCGTTCAGGCAGATACAACCGCTGCCACGCTCACCCTTGATAATATAGGTCTCCAAGCGCTCACCATTGTTGTTGTCAACAATCTGAACCTTCTCGCCTGCTATCAGATTAGCAGCGTCCATCAAGTCCTCATCGATGGTGATGCTACCCATATAATTCAGGTTAGCCTCAGTTACGGTTACACAATGGAGCTTACTCTTCAATACTTCTATCTGCATTGTTCTGTTATTACTTGATCTGTTACGGATTAAACTTAATAAAGAAATCTATCGAGGAATTATCCCTTATACTTGATATGGTCGATGAGACGGATAGGAGTCTTACCGCAATAAACGGTGATGCAACCTACCACGTATGCACTATCCTCCCATGAAGAAACATCCTGCAGGCTGTCGCCATCCACAATCTGGAAATACTCTACCTCCAGACCCTCTACAGCATTGATGTCGGCAACCACCTTATCATGAGTTTCCTGTACGGTATGAGTCTTGGCATACTCCACACTCTCCTTCAGGGCCTTATAGATGTTTGGCGCAATGGCACGCTCATCAGGAGCCAGCAAAGTATTACGGCTGCTCTTAGCCAAACCGTCCTCATCACGGACAATAGGGCACTCCACAATCTGCACATCGCTGTTGATGTACTTCACGAGCTGCTTGATGACAGCAATCTGCTGCCAATCCTTCTCACCGAAATAAGCACGAGTTGGTCGAACGATATAGAAAAGACGGCTCACTACCTGACATACACCATTGAAATGACCCGGGCGCTTGGCACCCTCCATCACGGTAGAAACAGGTGGAAACTCAAAGTGGCGTGTATCTGGTGTAGGATACATCTCCTTCACCGATGGTGCAAACACATAGTCAGCACCACAAGCCTCCAAGAGCTTGCAGTCAGCATCGAGGGTACGAGGATAGCGATCCAAGTCACCCTGATCATTAAACTGTGTAGGATTCAGGAACACAGAAACCACAGTCACGCCATTTTCCTTCACACTGCGCTTAACAAGAGAGGCGTGACCCTCATGCAGCGCACCCATAGTTGGCACAAGGCCGATTTCCTTTCCCTCCTTACGACACATGAAGAGTTCGTTCTGGAGGTCAACAATCTTATTGAATACTTTCATCGTCATAATCTGTTTTCGGGTGCAAAATAACAACTTTTTTCTCAAATGAGAAAGAAAAAACCTAAAAATATGCGAATTATTGCCGAAAATAATGAATTTCGGAGAAAAAATGCCCCTATTTGAAGTTTTTTTTGTACCTTTGCACGTAATTCGTAAGAATAAAATTTAAATTTTATGGCAAAAAAAGTATTATTTATCAATCAGGAGATCGACCCATACGTAGCCGAGTCTCACATGTCAATCATGGGACGCGAACTGCCTCAGAAGATGCAGGAAGCAGGTTTTGAGATCCGCACCTTCATGCCTAAGTGGGGCACCATCAACGAGCGTCGCGGACAATTGCACGAGGTCATTCGCCTGTCTGGTATGAACCTTATCATAGATGATACAGACCATCCGCTGATCATCAAGGTTGCATCTATACCAACAACACGACAGCAGATTTATTTCATCGATAATGACGACTATTTCAAGAGTCGCCAGATGGGCACCGATGAAAACGGAAAGGAATATGCCGACAACGGAGAAAGAGCTATCTTCTTTGCACGTGGTGTATTGGAGACCGTGAAGAAGCTCCGCTGGCAGCCTGATGTGATCGTCTGCCAGGGTTGGGCTAGCGCAGTAGTGCCTTTCTATGTAAAGACTGCCTACAGCGAAGAGCCTTCATTTGCAGAATCAAAGGTTATTACCGCTCTCTATACCAACGAACTCAAGGGTGAACTGGGTACCAACTTCAAACGTTGCGTTGCCTTCCGCGATGCCAAGTCTGAACTGCTCGACAGCTATCAGGACGACTTCAACTTCATTGAGCTCGGCAAACTCGCCATCGACTATAGCGACGGTGTGGTAGAAGGTGAAGAAGAAGCTAACCAGATTCTCTTTGATTATGCGAAGGAGAAGAACAAGCCTGTACTGGCTTATCCAGGAGAAGATATCCAGGAGCCATACGCAGACTTCATCAACAAGGTTTGTCCTGACGCAGAATAAAATTCCGACAACAGAGACACATACATACAAGGATAATGAAAATTTTAAGACTCTTAACAGTATTAGTAATAGCAGCGCTTACTTTCGCTGCATGTGATGATACCACCGAGGGAATCGGTGGTAGCATCACTAATAAGATAGACAACATTAACATTTCTAACTCAGCGTTCAATGTTACCACAAAGTCTATAGTAGCAGATTCCGTATTGAGCCGCAACAACACGGGGCTCATCGGAAAGATGAAAGACCCGGAAACCGGCAACTATGTAAAGGGCGACTACATGACCCAGTTGAGCGTATTGCCTACTTTCTCTGTAGATACACTCGATTACATCAAACAGGCAAATAATGGTTCTATCGAAGCTGACTCATGCTACCTCCTGGTTTCTTACAACGCCAGCTACGGTGACACCATCGCCCCTATGAAGGTGACAGCCTATGAGATGACCAAGCCGATGTCAGAAGATAAGGAGTATTACTCTAATTATGATGCCTTCAAGGAAGGCTGGGTAAGCGAAAACAACCAGCATTGGAGCAGTAATTACAACTTGAGCAATACATCAGACGTCAAGAACTTCAAGATTTACTTGAACAAGGAGTACAAGAAAGGTGGTAAGACTTATAAGAACTACGGATCTTACATCCTGCAGACATACGCAGAGCATCCAGAGTACTTCAAGACCAACTTCAAGTTCCTGCACAACGTCTGCCCTGGCTTCTACATCAAGAATGTAGGTGGTACGGGTAACATGGCTAAGATCTGGAATACAGAGCTTATCTTCTACTGGACCCGTCACAAGACCATCAATAAAGACAGTACTGCTGTAGGAATCGGATACAACCGTTTTGATGGTACAGAAGAGGTATTGCAGCTCAACAAGATTGAGAATGATACCGAGAACTTGGAGCAGTTGGCAAGTCGTCAGGAGAACTGTACTTATCTCAAGTCGCCTGCCGGTATCTTCACCGAGGTTACCCTCCCTATCGAAGACATCATGAAGGGCCATGAGAAGGATACGCTCAACACAGCAACCATCTCCTTCCCACGACTCAACAATGCAGACGAAGACAACCCATACAACTTTGCTACACCAAGCACCATCCTGATGGTTCAGAAAGACAGTTTGCAGTCGTTCTTCGAAAAGAGCAAGTTGGCAGATAGCCGTACTTCTTATACGGCAAGCTACAGCAGTACCGGCACCTACAAGAATGCCTATACATTCCAGAATATCGCCAACCTGGTTTCTGCCATGTATAAGAACAAGGGCAAGGGGGAAAACTGGAATAAAGTAGTACTGGTTCCTGTAAACGTCATCACAACCACACAGGGCTATACTACCGTCATCTCCAAGATTAATCACGATATGTCACTCGCTTCTACCCGACTGAAAAGAGGTGTAATAACCACCGACAGCAACGGCAAGGAGACAAGTCCTATACAGATAAAGGTGATTTACAGTAAGTTTAAAGAAGAATAAGCATTCATAACGCAAAGTAAAAAAGGAAACGAAACATGGCTGATAATTTTTTGGAGCGTCATCGCGAAGAATACGAAATACGCAAGGCTGCATGGCTCAAGAAAAAGAAACTATTCATGAAGTCAGGCAAGAAACAGAAGCCCCAGACACAGATGCCACGTCCTGAAGACGAAGCGTTATAAACACGAAAAAATTCAGAATCCTGAGAAAGAGGGTGTATCATAAAGCATTTGAATGTTTATGATACACCCTCTTAACTTTGCCGGTTAATCCTTAAAAACTGCCGCATAAGTACAATAAAAGCCACTTAATACAAAATAAAGCAAAATTAATTTGGAGTTTACCCATTTTTTTTATATCTTTGCATTGTGAACTTAAAAGTATTAAATATTAAACAGACAAAAAGCAATAAAATAAAAATAATCAAGATATTAGTAGAGATACTGGTCTATGGGTTTGACTTTTCTAAGAACTTGCATTTAAGGATACAAGATATTTGCAGGATACAAGTTACTTGCAATATATGAGATACTTGGTTTATGTTTATAGATAATGGAGAAATTACTCTCATAAAGAATTTGTTTTTAAGTTTAAACAAAAATGCTAAAGTTAGATGTTAGTAATTATAAGTCCCCGTAGTGACCGTGAGGCTACTGCGGGGACGCTTTTTCAATTTATAGTATATAGAAACAAAAAGGGCAAGACCAGAGATGGTCTTGCCCAATCTATTTTTATAACTCTTTATCTATATTATAAGATTCTACCTGTAAGAGAGAACTTCAAAACAGGATAAACCTTCAAGTCTTTTACGAACTTAGAGAGATCATCCTCGCCAGCATCTTCCAATGCCTTATTGATATCTATCTCGTTACCATTCTGGTAAACCTTGAGCTTACCCATGAACTGGCAACCCAACTCAATGCGGCAACCGATACGGTTCTTAGGAACCAGACGACCGAAACCTAAACCGAGGTATGGACGAACATTCTTGCAACGGATATCGCCCTGAAGGTTATAATTCTCATCGAGCTCCAAGTTGTAACCACCCAAGTTGGCTGATATAGCCTTACGGAACTGACTCTCCAAGTTTGGATTATCTTTCATAGTATCTATTAGAGAAGTCACGAAGTTCATCGCAAGAACCAGTAACCTCAGCAATCTTCTCACCACCAATAGACAAACCAGCTGCGATAAAGAACTTGCTGCCACCACCGAATGGATACAGATTAGCCTTTACATTAAAGGTGGTACGGTCGAATGCCCCTTCTGCATGAATGGTTGCACTGGTTGGGTACTGAAAATCAGGTACTTGAGGCAAAGAACTGGTATTGACATCTACATCCAAATCACCAGACAGTTTGAAAGATGGCATGATGTTCACACCTGCTTCTACCTCAAGGAAGTTAGTAACAGGAGCAGCCACACCAACACTAATACCCTCGGTACTTGCACCCACGTTAAGACCAACATGGTTAAAGATACCGCGCTTGTAATCGCTCTGTGCCATTACACTTCCTACACCAGCAAGCAGAATTACTGCCATCATCATTAATTTCTTCATAATCGTTCTGTTTATAAGTTAAATATTAAACGTTTTTTGCATATCGTTCGTAAATATGCTACAAATATAAACAAAAGTTACAAGAAGAACAAATAATCACACAAAAAATTAAGACTCTTTAGTACTTTAGCATACAAAAGAGCCCTAATATATTATTAAAAACGCAAAATCAGACTACTGAACTTAATCTACTACCGTAAACTTGGCATATTTCAGCAGAAGCTGTTTGGTGCCAGAATGAACGAACTCAACCGTAGCCTTCGTATTCTCACCAGTACCTTCAATCTTCAACACCGTTCCCCGTCCAAAACGCTGATGTTCAATCTTCATTCCCTCTTGTAAACCGCAAGAAGAACTGCCAGCAAATGAAGCTGTAGAAGAAGAAACTGATGGTGCAGAAGATCCAGTACCGCGAGAAGCAGGATGAGAAGAATGCGCCTCCATATAACGCTTCGCTGCATTCAGCGCTCTAACAGACTTGAAATTGCCTTCAGAGAGAGATGAGCGTCCGGAAGTACGTGAAGTCTCAGGTTCATCATCAAAGAGAGAAGGCTTAGGATCTGCTACAAACTGCGATGCTACCGGTTTGGAATTCTGATACCTGCTACTGTATCTAGGCTGCTCAGCATCCTCCCACGGTCTGCGAGGACGTTGCGCTCTCGCCCACTCCGGTTGGTCAGACATAGAGCCAAACAAGCTTCCACCAGCCTCATCCAGGCTATCAATCAACTTGCCGTCAATCTCATCGATAAACCGACTCGGATTATCAAACTCCATCTTGCCATATCGCCAGCGGTTCTTGGCGTTCGTCAGGATACAATGTTTCTCAGCTCGCGTAATGGCAACGTAAAGCAATCTCCGTTCCTCCTCCAGTTCTCGGAGGGAAGCAGCAGAAAGCGGACTTGGGAAGATATTCTCTTCCAAACCAACCACGAAGACCGTAGGAAACTCCAGACCCTTGGCAGCATGAACCGTCATCAGAGAAACACGAGGTTCATCCTTATCACCATCGCTGTCAGCATCGGTAAGCAGTGCCACATCCTGCAGATAATCCTTCAGGAAGAGTTCGTCAAACCTTCCCTCTTCACGGCGTTCCTCCACAAAAGCCGACATACCGCTCAAGAATTCCTCCAGGTTCTCCTGACGTGCCAGATCATCGGCATCCTTGCCCGACATGATATCCTGACTGATACCACTCTCCTTGATAATGGCATCACCCAATTCATAGACATCCGTGGTTTGAGCCCGTTCGATAAACGAAGAAATCAGCAATCTGAAGGTTTCCAGCTTGTTCATCGTACCCTTGTTTACCGCCAGTCCATACCGCTCAGGAGCACCGATTACCTCCCAGAAACTCACCTGGTTCTGATGGGCACAGTCAGCAATCTTCAGCACCGTAGTAGCCCCTATTCCTCGTGCCGGATAGTTGATGATACGCTTGATAGCCTCTTCATCATCCGGATTCGCCACCAGACGGAAATATGCAATAATATCCTTAATTTCCTTGCGCTGGTAGAAACTCAGTCCGCCATAAATGCGATAAGGAATACCCTGCTTTCTGAACTCCTCCTCGAAGCTGCGGCTCTGGGCATTGGTGCGGTAGAGAATGGCAAAATCACTATACTGGCAACCATCCTCGCGCCGGATACGCTTCACGTCCTTCGCCACAATCGCCGCCTCTTCCTTGTCGCTGTAAGCAGGCTTATACTGAATCTTCTCACCCTTCGCATTCTCGCTGAACACATCCTTAGGAATCTGGTTGCGGTTATGCTTGATCAGACTGTTAGCCGCCTCAACGATGGTCTGGGTAGAGCGGTAGTTCTGTTCCAGTTTGAAGAGACGCGTGCCCTGAAACTGGCGCTGATAGTTGAGAATATTATCGATATTGGCACCACGGAAACTATAGATACTCTGCGAGTCATCACCCACGGCACAAACACGCTGCTTCTCCTGACAGAGTTGCATGACGATAGACATCTGAACGTGATTGGTATCCTGATACTCATCCACCAGAACATAATCGAAGCGGGCGGCATATTTGTGGCGAATATCCTCATGTTCTCTGAAGAGCTGATAGGTAAGCGTCAGCAAATCATCGAAATCCATGGCATTGGCCTGCTTGCAACGCTGCACGTAAGCCACGAAAATCTTACCAACCTCAGGCATCTGCGCACGCTTGTTCTGCTCGAAGATAGCCGCATCGCTCTCATAAGCCGCAGCACTCATCAGGTTGTTCTTCGCCATCGAAATCTTGGCATGAACGGCAGCAGGCTTATACTTCTTATCATCTAGCCCCATCTCCTTCACTATCGCCTTGATCAGCGAGCGCGAGTCACTTTCATCATAAATGGTAAAGTTGTTGTTGAAGCCGATATGCTCAGCCTCCGCTCTCAGGATTCGGGAGAAGATGCTGTGGAAGGTACCCATATAGAGATGCTGGGCGAGATCATTTCCCACCAGTTTTCCGATACGTTCCTTCATCTCCCTTGCCGCCTTATTGGTAAAGGTGAGCGCCATGATGCTCCAGGGTTTCATGCCCTGGCTCAGGAGATAAGCTATTTTATAAGTAAGCACACGCGTTTTACCCGAACCTGCACCGGCTATCACCAGCGAAGGTCCGTCAATATATTCTACCGCAGCACGCTGCGCTTCGTTCAAGTCTTTCAGTAAATCCATGAATCAATATTTGAGGCAAAAAACTATTTTAAGGTCACCCCTATCAACTATAAACTATAAACTAAGTATTACTTCCCCCTATATCCGCCCACAGCCGTGCCTGGGTCGAAATCTTCGCCCTCACGAGGGAAGGTAGGGATAAATCTCATCTGATGTTCTATCTGTCGCTGGCGCTTCTTCATATAAGCGCTAGGATGCAGCGAACTGAATTTGCGCGGATTAGGAAGTGTAGCTGCTATCAGCGCACACTCGCCACGAAACAGATCTTTCGCTTTCTTGTCGAAATGATATTCTGCAACCGCATCCACACCATAGATACCCGGTCCCATCTCAATGCTGTTGAGATAAACCTCCATGATGCGCTGCTTGCTCCACATCATTTCGATGAGGAAGGTAAAGTAGACTTCAAATCCCTTGCGGGTCCATGAACGGCCAGGCCACAGGAAGACATTCTTAGCAGTCTGCTGACTGATGGTACTTGCTCCATGCACCTTTCCACCACGTGCATTATTCTTCGCCGCACTCTCGATGGCATTGAAGTCGAAACCGTGATGCTTCAGAAATCTCGCATCTTCGCTTGCCATTACCGCCACTGGCATGTGAGGCGAAATCTTATCCATCGAAACCCAATGATGATGCAGGGTAATACTCTCTCCATCAGCTACTTGCTGAAAGCATCGGATAAACATCAGAGGAGTGACATACACAGGAATGAACCTATATGCCACTACAGCAAGAATGGTGGTACTGAAAAACAGCACCACCACCCATTTTACTATATTCTTGATTTTCTTCAAAATCATCTATTTAGTTTTTCCCTTCCGGGAGCATGAAACTTATTACTTCAATGTACCGTTGTTGGCTGCGTTAACCATAGCCTGGCTAGCATACATGTAAACCTCTACACGACGGTTCTGGGCGCAAGCAGCAGTAGTATTAACAACAGGGTTAGCAGAACCAAAACCCTGAACATTCTTTACCTGACGGCTGGTAACACCGCAAGAAGCGAGATAGTTGTAAACTGCCTCAGCACGTTTCTGGCTCAATGGCAAGTTGATACCGTCATTACCTGTAGCATCGGTATAACCCTGGATAGAAACCTCGCAGTCGGTATTGTTCTTCAATACACCGGCAAACTGAGCCAAATCAGTCTTTGCGCTGCTGCTGAGAGTAGAACCGTTAGTTGGGAAGAGGATACCAGAAGCAAATGTTACCTTAACGGCAGACAAGCCATTGGCATCTGTTACAGTCTCAACCTGTGCATTCTTCACCCGTTCAGCCTCAGCCTTCACCTTATCCATGTGCTTTCCGATGAGGTTACCAGCACCGCCTCCAACAGCTGCACCGATAGCAGCACCAACAAGTGCACCTGTACCACGATGGCTATTATTGAGCAATCCACCAACGATAGCACCCAGAGCTGCACCAGAACCGGCACCTACAGCTGTACCAGTCTTCTGATTGGTTCCACAACTTGAGAAAAGCAAGCACAAAGAGAGGCCTGCAACTGCAAAATTAGTCTTTTTCATTTTAAAATCTCCTATATTTATGTTATTTAATTGCAAAGATAACTCTTTTTTCTCCATAATGGAGAGTTTTCTAATATTTTTTTGTATTTTTGCATGCAAATTTAAGGGTATTTGTCGAAATAGAGCTAGGAAATCACCTATTTGGGGGTGGAAAATCCCTAAAAGTTGGATTTCAGACACCTGCAGACAGATGAACTGCCGGCAGCAGATGATGAAGGCTCATGCTTATACCTTAATATATAAATAACAGAAGAAATAAAAAACAAAATAAATAGAATAAAGCAATATGGCTAAAGAACTCAAGAATTTAACCAAGCGCGCTGACAACTACAGTCAGTGGTACAATGATTTGGTAGTAAAGGCTGATCTCGCTGAGTTGTCACCAGTTCGTGGTTGTATGATTATCAAACCATACGGTTACGCAATCTGGGAGAAGATGCAGCAGCAGCTCGACAAGATGTTTAAGCAGACAGGAGTACAGAACGCATACTTCCCTCTCCTCATCCCGAAGAGTTTCTTCTCTCGTGAGGCTGAGCACGTGGCAGGTTTCGCCAAGGAGTGTGCCGTAGTTACCCACTACCGCCTCCGTTCTACAGAGGATGGCAAAGAGGTTGAGGTGGATCCTAACGCAAAGCTCGATGAGGAGCTCATCATCCGTCCTACTTCTGAGACCATCATCTGGAACACCTATAAGAACTGGATCCATTCATGGCGTGATCTCCCTATCCTCTGCAACCAGTGGTGTAACGTAATGCGTTGGGAGATGCGTACCCGTCCGTTCCTCCGTACTTCTGAGTTCCTCTGGCAGGAGGGTCATACCGCTCATGCCACTAAGGAAGAGGCTGAGGCAAAGGCTCAGGAGATGCTCAAGGTTTACGCTGATTTTGCAGAGAACTACATGGGCGTTCCTGTATTGCAGGGTGTGAAGAGTGAGACTGAGCGTTTCGCCGGTGCTCTCAACACTTATACCATCGAGGCAATGATGCAGGATGGTAAGGCTCTCCAGAGCGGTACTTCTCACTTCCTGGGTCAGAACTTCGCCAAGAGTTTCGATGTTACATACTTGAACAAGGAGAACAAGCCTGAGTATGTATGGGCTACTTCATGGGGTGTTTCTACCCGACTGATGGGTGCCCTCATTATGGTTCACAGCGATGATAACGGTCTGGTATTGCCTCCAAAGCTGGCTCCTATCCAGGTGGTTATCGTTCCTATCAACAAGGGCGACGAGCAGTTGGCTCAGATTACTGCTAAGTTGCAGCCTGTCATCGACCAGCTCCGCGAGTTGGGCATCACCGTGAAGTATGATGACAACCCTGCCAAGCGTCCTGGCTTCAAGTTCGCTGACTATGAGTTGAAGGGTGTTCCAGTTCGTCTGGCTATGGGTGGCCGTGACTTGGAGAACAACACCATCGAGATTATGCGCCGTGATACCTTGGAGAAGGAGAACGTAAGCTTCGACGGCATCGTAGAGCGCGTGAAGGATATGTTGGAAGACATCCAGAAGAACATCTTCGAGAAGGCTCGTGCTTACCGTGATGCTCACGTTTATGAGTGCGACAACTACGAGGAGTTCAAGGAGCGTGTGAAGAACGGTGGTTTCTTCCTCTGCCATTGGGACGGTACAGCCGAGACCGAGGCTAAGATCAAGGAGGAGACTCAGGCTACCATCCGTTGCGTGCCTTTCGCTTACGAGCAGACTCCAGGTGTAGATATGGTAAGCGGCAAGCCAGCCGTAGCCCGTGTCATCATCGCAAGAAGCTATTAATCATCCCCGGTGTCGGGAGTTCATCCTGACACCATAATATATTTAATATGAGGCAGTTGATACTATACATCCTTTTTCTGGTGTCCATGGTCTTCTCAGGCTATGGAGAGGTATCTGCTGCCTCTATTTCTTTTACTCCCGAGGATTCTTATACCGAAGATGCAAGCCATAAGAAAGATGGCTTGGCGAAGGTTGAGTATGACAAGAGCCAGCCTGAGGCACAGCTTGAAAACGCCTCACAGCTTGCTTACCGCATCTGTAGCAGCCGTCCGCAGCGCTTATTGCCAAGTGGCAACATGCACAACAGTCAGACTGCCAGCAGATTGCTTACAAATAGAATCCGTTATTTATCATCCCTTTTATCAGCTATAGAAGGTGGCATGGAGCCTTTCCGACAGGAAACTGCCCCAATCCACTTTGATGTCGCCAGCAAGTATTATATCATTTGCCTGCGGCGTCTGCTCTGTTAGTGCTTATTCTTTTCTCTTTTTAAAATATCATATAGGTTTATCGCATCTTTCCTAAGAATTGCGATAAGACTGGTTACACCCCTATTCAAAACAAAAAACAGTTCAATATATATTATTTTTCAAGAATTAAGAATAAGCAAATAACAGTATAAAATTATGGCAAAGATTAATCATTTAGAGATGGGTGCTGATGTTTTGGCACTCCAGGATGTACAGGTAAAGAAAGGTTTCATGGGTTTGACTGTCAAGCTCATCTATCAACCTACCAACAGTGTGATTAAGATAAAAGAGAAGGAATATTCTGCAGAGGATGGAAGAAAGCTTGAGAATATCCTCAGTGCAGCCCCTAAGGATGTAGAAGCAGCGATCAGCAACTTCCCTGTTTCTGCCATCAGCATGGGTAATATGAAGTTACAGGCTTGCATCTCTGACGACCACCAGTTTGTTGCCACACAGCTCCTTGCCTTCAAGGATTTCGGTTACAAGCCGGTTACAGAGATGAAGACCTATACAGGAAAGACAGCCGAAGCTTTCGCTCAGTTGTTTTAGTTATATCACAGTATCGGGACAGGGGACAGAACAATTCCTCTGTCCCTTTTTTATTTTATAGGTATAGGATGAAATCTTTATTTGAAAGAAGGCGGTTCATTCCCCTCTTCCCAATTACGGTAATGCTTAGGCGACAGACCGGTATGTTTCTTGAAGAAGGTTCCGAAGGCTGAAGCATTGGGAAAACTGAGTTCATTGGCTATCTGCTGTATCGTCTTCGTGGTGTTCTTCATCAGATAGATACTGCGACGGATCATCGCCTTGAAAAGCAACTGCTGGACCGTCTGACCGCAAACCGACTTGACCAGTACCGACAGATATTTCGGTGTAAGACAGAGTTCGTCTGCATAGAAAGCCACACTGCGCTCACGCATATAATTCTTCTCTATCAACAGTACCAGCGACTCAAAGATGGCAATCTTCCGTTCCATCTCCTTGCCGGCAGCCTTGAACGATGCCGAGAAGATGCTGCACAAACGGTACGTAACAGCCATCAGCAACAGTTTCTGCTCATGCACACAATAGGCATCCAGTTCACCACTCTTCTCTTTTTCCAGCTCCAATTTCCTCAACATCAGGGCATAGGAAGTAAGCATATCCTCATAGCCCGTCGTCCTGACATGGCAGGGTTTGGGATAAATCGTAGCATAAAGACGCATGGTAACCACGGTATTGCCCAACATGTGACGAATCTGTTCAGCACGGTAAAAAAGAAGGGTATATTTAAGGTTCTTGCCCGTTTCCTGCACATGAAACATCACTCCTTTGGAGAGGAAAACGGTTTCACCCTCAGATGCAACAAAGGATGTTCCGTCTACACAGAAACGGAACATCCCCTGATGACAGATTACGATTCCGACATAGTCGGAGTAGAAAGGCTGCATCAACAGCTGAGGAAACTCCTGAGCCTCATATATGATGATATTATCTGTTATTTTCATGATGAATATGGGTCTGTTATCTTCAGATTTAACTGCGAAGATAACAAAAATATCCATTCATCAGATGAGCAGCCTGTATCTTTTATGATATTTTAGCACTCCCCTACCTTCTTCCCAGGGATTTCACATCTACATTCTTCAGCAGATATTCACGCGTCAGTTCCCTGATATTGCGCTTGCGCCAAGGGAGAACGAGCATCAGTCCGGCACACAGCAGACAGCCGTAGAAGGTCCAGCCTGCCATCTCCTTGATGCTCACCAGCGTGGCCTGTACCTGTACCTTTCCCTTCGTACTCATGGCAGCCATATTCAGCGCCTCGGTTACACTCTTGCCCTGATATTGCATGCCTCTCACCGTCTGGTCGTAAGTCTTTGCCGTCTCGATGTTCGTGCGGTCGTAATCCTGGGCAAAGCGGGTTACATAATACTGCTGTCTGTGCTGAAGCACATTGGTATAGAGCGCTGAGCCGATGCAAGGGGCAATGACCATACGAACGGTAAGCATGATGCAAACCCAGGTTGACATGAAGCGGTAAGGCATGCGCTGGTTGGCTATCGTGGAGATGAGCGAATAGAGCAGCATCATTCCCGTAGAACGGATGATGATAGGCCATTTCATGCGCTCATATATGCCGTCGTTCTGTACCTCGAAATACATAAAGAGGGCGTAGCCTCCGATAAAGAGGAAGCCCAGACAGTACATCCACTTCAGGTGAACATTCTTGGCTCTGGCGAAGACGGCGAATATCAGTCCCACGGTGTAGCCCACCATCACCCAGTTGCCTAGCGTGGCGTTCTGCCAGTTATCTATCTTCATGCTCACATTGGTGAACACGTTGACAAACATGGCACTCGAATTGCAGACCATCAGCAGGAAGAAGAGCAGGATGCCGTAGTTGATGACCCTGAGCTGGAACACCTCCATGATGAAATAAGGTGAACGCCGCGTCTTCTCCAGATAGATGAACAGAGCGGTAAAGATAAGACAGACCACCGAAGAGAAACGGATGGTTGGATCATCAAACCAGTCGAGCGTCTTGCCGAATACCATGACATAAGCAAACGAACAGAGCATGATGCTGAACACCGTAACATTGCCAAACTTCGACATCGTTATCGGGAACTTAGGCATCGGATACTTATGATAAGGCATGGTGAAGAACACGATGATGATGCCCGCCAGCATGAATGCCATCATGAAATGATAAACATACTGCCACTCATAGGCATAGGCAAGCCATGCCGTTAGCCAGGTTCCCAACTGTCCGATAATCATGAAGAAGAGATAGATAACCGGCTGCGACACCATCTTCTCCGAATCTACCGCATCCCATGCTTCCTCGGTAGTAGGCTCGCATCCCGGAGTGATATTCCTCGTAGCCTCTATTCCGAAACCATATCTGATGAGCACGAAGAGATGCGCCATCAGCAGCGTCTGGCGGACAAACCCCATCAGCAGACTGCACAGTCCGAGTATGAACAGCGAGTCGGTCTGGGCACACACGAAACTGAGAATAAAGAGAATGGAGAAGCCCACGATGCACATCATCTTCTCTCTACGGATGCACACCAGATCATAGAAGAACGGCGAGAAAGCCGCCATTCCTATCGAGGTGCAGAAGCCCGCAAAGGCGATGTATTCCGACTGGATGCCGAGCCCGCTCATCATCTCGCCGCTGTTGGCAGAATAAACGCCACTCATCGTAATCATCGGCACGAAGAGGATGATCATGAAGATGATGCCGAGCGGTTTGGGCACCCAATCATAAAACGGATAATTCTTATATTCTTCTTCCATATATTACTTCATTTCCATCTAGCTGTTTTTTTACTTTCTCTCAGCCTTGACAACCACCATCATGCCGGCAGCAAGATGCTCATTATCCTCTTTGCTGAGGTTGTTGAAATCGATTCTTACAGGCACACGCTGCTGAATCTTGACAAAGTTGCCAGCAGAATTGTCTGTAGGTACCAGCGAATATTTCGAACCGGTAGCACCAGAAATGGCGGTCACCGTACCCTCAAACTCCTTGTTACTGATGGCATCTACGGTCATACGCACCTTCTGTCCTACATAGAGATTCTCTATCTGGGTTTCCTTATAGTTGGCAATCACCCATTTGTTGTTGGTTGGAATGATGTAGGTAATGGTGGTTCCTGCATTCACCATCTGTCCCTCCTCGATAGAGCGGCGACCCAGTTTACC
>OIWU01001300.1_pt1 | contig 25384 bp, 22 predicted proteins | sample 1587711 | NCBI WGS metagenome assembly OIWU01 (sample SAMEA3888909, study PRJEB22519) | human gut metagenome | biome: human gut; feature: human-associated habitat; material: faeces | place: Denmark | collected 2010 | reverse complement strand
CACCGAAGGACTTTGATCTGAATGTCTACTTGAACTCAATGTTCCGGATGTACAATGGCCAGAGAAAGCAGATCGAGCTGGTGTGCAGCAACGATGTCATGGATGCGATCATAGATAAGTTTGGCAAGGATGTTCCTGTGCTTGCCAACGACATGAAATCATTCCGCGTATTGGTGAACACTTCCATTGGCAGCGTCTTCTATAGCTGGATATTTGGATTTGGTGGAAGGGTGTCCATAAAAGCACCAGAGGAAGTTAAGGCAGAGTATGCCAAAATGGTTTTCGATGCGGCCAGGGCGCTCGAAGAATAAAGTCTATCCCGATATTCAGCCATTGGTGAGGTGTTTTTGTGGCACATAGCTATACTCGCAGCGAGCTAACTGAATACTTCTTCGAGGCCCTTGACATGTTCAATGATTGTCTGGACTCGGATATCTCAAAAGATAATATACTGCTGGAGTTCTTTACGCCTGCAAATGGAATTGCGGTATACGAGGGCTTCTGCGGAGCACATTTTCCAAAAATGCTTGAGGAGCCGTATAAAGAAGCCGGTTATTTTGAGTCGTTTGGAGCGCAGGCTTTTGTAAACGATACAGAATATGGAGTGTTAATCAGAGAGGATATTGACTTCACACTGGGCGAAGTCCTTCAGATGTTTCTCCATGAGATTTCCCACCTTTACTGCACAAAGAACGAGATCAAGGGAGGCAACTTCTTTGATAAATACTGTATGGGATCAGAACCGGAAGATGGTATGATGAATGCCGGTTATGCAATCTGGCGTGAAGCAGTAGCCGACATTATGGCAGACTCTATTATCAGTGAATATGCCACGATAGCACTTTCTTCCGTAAAAGGAATCGTAAAAGAGTATTATGGAGAACTCTCAGCGTCCAACCCGGACTCAAAGAAAGCAATGTCCTTGATCATCGTGTACATCATGATCTCAAGAGAGGTAGCTTCAACAAGGGATTGGAATGTGGCCAACAGAGCCATCAAAAGAAGTATCAGTATAGATGAACCGCTTCTGGAAGCAATGCTGAAGCATGTCTTTGACCAACTTCACCGAAGTCCTTTTTGGGAAATCACTCCTGAGTTCATTATGACGCTCGGAGAAATATATGTTAGCTTGCTGTCGCACATCATTTTGAAAGGCTTTTTGCAGAACTGATTCTTCCGCTCATCTAAAGAGCCCACAATACCATAATAAGACACACGAGCTTCGAGGTGCAGCCAATTGGCCGCACCTCGTTTTAGATTTATTGTTACCCTCTTGTAATTTTCTCCGCGATGAGTATAATAACGATAGTGGGATTTGAAATCCCAAATAGAAACAGAGGTGCTGGTATGAGGACAAAAGACCAAGGAACTCTCGATAAGATACTGAAGTTCGTAAACAAGTATTATCAAGAAAATCGTGTTGCTCCCACGATTAGCGAGGTTGCTGCTGGCGTCGGTGTGGCCAGATCGACAACTCATCGTTACATTCAGGAACTCAGCGATAGAGATTTGCTTGATTATGGAAGAGGTATTCTTTCTGCCCCTGAGAGCGCCAAGATGAAGACGGCCTACATTGCCGCCCCGTTAGTTGGCTCGATTTATTGCGGCTCTCCGGAAGAGGAAGAGGAAAACGTCGAGGAATATGTCAGCCTTCCTGTTTCTTTATTTGGCAAAGGAGACTTTTATATTCTCCGGGCCAAAGGCGATTCGATGGTCGATGCCGGTATCGACGAAGGTGATCTGCTGGTGATAGAGCGTAATTGCCCTGCTTCCGAAGGGGATATAGTCGTTGCGCTCGATCAGGAACAGCAGAACACGCTAAAAAGGTACGTTGGCTTCGACAACGATGAAAAGTGCTTTATCCTTGCTTACGAGAATGAAGCACGGTATCCGGGAGAGGTCATAAAACTGAAGAGCTTCGAGGTTCAAGGTGTAGCTCGTCACGTAATAAAGGCTCTCTAAAACAAATTATCTTAATTGATGGGAGATGTTTTGGTTGAACTCTGTTGACGTGAAATGTCCGATTTGCGGGGCTATGAATGAGTCTCTTAATTTAGAAGAAACCGATGGGTGGATGGAATGCGAGAGCTGTGGAAACGCGGTCCAAATAATGAAATACGTTAAGACCAGGCGTGTACCGTGCTTTCAGATGCACGATTGTCAGGTGCTCGTACCGCTTTCGCAAAAGTAATGGCAAAGGAGTACGGCGATGCTGGAGGATTGGACGATTTACTCCTGGTATTGCCCGAACTGTAGGAATGAAGTTGCGGGGCTAAAGAACAGTAAAAACCAGATAAGAGTAAAATGCAAAACTTGCGGGTCTGAAATGGTCCGTACAATAGTTGGACGGAGGCATGATGTAATTGACATCTACGCTCCGTCAGGGCAGGAACACAACGATTTAGAATTAAGGAGATACTGACATGACGATGATCGAGAGCTTCGTTAAAGAGCGCAATGAGGCGCTGTTTAGCTTGGATAGAAGGAAGATAGAAGCTTACCTCGTCAAGTATGGCGAGGGTGAAACCGCAAAAGCCCCTGATATGCTCTTTTGGGCGAGCGTTTATAAGGCTATCTGCGGAATTAAGGGAGCACCGAAGGATGTACTGGAGAAAGCCCATACCTGGCTTTCCCGTAATGGGTTCTCTATTCCGTCCTAATAGGTAATCTGACAACTGAATCAACGGCATCACGACGGAGCGGTCGGGCTGAAACAGGGCCACACTAAATCCGATTCCAGGTCACTTGACCGTGTGGCAGAAATGCCCGAACCCAACCGGTAGTTATTCCAGACATACGTGAGAGGCCACCGGCAAGGCAAGACACTATAGCTCTATCTATAGGTCTACCTTGTCGGTGGCCTTTTTCTTTTTCTTACCGGCAAACAACAAATACATATTCGCAGCCTGAAGTACAAGGGCCAAGGATACAAATACGCTGATTTCAAATTCGTTTGAAAAAGCCGTATGGGTACCCTTAGATTTCTGCACCCTTTTTCAGGCAGGCAGCATCGGGAGTCCTTTTCGCCAGCGTAGTTGTGTCCTTCGGACCGCAGCAGGCGGAAAGGACTTTTTATGCGCGTAAAGTGGCTCTGCTATGTAGCAGCGTACCCGTGATCTCCGAATTTTTGACCTCAACTCAAAAAATCAAAATTCAAGGAGATTACGGAAATGAAAAATACGTTTTTGGTTCTTAATGACCCGAAGAATCCCAAGTCAGGATTGCGTGTAGCAACACTGGCTGAATGGGATCAAATATTGAAAGCTAATAAGGAACTGCCGCGTGAACAGCGCAGATTCTTTATCGCGGACTCTTTTGAGGACTGTGGCGAGATTGATTGCATGTACATCGAAACTACGCGAGAAGAGTATAACAAGTGGCATTCAGATAGGCAGGAGACATATCGAAAAAGAAAGTGTGGAGATAATTATTCTGTTTTTCCTTTTTCAGAGCCTGTATATGGATCTGAGGAAGAACTTGAACTGGAGGATACAGTTTCTGATGGGTTTGACCTCGAAGAATATGTTACGGATTCGGTTTTGATTGATGAAATACGAGAAGCAGTTAAGAAAAGAAATGTGTGGGAGATAGACTTTTTTGATTATTGTCTCAATGGATCATTCAGAAGCTGCAACAAAGAAATGCGAGAAAAATATGGTATTTCACATGAGACATTAAATCGAAGAAAACAGAAATTCATATTATTTCTCAAAAATTTTCTGAAAGGTGTTGAAAAATAAGCTCTCGATGTTGCGGTATAGGAGTAGAGGGATAAATCTTTTGAGGAGGGTATTCATGAATAGCATCTACAAAGGTGATCTTTTCTACGCCGATCTCGGAGAAACAGTTGGCTCAGAGCAAAGCGGCTGTAGGCCGGTGCTGATCATTCAGAACAATGTTGGCAATAGATACAGCCCTACCGTTATTGTTTCGCCGCTAACGAAACAGTACAAGAAGATGATGCAGCCTACTTATGTCGCGTTAGGACACAGATTTGGTTTGACTGAAGACTCAGTCGCTTTGCTTGAACAGATTCGCACGATTGACCGACTGAGGCTCCGCAGATACATCGGAACGGTAGATTCAGAAACGATGAATCAGATAGACCGGGCAATAACTATCAGCTTCGGATTGAAGGAGGAGGTGTAGACATGACACAAAAAGAAAAATTAGAGCTGGTACCGGTGTGGCTTAAGACTACACTGACTCTTGACGAGGCTACTGCTTACTCAGGATTAGGCAGAGACAAGCTCATTGAGCTTTCCGTGAAGGACGAGCTCGGACTAGTTCTTTGGGTAGGCCGAAAGAGACTGTTTAAGCGTCAGAAGCTCGATGATTATATCAATAGGGAGTATTCTGTGTGAGCCTGACGTCAAATGTGCAAACCGGTCAATATTGGCTGGTTTGCACATTTGGAATCCTCCAGCGATTTCATTATTATAAGAGCACCAACAACGAAATGGAGGGCTCTATATGAAATACGATGAAAAACTACGAATCGTTCCTGTTTGGGAAAAGGCAATGCTGACCGTGGATGAAGCTGTCGCATATTCTGGGATCGGCAGAGACAAGCTTATTGAACTGGCGGAAAGGGAAAGCAGCTTGATCCTTTGGGTGGGCAGTAAGCGTCTCTTTAAGCGTAAAAAGCTCGATGAGATCATTGAAAACGTACATTTGATTTAGGGAGGTACATGATGGGAAAAACAATAAAAAGGAACGTCCGGTTTGATAGTCATCATATCCGGCTGAAAAAGGGAGAGACAGAGAAAGCAAAGGGCGGATATGAGTATCGCTGGACAACGGATGACGGAAAACGGCATTCTGTTTTCGCTCCAACGTTGGAACGCCTGCGTGAGATCGAGGAGGATCTGATTGTTGACGAACATGACGGGATTAAAACAGATGTAAAAGCTCTCACAGTAAATGACTGCTATTGGCTCTGGAAAAATATGAAGAGGGGCGTTAAAGACAGCACATTTAAGAATTACATCTATATGTACGAAACTTTCGTGATGCCGACCTTCGGACAGAAAAGAGTGACGCAGGTTAAAAAGTCAGATGTAAAGCGTTTTTACAATCGCCTCGCGGATGACAAAATCCTTAAAATCTCGACTATCGACAATATCCACAATATTCTGCATCAAGTATTCCAGGTTGCCGTGGATGACAATTATATCCGTCTGAACCCAACAGACAAGATGCTCAAGGAATTGAAGATCGCTCATAATCATGAGGTTGATAAGCGCAAAGCATTGACCCTTGCCCAGCAGGAACTCTTCATCGACTTCATTCAGAAGTCGCCAAAGTATCAGAGGTGGTATCCGGTATTCTTTATCATGCTTAATACCGGAATGCGAGTAGGCGAGCTCACCGGGCTTCGATGGAAGGACGTTGATTTTGAGAACGGGTATATCGACGTTAATCATACGCTTGTATACTACAATCACAGGGATGCACTTGGGTGCTATTTCAGCATAAACACGCCAAAGACTGAAGCTGGTACAAGAAAGATTCCGATGGCAAGCGGAGTACGAGAAGCTTTTGAATTGGAAAGGGAATATCAACGCGATACAGGAGTGGAAAATGTATCAAGGGTGGACGGCTATGATGACTTTATCTTCGTGAATCGCTTCGGACAAGTTCAGCATCAAGGCACATTGAACAAGGCGATCAAGAGAATCATGAGAGATTGCAATGATGAGGTCATTGAGAAAGAAGGCATCGAGAACGATCCTGTTCTGCTTCCGAACTTTAGCTGTCATACTCTTAGACACACCTTTGCTACCCGATTGTGTGAAAGCGGAATCAATGTAAAAGTTATTCAGGATGTGCTTGGCCATGCCGACATCTCTACCACGATGGACATTTACGTTGACGTAATGGATGAACTGAAAAAGAGAGAGATCGCTTCCTTTGACAGCTACATGGCGAAGTCAAGGGAGACCATCTGAAACATGGGCTTGCAGACTTTATAGTTTGCAAGCCCAGATTACTTTTGCACATTTCACAGAAAGAGCATTTCCGGATATACTGTTTATGCTAACGGGGAGGACTCGATATGAAGAACAGTATTTCCAAAATGCGACCGCAGCTTATTTCTGAATGGTCAAAGAAAAACTATCCGATAATGCCAGATGAGGTTCCGTATGGTTCAAATAAGCAGTATTGGTGGATTGGTCCCTGTGGGCACGAATGGCAGACCAGTGCAAAAGCAAGATCGGCTGGAGAGAAGTGTCCCATTTGTTCAAACACTCGAATCATACCTGGAATAAATGATCTACATACGCTCAGACCTAAACTATGTGAAGAATGGTCTGACAAGAATAAGCCTCTGGAACCGACGATGGTTAGCCTTGCAACACATAAGAAAGTTATTTGGAAATGTAAGTTGGGGCATGAGTGGACCGCCTCCGTTAAAAGTAGAACTCTGAATGGAACGGGATGTCCATATTGCTCACATAATGCTGTGCTTCCCGGGTTCAATGATCTTGCTACTCTTTTTCCGGAGGTTGCAGCAGAATGGTCCGACAGGAACTTACCGCTTTTGCCATCGCAGGTTACTCCGTTCAAAAACAAGAAAGCATGGTGGAAATGCAGTAATGGCCATGAATGGTATACGCTCATATCAACAAGATCCGGAGGGAGTAAATGCCCATATTGCAGTGGGATCATTACCCTAAAGGGCTTCAATGACTTCAAGACACTCTATCCTAATCTTGCGGCAGAGTGGTCTGATAAGAACGGTGATTTAAAGCCGGATCAGATCAACGAGAAATCGACCAAGAATGTTTGGTGGACTTGTAAGAAGTGCGGCAATGTGTGGAAGGGCGTCGTAAAGTCGAGAGTGAACGGACGAAAGTGCCCGGTGTGCTCTGAACGAGAGGTACTTGCCGGATATAATGATCTTGTAACAACAGACCCGCAGATCGTTATGGAATGGAATCGTACAATGAATGCAGGAGTAGCGCCATCCAGAGTATCACGCAATTCTCTTAGACCGGTTTGGTGGAAATGCGCATTAGGACATACATGGAAGGACAGGATTTGCAGCCGAACAATAGATAAGGCTCCGTGCCCGACTTGTGAGGCTGAGTTTAGAAGAATGCTGCCACAACTGATGCTTCTGCGCTATTCCAAGGATAATGATCTCACTGTAAAACTGAATGACACAAAAATGGTTGGCGTAGAGGTTGACGCATACATACCTGAGCTCAATACTGTCTTCACCGTAATAGACAGATCAACCAAGAGCACGAGCAACATCCAAATGGTCATAGAACATATTTGCAGAAGAAGTAAGATAAAGTATGTGAAGCTTGATACGCGCAAGGTTCCAGAAGAAGTGTGTAATGATATTAAGGTGGCATTACGAGCTGGCAATATCTTTATCAGGACAGACAGTGAGGAGGACGTGAGAACAGCTCGTAAGCAGTTCGGATTCTGGCGTCGCAAGAAATACATGGACGAAAACAGCCCAAAACCTTGAAATGGAGAGCTTTTTGTGCTACAATATTCCGGCAACGTGATGTCACGTTTTTTCTTGCAATTCATCGAAAACCATGCCTTTTCTCCAATTCTCCAGTTCTCCAATTTACTCTCCAATGCATTAGGGATTGAGCTAAAATAGCAGCGAATAGTGTGTTTTCGATGTGTGAGGAAAACAATTGGAACGGGATTGTGAGGGTTTAATAGTGATTGAACGTAGATGCAATGATGAAATCCCCACCATGAAGCCGCTGGATACGGACAAGAAGCCCGAAACGGCTGCGGACAAGCCCGCCGCAGCCGCGCCCGCACCACCGGTCGTTGAGGAGAAGATCGACTTTTCCAACGTGCAGATCGAGCCGCTGTTTGCGGATTTTGTGGACTTTGACACGTTCAGCAAGTCCGATTTCCGCGCCGTGAAGGTCAAGGCGTGCGAGGCCGTGAAGAAGTCGAAGAAGCTCCTGAAGTTCACACTCGACGACGGCACCGGCACGGACCGCGTGATCCTCTCCGGCATTCATGCCTATTACGAGCCGGAAGCGCTCGTGGGCAAGACCTGCATCGCCATCACGAACCTGCCGCCGCGGCCCATGATGGGCATTGATTCCTGCGGTATGCTGATTAGTGCCGTTCACCATGAGGGCGAGGAAGAAAAACTTCATCTTCTGATGGTTGATCCCCACATCCCTGCGGGTGCTAAGCTGTATTGATTTCTACCGAAATTTGCTGCGCTTACGCCTGACAATTTGACAGCCATGAAGCCCGCTGATTGCGATCAGCGGGCTTTTTTGTTTCCTAAAAAGATTTTTTGATTTTGGTGTTGAAAATAATGCTTTCGATGTTGCGGTACAGGAGTAGAGGCAAAAAACCTCACTGCTACTTGACAACTGAATGCACAAACGCAACCGTCACCTTGTAGATAATAGCAGCTTATGTATTTGCTACTTAAACTCAAATACTGGAGGTACTGCGTACACAGTTGACTATGCAATAAGTGTTGGGTGCCGAGTAAGTAATATTGCATAAGAACTACCAATCAAAACTCTTAAGAAAAAATGGCGGCAGTACTCTCATACCTGCCGCCAGACAAATGATATACATTTATTGTATTAGGTCCTCGAATGTAACATGGAATACTTCACAGATCTTTTGGATTTCAATATCAGTTACATATCTTTTTTGAGTTTCGATTCTGGTTATGACATTTTTATCCATATCGCAGCCTGAGATTTGCAACTCTCTGGCTAAATCTCGCTGGGAGAGTCCGTGCCTTTTTCGCAACTCAATCAATCACTCACTGATTAGATTCTTCCGCCCAGAATCAGATGTTGGTTTCGGCGCATTCTCGCATCCTCCCCGGCGCAGATTGTTGTCTCATTTTTCGCACCAACCTAATTGTATAGGATTATGCCCAAAAAACCGGTTGTAAAAGTGAGACAACTTTGTGCAAAAGGCTTGATTTTGTTCTAAATGTCGAGTATGATTAAAGTCGAATATTGGCAAAGCTGGCGGAAACGAATTCTTAGGCTCATAAGGAGCAGCCAGTTGTTGTAGCTGTTGTAGTCGGCATTGCGGATATTTCTATCTGCGGTGCCTTTTTGCTTTCTTGAAGGAGAGTCAAAATGAACGAGTATATGACAATAAAGCAAGCTGCGCAAAAATGGGGAATCGGAGAACGCAGAATCAACACGCTCTGTCAGGAAGGGCGTATTGAAGGTGCGGCCAAGTTCGGAAAATCATGGGCAATCCCTGCTGACGCTAAGAAGCCTATTGACCAGAGAATAAAGACCAGTAGGCATATTAAACAGAGCAATCATGAGTAATCATCTGTAATGATATCCTTTGGAAAGGTCGTGCGACAAAGTGAACGAATTACAAATCATAAGACTTGAAAACACAGATATCAGTGGGTGGGATTTTGCGACACTTCGAGCAGAATTGCAGAGCCGATTGGATTTCTACGCCAACTTGGTTTATACGGATGACACAATCAAGGATGCAAAAAAGAATCGTACCACACTTAACAAAGTGAAGAAAGTCATTGAGGATCGATGCTAAGAAAGCCTCTTTACAGGAGCTCGCAGATAAGCTCGGTATTGAGAACCCTCAAGCTCACCGAGCTTTGGCGGACGCAATCACGACTGCCAAAGTGTTCTTGAGACTGAAGGAGCTTAACGGACAAGACCAGCCAGCCAGCATTGATGATTTGCTTGGAGATCTTGATAACTGGTAATTATTTTGGCTGAAATAGTCACATGGACAGGTTCTGTCCACCCTCGTTTGGTATAATAAAGCATATGATGCGGATTATTCTGACGAAAGGAGAGTGCTTTGTGGATAAAAAGGTTGGTCGAATAATTAGCCTCTACAATCGAGTGGTGGACGGAGAAGTGTTAGTCAAGGCGGATGAGGCTGCCCGCTATGGCGTGAATGAAAAGTCTATTCAAAGAGACATCAACGACATACGCGCATACTTCTCTAATGATCCGGAATCAAACCGAGAATTGGTCTATGACCGCAGAAAAAAAGGATATGTTCTGGTTCAAAACACCAAAAAGGCCTTGACGAACAGCGAGATTCTGACGGTATGCAAAATCCTTCTTGAGAGCCGGTCGCTGACAAAAGCAGAGATGTATCCCATCATTGATAAGCTTCTGCAGTGCTGCGTTCCGTACAAAAACTATCGCCAGGTTTCGGAGTTGATCGGCAACGAAAAGTTCCACTATCTTGAGCCACACCATGGCAAAAAGTTTGTCGATGACATGTGGGATATCAGCAGCGCAGTCTATGAACACCGGCTTATGCGTATTTGCTACCAGAAGCTGAAAGAACCGGACAAAGTGATGCGTCTGGTCCAGCCGGTCGGCATCATGTTCTCAGAATACTATTTCTATCTATGTGCGTTCATCTGCGCCAGCGAAGAAATGCCGGATGTTCCGAAGCGACCTTTCCCCACGATCTACCGGATTGATCGTATCGCAGAATATGAGATTCTGCCTGAACACTTCCATGTTCCGTATGCGGATCGCTTCCAGGAGGGAGAGTTCAGAAAGAGAATTCAGTTCATGTTCGGCGGCGAGCTTAGAACAATTATGTTCAAGTACAAAGGGTTAAGTATAGAGTCCATTCTTGACCGTTTTCCGACCGCTGAGATCATCGAGCACGATGACAGCGGCTGGACGATAAAAGCCGAAGTCTACGGCGACGGCGTAGATATTTGGCTTAGAGGACAAGGTGACGTCATTGAGGTGATAGATGGAGGGAAAAGAGAATGAGTTTTCCGAACGACGATTTCATGAACTTCATGGGATATCGGAACATGGTGGTTGAAGAAAAGATCGAAGAGTGCCTGTCTGCTGCCCGCAGAGGCGAAACCGCAGTCAATATTGATAGAGGCGACTTGACAGATGAAGAGGTTAAATATCTTCAGGAGCAGGTTTCCCGTCGACTAATTAAATATAATGATTGAGCCGTAGAGATTTGGGTTAGAGGAGATTCAAATGAAGTATAGATTAATAGATAAGAAATACAGTTTTATCTCAATGTTCGATACAGAAACCGGAGCATACTTGCGTACGGGAATTCTAGACAAAAACGGAAAAGATACTGGTGTAGATCCTTTTATGGGTTCATTCCCAAATTTAATTGATGTGGGTGTCATGGGTCATTGTATCCATGGCAAAACGGGATTGTGCGCAAAGGCTGGAATAGGGTGTTATCAAAGTGGCTTGACAGTTGAAAAGCCTAATATGACGTTGGATAATTTTCAGTGGATTGCTAAGCAATGCCGTCATAAATGTAACCAGTTTGCTTTGGGCGGAAGAGGCGACCCGGATCAACACGAAGACTTTGAACGATTATTGCAAATATGCAGAGAAAACGATATCGTGCCGAATTTTACTACTTCAGGCTATGGTATGACTCCGGAAATTGCCGAAATTTGCAAGAAGTATTGTGGAGCGGTGGCGGTAAGCTGGTATCGTAGTGATTATACGATCAATGCGATACGAATGCTAATTGAGGCTGGGGTAAAAACAAATATCCATTATGTTTTAGGCAAGAACACTATCGAGGAGGCTATTGAACGATTAACAAAAAATAGTTTCCCGGACGGTATAAATGCAGTAGTTTTTCTTCTCCACAAGCCTGCAGGGCAAGGAACACATCAAAATGTCCTTGATGTAGGCGACCCTAAGGTTGCGCAGTTCTTTTGTCAAGTAGATAATATGCACCCGTATAAAGTCGGGTTGGATAGTTGCAACGTTCCTGGCGCTATAAGATTCTGCAAGCACATTTTACCGCAATCATTGGATACGTGTGAAGGAGCACGATTCAGCTGTTACATTGATTCAGATATGACTATGCTACCGTGTAGCTTCGATCAGAAGAAACAATATGCTTTTAAGTTAAGACCGAAGACTATAGAGGAAGGCTGGAATAGCACAATATTTGATGTTTTTAGGGACAAACTTAGAAGTGCTTGCCCAAATTGCAAACACCATGATTTATGTAAAGGTGGCTGTCCGCTTTTACCAGAGATAGTCTTTTGTAACAACGCAGAAAGAACAACAATAAATCAAATATAAAGGAGAATGAACCATGAAATTCAGAACAGACTTCGTTACAAATTCCAGTGACAGTAGCTTTTTGACCTTTAATGTGAAAAACAAAGCCCTGTTTCAGTGCCTCAAAAATCTGGGAATTAGATTTGAGAACACAAAGGAGAATGAATTCTCAGATAAAATGCGCATTGTGTTACCATCCGGAGAAAGCACAGAAATCGATGGCGGAGAAAACTGGTCGCTTCCATACGTTGATGAGTGCCCATCAATTTCTGCGTGGATTGTGGCATTGCTTTTGCATGAGGTCGAGTCCGAATTTTCTAAGGAATTGATTACACTGCTTAATGAAGCAAACATTACCCATCTTGATTGGGAGGCAGTCGAGTCTTGGTCTCGTGATGAGATGATGGAGGATCTGTCTGCGAAATTTGATCAGATGGATGGAGCAATTGAAGAGGCATCAATTGAACATACATATGGTTTTGAGGGTGAAGTTGGACCGTGTATTTATACAGAAGTCCACAACGGAAAGCGCTTGAGCGTTAATTACTCCGATGAAGAAGGGATCGAGACTGAAGAATGCGATGGATTGAAGTTTGTTGTAACAGGAAAGCTTAAATACTTTGAGAATCGTGACGAAATTGTAGAAGCTATCGAAGACATGGGAGGAAGTGTTTCTGATAGTATTTCCAAAAACACCGACTACTTAATCTGCAATGACATTCATTCCACTTCATCAAAGATGAAAAAAGCAAAAGAATTGGGCATCTCTGTATTAACAGAACTTGCGTTCATCAGAAGATTCTGTGACCCAGAAGATTTTGATGACATCAGTGATAACGATGAAGTTTGTTTAGATGCTTGGGATATGGCATCTGAAGGGGGTGTTCTTGACTTTGTTGTTGAGAACGGCACCCAGCCTATTGTCATGGAGGTGTGGAAAGACGGAAGATGGCAATGAGGCGTATCCGATTAGAAAACGGCTGCAAGACAAGCTGCTGAATCGGCAAAACGGGAAGAAGCGAGATCAATGGCAGCCAATATTTTTGAAGAGGATAGCAATAACATTCTGAAGATTCTTCTCCTAAACAAGGAACATGATTGCCTTGAAGCAGAAGAATATACGAGCGCAAAGGACATTACATTTGAAGAACTCTGCACAAGAGGTTCCATCCGCTTTGAAATGGGACCTGTTGATGAAATGGAAGAAAAGGACTGCTTCCTTATTGTTCAGAAAGAGGAATCGAAGAGTATCTTCGGTGACCAGCAGATTCTGCTCACGTTTACAACTATTTGTAAAGAAGAAATCAAATTGTCCGATAGTCTTTACTGCGCTATGTTATCATTTAGATGAAAGGATGAGAGTTTGTGTCAAAGCCTAACTTTTTCGCTGGGATTGATGCTCTGAACTGCCTTCTGCAAACGGATTTTGCGAAGCCGACCAAGGACGTTGATTTGACCCTTGATCTTATCGAACTGCCTTTCTGGTTTAGCTTCAAATCCGATGAGAAAACGAAAACACTCAAGGCATACACCCAGATGGATCTCTATAGCAAAGACGAGAGCATGGCTACCGAAAAGGGTAGCGTGGTTCTCGACCGTGCAAGCGGTCGTGCATCAATAAAGGCTGTTCAGGAAATTGGAGAGAACATGGGAGTCTTTTACGCTGCCTGCCAGAAACTCAGTTGCCTGATTCAAGAGAAGGGGCTGGAGCCGCTATATGCCGATCTCGATCCGGACGAAGCCGGTATTCTGCTGATGGAGAACAACGGCGAGTTGAGTTGGAAAGTCGTGTCCGGCAGAGAGCGTCCAAGCTTGACGGTTCAAACGCTCTTCGGAGGAACCACCATGGGGCGTCCTTATATGGATGACTTTTTGGAACGCTCTGAGCTGGACGATCTGAACCTTGAAGAAAAGATCAAAGCAGCAGAAGAAGGCAACATCACCGCCATGGAAGAGCTGGGCATGCTATATCTAAATGGCGATGAAGAACAGGATGTGGACCCCGATCCGGAGAAGGGCGTTTATTGGTTCCGAAAAGTGGCTGAGGCAGGTGATGCAACCGCCATGTTCAATTTGGGATTGCACTACGCCAAGGGGCATGGGGTCGTGCGGGACTTTGCAAAAGCGGCAGAGTGGATGAAGAAAGCTGCCGATAATGGCGATGAAGACGCCACTACCTCTTACGAGATGTATAGTAAGGCTTCCGAGAACCTGAAAAAAGCAGAAGCCGGCGATGCCGCTGCGCAGGCTGAGATGGCAAAGCTGTTCACCCAGATCGGCGGTTCTTTGGATCAATTTGGCTCTGGCAATGATTATCAGGAAGCTTTTAAGTGGGCGAAAAAATCGGCAGACCAGGGAAATCTTGAGGGAATGTATTGCTTGGCTCTGTGCTATGAACATGGCCGCGGTACAAGGATGTCACCTTCAAAGGCTGTATCGACGTATGAAAAGGCTGCAAAGCAGGGACATGCTCCGTCTCAGTGGAATCTTGCTGTATGCTATTTGAACGGCAACGGCGTACAGCGGGATGAAACAAAAGGGTATTCTTGGGCATATCAAGCTGCAGATCAGGGCAACGAGCTTGCTATCAACGTGCTTGAGGCGCAAGGAAAGACGATCAAACAGATTATTGAAAGATGCTCTGATCCCGAATATAATGTGACTTTGGAAGGGACTCAGTACGAAGGTCGTGCAGACCGTTGTGAAAGAATTCGCGCCGGTATGGAACTCCGGTACAAGATCATCAAGGACAAAAATGGTGAGGATGCGCTGGAATGCTTCTACAATGGGGGCTCTGTCGGCTTGATTTCCAGACGGGCGGTCGGCGACGTTATCGCTTTGCTGCGATTGGAGCGTGTTGCGCTCAAGATAAAAGTCAAGAGTTGCATTCCGAAATCAAAGCGCGGTGCCAGAGCAAGAAATGCCGATGTGCACTTGACTTTGAACTTGACAGAGCGAAAGCCTGAAACACCGGAGGAACGAGCAGCTCGCCTGAAAGCGGAGGAAGAAGCGAGACGCAAGGCAGAGGAAGAGCGCAAGAGAAAAAAGGAAGAGCGCAGGAAGGCAGAGGAAGCTCGCCGGAAGGCAGAAGCAGAAGCGAAAGCAAAACGTGAAGAAGAGCTCCGCAGATACAATGAGGTCCACAAGAAGTGGGAAAGCGAGTGTGCGGACATAAATATTAAACGTACAGCTTCTGTCGATGCCCAGATCGCTGAAGAAAAAGCGGCAATCGTGAATGCGGCAACGAAGAAGCGAGATGAAGTGATTGCGAAAGCAAATGTCGTTGTTAAAGAGCAAACAGAACGTAAAGCTTTGGCCGAGTCTACGCTGGCATCCCTTGGCATGTTCAAGTTTGGAGAAAAGAAAGCTCAGAAGTCAATCATCGAAGAAGCAACAAAACTATTGACGGAAGCTCAAGCATCTATCTCCTCTGCTGAATCAGTCTATTCGACGGAAATTGGAGAGGCAGATAAAAAAGCAGAAAGCAAGCGTCTCTCATTCCAAAAAAATGCTGAAATAGAGTTCCCGCTGCCTGTTGAGCCAAAGAAGCCGAACTGATTAGAAAGTGGCGATAGAAAGAGGGAGATGCCCTTGTGACATCTCCCTCATTTCTCAAAAAGGGCTTTTGGGGGTATAAGATGAAAGAAACGCATATTACGATTTATATCCACGACTTGGAGATTTCGGACAAGAGCAAAAGTTTCCTCGCCCGTGTGGGCTTAATGAAGCTAGACGATTTGCTGAACTGCAATATGACAGAACTATCTGCAATGCGCAATATCAGTGAAGATGTTCTCCAAGAGCTGAATGGCGTAATAGCCCATTCAGACGTTATCATCAGTTTCTTTGAGGAACGAGCAAAACGAATCAAAGAGATTCTTCCTAATGTTCAAGACGCGCCGATTGAAAGTCTTGGACTAGGTGCTCGTGCAACAAACGCGTTGAGACGTGGCGGCATCCACACGGTCGGAGCGTTGATTCAAATGTCTCAGAAAGATGTTTTTGAGCTACGTAACGTCGGCGTGTTGAGCAGAGAAAAAATCACAAAGGCCATTGAAAGCATCATTCAAAGCGGCAAGGTCGTACACCATGAACGCGAAGAGGAGCCAGAGGCAGTTATTGAAACCACACCGGAAAGTAGTAGACTATCTGAACTCCTTCCGCAAATCGAATCTATTAGTCTTGATGATGTTCCTTTTAGCGTTAGAGCCAGAGATGCATTAAAGAGTGCAAATATTCAGACTGCAGATGAACTGGTCCAAATGTCCGAGAAGGATATCATGGGCCTTCAAAATGTTGGTGCCCAAATAAGAGACGAAATACTTGCGGTCATCAATGCAATAATTAGAGAAGGTAGAGCTTATTTTGATAATCTCACATCTCAATACGATCAAAAGCATGGAGATGAACCTATCGTAGAAGATGAACCTATCGTAGAAGATGAACCTATCGTAGAATCTGCCAGTAAAGGTTTTGACTTTACGGTCATTGACATTTTAACAGAAAGATTTGGGTTCAAGCCAGTTAAGATGACGGAATGGTTTGGGCTGTCAAGGCAAAGCGTGTATAACGCCTTGGAGAAACGATTGCCGCAGCGCAGATCTACATGGACAGGAAAGACAATTTCTGAAAGTGAACTGTCAATTCTTGCAAAACTGATCGAAAACAAAAGTTTTGACTATACTGACGACGAAGTAACCTGCTGTTGTATGAACAACAGACAGGACGATTTCGTCTGCCTTTTTATATATGAGAACGAGATCAAATGCTTCTTCCTGAAAGACTTGCCGGATGAGATTCGAGAACAAGTTGTCAGCAAAAAAATGCACAGGTATACCGAGCGGGAGTTGGCCGGTGAATCTGACGGAAGAGTTATAAATGTCCTTACGAAGCCTTTCTATCGCCCGGATAATCCAGAGAGATTCAGAGCAAATGCACAGTTGCGCGGAATGGCAACGGATGAGTACGCTGTTTTCATTTCCGGATATCCATACCTCAATCAGCACAGCGTTACAGATGAGCAGATTGTTACCTTCATGAAGGAAAACATGGTTGACGGGAAGGTGTACGTCTCCTCTGATCCGAAAAACCAGTGGATTAGATCAATAGCCTCCCGGAATGGCTATACAATTAAGAGCTTTATTGAGCTTTATGGATTTGAATCTCGACTCGACGGTTCGGAACTAACCACAGATGGAGCAAAAGAGCGCCATATCGAAGAGTTGCGACGGTACATTGTACATGACAATGTTGTTTATTTCCCAACGGATTCTCGGATTTATAAAATTCTTAATACCTATGCGTATCACAAGGGATTAAACGTTAATAGCTATATTCGCTCGTTAGGGTTTGAGAGAACTACTGAGCGTCCCGATGTTGCTGTTGATGTACTTGAAAAGGATATGGAGGTCAGGCAAAGCGGCGGTACTTTTGAAGATAAAGTTTTTGCCATGTATCCCCTCATTGGAAGCCGTATTCTGAAACCAGAAACGGTGGACAAGCTAAATGAAAATGCGAGAAAATACATTGACCTAGCACTTAGAGAACCATGGACAAAGCTCTCATTGCGCGCAGAAATGCAAATTACCCTTGCGCTGATTAACAACGCAAAGAATTGGAAGAGTGAGGAGAACGGCGATTTCTGGAACTATATTACTCTCCAGTTCGGATATCGTGACGCAAGCGGATCGGTAGTAAGACTTCTTCAGTCGTCCCTTGAGAACGCAATGAAGCGCAACCGGCGTCTTTTCTTGGAGGATGCAAATAGACGCGCTTTCAAATCAACGGTTGTGATTCATGCGCTCAGTACGAAAAAGTCGTGGATGGCTCTGTTTGATTTCCTGTTCGACTTCTACAAAAGCAACCTTAACTGGCGCGTGATTCCAAACGACCCTTTGATTTCAGTTATGGTCCACGCGCTCCAGCAAAAATTATCAGGCGGCAATGAGGAAGATATCGAACTGACAATCAGCTCTAAGGCGTATTCATTCCAGGAAGGAATACGGAAACTGATCCTTTACCGGCCTGTCTATACGCGGAGCCTGTTTGAAAGGTTAATCGGAAAAATCGATTCGCTTGTCAACTCTGAGACCAAGAAAGTCAATACATACGAAGAATTGCTCTGTGAAGAGTGGTTCAAAGAGAAGATCCTTGCGATTGCAAATACAAAAAAATCAGAGAGACAGACGCAAGTCACTCAGCGTGATGTCGCAATAGATTATTCCCGTATCCGTGCGAAGTTCATCCTGAAAAATGAAACGGACGTACAGCTCATACTCCCGGATATTCGCTTGAAGAACGAGGAGATCAAAAAGGCAACGCTTTACGTAAGCTGCAATGGCAGAGAAGTAATGCAGCAGAACCTTAGTTGGTACGGGAACGAGCTCGGAAAGACGCTAAACGGTGTCGCCGCTTCTATTTCGGTGGGTTCTCAAGAGGATAGTTTGCTGAACATTTGTGTTCGGATCAAATGTGATGACGAGTGGATCTACGACTCAGAAGAAAGCCTGCGTCGTAACGTGTTGCTGTTCTACGGCGGTGCTGAGATCTCGGCAAATCAAGTCAAACGAGACCACTATACGCTCGTAGTGCCTAAAATGTCGGAGGTAAAGACAGAGAACACGGATATCGTCGAGATTGACTCAATGAAAAATGCTGGGCTGAAAGCGTTCTTCTTGGAGCTGAAGGACGGATATGTGCTTTCGGTGGATGGCCGATTGATTGCCTTCGACAGTGAGAATGGGACCGACGTCAAGGTTATCACTCCGAGCGAATCCACATTCCTGCCAACGGTCACCCTTCAGGACACAGAGGCTTTCCTCGCCTTTCGGAAGAGTACTTGTAGCATCATTCTTGGAAATCGCGATTACACGCAGCAGTTTGTCCTCTTAAAAGACGGCGAGAGAATAGAGTTTGACTCATTAGAACAGTCCGACAATGGACTCGCGTTCACCATGCTGTTGGATGGCGAACGTGACACGGTACGTATTCAAGTAATCAATCTGGCAAACGAACGATTGATGTTTGACCGGACATTTGTTCTGATTTCCGAAGCAGATTGCTGCTTTAATCGTGAATTCTATTATAATGCAAGCGATTATGACGGTGCAGAATTTTATGCGGACATAGATGATTTCCATGAAGTGGTTCCTTTTGGGAAAGATGAGTCTGAAGTCCGGATACCTTTCCGTGATGGAGAACTCCATGCGGATATTCCGAAAATCACCGTGTCTGAAACCTCCGGTGCATGGTTACAGGAGCCTCAACCGGCATGGTATATCGGGCATATTCCGCAGAATAGTTTTCTCAAAGTAACCACTCCAGCGAGGGTCAATGTTCAGTTTCTCGTTGGTGGCAAAGACATCCTCTATGATGGTCAGGGCTTGGTGACGATTGGGAATGTCCTTCAGTCGTTCGGTGGGACAGACAGCTTCACTGATGCAGAAGTGGTAATGAGAGTAGCTGGTCAAACCCAGAGTGCATCTTATTCTTTGGCGAGAGTTTTCTTCAAGGAGCGTTTCCTGAAGCGTCCTTCCCTCTGGACAGAAGAACAAAAGCTGTTCTGGGATCAAGGTAGCGGATTCATTGGGAACTCAGGCCGAGAATTTGCACTTTTGCTTTCAGGCTCTGATGATAAGTCGTTTGAGTTCAAGCTTGGCGAAGATACGGAGTATGTCATCTTACCGGAAGATATGCCGATTGGGAACTATCGGTTTGAAATCAGCATCCAAATCGGAGGATTATTCAAAAGAACAAAAGAAGTTTTGGCAACCGGCGACTGTATCATCGGTGATAAAAACCTTCTGCGCTTTATGAACAGACGTATTGTTGTCGAATCTATTACAGATGAGTTCAAGGAAGAGGCCGGCCATATTCTGATACGTACTTGCTACATTGACCAAATCCAGTATTGCGGGATGGAGGATACATCCGAAGGACACTGCCCGGTGTACAGTGGAATTCTCTACACGACTGGTTATCATGGGGAAAGGTATGAGTTCTCATTTGACGTACATACAAACAAAAAGGGCATTACAAAAATGTTGGTGAATCCGGTTCGAATTGTGTATATCAGCGACACTGCACTGTGCATTACTGATCCAGATGGAGATGGTTTGTACTACTATAACTACTATGATCGCAGCCTGGAATCCGTAGTCTTTGCACTTACGGATCACGAATACACGAAGGCCAACAAACAAAAGTATTCCAATGCCGATCTATACTCATATCGGACGGAAAGGGTGTAAGTATGTTTAGTCCAATAACTGCAGCAGACAACATCAAGGATGAGTTTATAGGGTACATATCGACGTTGTTCCATATTTCCGATAAGGATTACGCTGCGCAGTTTGCTGCTGCGTTGCGTGAGGAAGGTGCTATTGCAAAAGGCCCCTATCTTGACGTCAGCGACTCATATAAAACCGGAAAAAGCCTTGCTCAGATGATTGAGGAGGGCGAGGCGTCTTCACTCTTCCACAGTTTGGAGGGAGATATTCCCGATGGTGAAAAAGAGATCCAGATCAACCGCGGGCTGTATCTCCATCAGGAAAGAGCCCTTAGAAAGACAAACAAAGGTAAGAACCTGATCGTTACCACGGGAACCGGCTCTGGTAAAACGGAGTGCTTCATCATTCCGATAATCAATCACTTGCTTCGGGAGGCCGAAGAAGGTACCCTTTCATCCGGCGTGAGAGCGATTCTGATTTATCCGATGAATGCTCTTGCCAACGACCAGATGAAAAGACTGCGCAATCTGCTGAAGAGCTATCCTGAGATTACTTTCGGCGTCTATAACAGCAGCACAAAGCAAAATGAACAGGACGGAATTGCTGAATACGGCAAGGTGTACAAGGACGCAAATGGACATCCCTTGAAGCCGCTGAAAAATGAGATCGTTTCTCGCGATCAGATGCAGAAGACGCCTCCGCATATCCTCGTGACGAACTATGCCATGCTTGAGTATATGATGCTCAGACCCAAGGATGACCTGGTCTTTTCCGGAGCGAAACTGCGTTTCCTTGTCCTTGATGAAGCACATATCTATCGGGGAGCGACGGGAATGGAAACGTCCCTGCTGCTGAAGCGGCTTAAAGCACGAATCAGCAACCCGGCAAATGTTCTCCATATTCTCACCAGTGCCACGCTAGGCGGAAAAGAAGCGGATGATGATATCGTCAAGTTTGCGGAAACGCTGTGCAACGCATCTTTTTATGCTGAGGATATTATCAGGTCTCAAAGTGTGGTTCCGTCTTATGATAGGGAACCTGTCAATGTCCCCCTGTCTATGTTTGCGGAGCTTATTGATCCTCAAAAGCCCCTGAATGTCATTGCTGATGATTATGGGCTTCCAATTCCAGATGGTATTCCCGACGCTGAGTACCTTTATGATCTATGCATAAGTGCATCAGTTTATCGAGACCTCCGCAGGATTACAAGCCATCCAATGACGATCCCTGAGATCACTAGAGCCCTCAGAGCAACTCACAATGTGACCCAGCAGGATGTTGTAAACATTATTGGAGTGGCTGCGCAAGCTTCCAAAAACAAGTCTGCCTTGATAAAAGCGCGTTACCACATGTTTGCAAAAGCGCTTGAAGGCGCATATGTTACGCTTGGTCAAAACAAAAAGTTGATGCTCAACCGAAACAGGAGCATTACGATAGGCGACGAAGATTGGAAAGTGTTCGAGTGTGCGATCTGTGATGATTGCGGAAGAGTAGCAGTAGCCGGAAAAGAAGTGGATGGAAAGCTTGAGTTTGCAAACAGCTCTTACGATCCTGAAATTGAGTATTACCTTCTCAGAGACAGTCGAGATATCGACTTGGATTTGGATGAGGAAGACGAAGATGACACAGAGGAAATCGGTAAAAATGATTATCTCCTGTGCTCAAAATGCGGTGCCCTTATCCATGAAAGTTTGAAGGCAGACTCTCCCTGTACATGCGGGTTAACCCACTATGTAAAGCTTAGGAAAGCAAGAAAAAGCGGTTCGCGCGGAGATGGAAAATGCCCGAGCTGCAATTTTGGCACATTCAAAACATTCTACTTGGGATATGACGCGGCAACAGCAGTTCTTGGCACCTCGTTGTTTGAAGAATTGCCGGAGAGCGAGAAAGTTCTCAAGAGCAAGAAAAGCGAACAGCCGGTTAAAAAGAGCTTGTTTGGAGCTGCAAAGCAAGGCGCTCAGGTTGATATTGTCCGCCGCAAGAGGCAATTCCTTTCTTTCTCCGACAGCAGAGGAGAGGCGGCATTTTTTGCGTCGTACATGACGGCATCCTATAGTGAGTTTCTTCGCAGGCGTGGCATCTGGCATGTTGTTGAGAAGAACAAAGAAAATATGGCAGCTCATCCCTGGGAAATTCAGCACTTTGTGGATGAACTCACATCCTATTTCGATTCGTGCAGAACATTTGCTGAACCGGGAGACAAAGGCGTTGAAAATTTAACGGCGACGAGCCGAAAAAACGCATGGATTGCCGTCCTGAACGAGATGGTCAATGCACGCCGAAGCACCAGCTTGGCTTCTTTGGGCATCCTCAAGTTCAATTATAAAGGGAATGCCGAGGAAATTATGTCGGGTGTTGCCGAAGCCTATCAGCAAAAAGTTGAAGATGTGAAGGCTCTCTTCGATTTGCTTGCCATGGAAATTGTTTACCATGGCGCATTGGAGGGAGACTGTGATTTGACCGATGATGAGCGGGAGTACATTTTCTATACTCCAAAGCCCAAACGAGTAAAGCGCTGTAAGGATATGGACAAGGATAAGAAAAAGTCTTACCTTGCCGGTTGGTCTGCTGCCATTAGGAAAAACGGTAGTCTTCTGAAGAACGGACGTCTCAAGCGTGTTATGAGTGTTTTGAATCTGGATGAGGCATCCGCAAACGAGTTGCTGCAGATGTATTGGGATGAGGTTCTTAGAGGCGAGGAATCTCTTTCTACCGCCGGAAACGATGAGTTCTATTTCAGCACGGAGCGTTTTACTGTTAGCTCTGGAACGGAAGATATTCCGATCTATGTGTGTGATGTCTGCAGGAAGACAACCATGATGAACTGCAAGGATATGTGTACCACAATCAAGTGCGGTGGGCACCTTCGCAAGATCACTCATGAAAGTCTTTTGAAAGACAACCACTATGCAAAACTCTACCAGTCCACTCTCATGCAGCCGCTTCATATCAAAGAGCACACGGCACAGCTCGGACGCGAGGAACAGCAAAAGTATCAAGAGATGTTTGTCAATAAGGAAATAAACGCGCTGAGTTGCTCGACAACCTTTGAAATGGGCGTTGATGTAGGTGATCTGGAGACTGTATACCTGCGGAATATGCCTCCTTCACCGGCGAACTATGTGCAAAGAGCAGGACGCGCAGGTCGCGGTAAAAATGCAGCGGCGTTCTCACTTACATATGCTAAGCTCAGTTCCCACGACTTTACCTATTTCAAGAATCCGGAGAACATGATTACCGGCAAAATCGGTGTGCCGTTGTTCACAGTTCGTAATGAGAAAATTATACTGCGGCATATTTTTGCCGTCGCGTTGAGCGACTTCTTTGCAAAACAGGTTGATGTATACAATTCAAACAACGCCGATGTACTGCTGAGCGGGGACGGTTGGGAACGTTTCTGCGCGTACTTGTCAAGTAAACCAGAACATTTAAAGGATGTTCTGAAGGCATCCATTCCCGAATCTATGCATGAAGTTATGGGAATCAATGATTTCTCATGGACAGAGAAGCTTGTTGGCGAAGACGGCGTTTTGAAAGTCGCTGTGGATGAGTTCCGCGGGACTGTTCAATACTACATTGACGAATACCAGCGCCTTCTTGCCGAGGGGTTAACGCAACAGGCTGCGGCAGTCGAGAAAAAGCTGTGGTCTTACCGCCGAGGGAAAGAGGACAATCGAGGAAGGAACGAGCTTATCGAGTTCCTCGTAAGGAATAATGTCCTGCCCAAGTACGGGTTCCCGGTAGATACTGTCGAGTTGTATCAAAACACGAATACTGCCACAGATAAGAAGCTGCAAATGGTTCGTGACTTGCAGTTGGCGATCTCCGAGTATGCACCGGATTCACAGGTGGTGGCGGATGGCAAGCTTTATACAAGCCGATACATCCGAAAGTTGCCTCAGACCACCGGACAAGATTGGGAAACCGCATATATTGCTCAGTGCAACAACCCTTCGTGCATGACTTGGAATCATAGATCAATGGAGCCCGATGTGGGAGGAGAGCCTTGCGTTTCCTGCCATGAAATCATTTCGAGATCCAGATGGAAGCAGGCCATTGAACCGAGAAAGGGCTTTGTTGCAGACGCAAAGCCAAAGGACGTCCCCATGCGAAAACCCGATAAGGCGTTTCGCAGTGATGACTTCTATATTGGCGATGCGCAGCGGCAGGTCATGCAGAAATATGCCTTTGTCATGAAGGACGGAAATCGTTTCCAGATGGAAACGTCCATCAATGACTCCCTTATGGTTGTTTGCAACGATGATTTCTATGTCTGCCCACACTGCGGTTATGCTGAAAGCACCTCGGAAAACATGGAAGTTGCCGGATTTAATTCCCACCAGAAAACCCTGGAGAAAAAACATATTACTCCCTGGGGAAAGACCTGTGAAGTCAAGCTGGTCAAAAACAAGCTCTGTCATGTTTTTAAGACAGATGTTGTCCGGTTGGTATTCTCAACGCCGCAAGCAGGAAATCAGGAAGTGATGCTGTCGGTTATGTACGCTCTGCTGGAGGCGTTGTCATCTGTCTTGGACATCGAGCGAAACGATATTAAAGGCTGCCTTCACAAGGTCGTATATGACAACAAGCTGATCTATGCCATTGTTCTGTACGATGCTGTAGCGGGTGGAGCTGGTCATGTTAGAAGGTTGGTCACAGAAGATGGTCTCCGTTTCCGTCAGGTAGTCGAGAAGGCTATTGCTATCACAAAAGGATGTAACTGTTCTCCTTCGTGCTATAGCTGTCTTAGAAACTATTACAACCAGAAAATCCATGATCTTCTTAACCGCAAATATGCGTATGATTTTCTGGAGAACTACTCCGGCGACTTAGAACCCATTACAAATGAAGAGTTTGAAGGTGCTGAAGAGCCGGAAAGGTATAACAGGCAATAAAAAACAACAGTTTGACAGGAGGTGCGAAAAATCAGGCGCACCTCCTGCTGCTTTTCTGCAAATCTTCGCAAAAGCCTTGAAATATCGCTGAATTAGCTGAATTATATGTATACTGTTAAATGGATTCTTGTAAGCCAACGTACCTTGAGAAAGAATGATAAGGTATAATAAATTGCGCAAATTGAAAAAGGATAAAAATAGACATGGTTTG
>OIWU01001299.1_pt1 | contig 25401 bp, 23 predicted proteins | sample 1587711 | NCBI WGS metagenome assembly OIWU01 (sample SAMEA3888909, study PRJEB22519) | human gut metagenome | biome: human gut; feature: human-associated habitat; material: faeces | place: Denmark | collected 2010 | reverse complement strand
GTGCGGCCGGAAACTCGCGCTGGAAATCCTTCTGCATAGGGACATTGAGCGGAATTGTGGAACCGATAGGCGGCGGTCTAGTATTGTTTTTGGCGACATCAGTTCTCGGCATCATGCCATACATGCTGGCTTTCGCAGCCGGAGCCATGCTCTATGTTGTGGTAGAAGAACTGGTTCCCGAATATTCCCAGGGAGAGCACTCCAACATTGGCACAATAGGATTTGCCCTTGGCTTTGCCCTGATGATGGTTCTGGATGTGGTCCTGGGATAGGTTCTCTACAGGAGTTATTTCAACTCCACAGCCACTCACCTCTTGGCACAAACGATGATGCCGGTCACATTGCCATACATGTCATCATTGTGCAAACCGTCTTCGGAAGTGTTCATGAATATTTCTTTCGTTTCTCCGGCGTAACGGGAACGGACGCGCCAGATTATCGGTTTCCCGTCTTTGTCGCCGGCAGCGAAAACTTCGTCTTTTCCTCTTGCTGCGAGAGCATTGACATGACCATTATATGATGTCAATCTTTTAAGTTTGCCGTCCGTCCAAAGAGAAGCCCGGTATCCTTCGACATATCCGCCGATATAGGTCTTTCCGTCGTGGCGAAGGATTGCGGCTGCTATGGAATTGCCGCTATTGTTCTCAATGTCAAGCAGGTGCAGCGCACCATTAAGCCACCAGCAGGCCCGGAAATTTTCCTCGTCCTTTATCAGATAGCCACTTGCATATACATCCGAGCCGTCAACAACAATCTCCGTAATGTAAGCTGAATCATACCCGTCATGCGGCATTTCAGTGCGCTTAAAATTCTTCCACATACAATTGGTGCCTCCCGTATAGACAACATTTCCATCTACGGTGATGCATGATACCCGGCCTTCAATGGTCTTGTTTTCGCTCAAATCAGTCATATCCCCGTTATACCAATAAGCGGGATATTCCTTTTTATTCTCGGACCATGAACCTCCAGTGTAAAGTGAAATACCGGAAACCGTGAAATCAGTAGCATTGCAGTTCTCCATCACTTCCGCCTGGACTCCGTCCTTGTAAATTAGCGTCCTGAAATCTTTGCCTTTGGCCAATGCGCACGAATACAGATACCGGTCCTTGATCATTCCAATGCCGGAAACGAACTCGGCGCCTTCAAGCAATGTCATGTTCCGGTTGTTCCACATAGTTGCATATGAACCTCCTGTGAAACTTGCATATATGTTTCCGGAGCCGATGATTTCCCAGTAAGACGGGTCATATCCATACGAATCTTCATGACTCTGCGTTATGTGATACGTAAAAACCGTCTGTCCGTTTCTGGTGATGACAGCATCAGCCTTACGGTCCTTCCCGGACATATTCTCGCTGATTTTCAGATACTTGTATTCATCTCCGGATTTTATATATTCATCGATGTCTATCCAGTTTACAGACTTTCCGTCGAGCCCTTTCACAGCAACTTGGTCTTCAGGCCTGAAATCATTTGAGAAATAGTAAGCAGTCTCATCAGAATACAACGATACGTCTGTTTCTGTTTTTAATTCCGCCTCGGAATTATCAGGAGGTGTCTCTTCTTCTTTGTCATTGTCACCCGGCGTTTCAGTGTTCTCTGAGTCATTGTCCATTCCGTCGCACGAAGGCACGGAGACTACAAGTGTGAAAACAAGCAAAACTCTTGCAAATGATGGCATTCTGAATTTCATCTCTATTATGTGTAATTGTTAATCAATGATTATGTTATATAAACCTTCCGGTCGCGCTGTCTTTCGCCTCGCGGATCTGGTCCGGGGTGCCGGTCGCCACGATTCTCCCGCCTTCCGAGCCTCCACCAGGGCCCATGTCAATGATAAAGTCGGCGTTGCGGATGACATCAAGGTCATGTTCAATGACAATGACGGTGGCCCCGTGGTCGATGAGGCTCTGGAATACATTCAGGAGCGTCATCACGTCTGACGGGTGAAGACCGATAGTCGGCTCGTCGAACACGAATACGGAATCGCTCTGTCCCCTACCCATCTCGCTGGCCAGTTTAAGCCTCTGGGCCTCACCGCCTGACAGACTCGGGGTCTCCTCGCCCAATGTCAGATAACCGAGGCCGAGATCACGCAATACCCTGAGCCGCTGGCTGATAAGTTTGAGGTCCGCACAAGCGTCAATGGCGGAATTGATATCCATATCCATAAGTTCCGGAAGCGAATGGAATTCTCCGGCGGAGTTCTCCCTCCTTATGCTTCCTGCAACTTTCGAATATCTGGAGCCCCGGCAATCCGGGCACGGGATATCCACATCGGGAAGAAACTGCACATCAAGGCTTATCACGCCTGTACCGTCACAGGTGGGGCACCTCAACTTGCCAGTGTTATAGGAAAAGTCACCATCCTTGTAGCCGTGCTTCTTCGCGTCCGGAGTCTTGGCAAAGACTTTCCTGAGTTCATCATGGACATTGGCATAAGTAGCTACGGTAGAGCGGACATTGATACCAATCGGAGAAGCGTCAATGAGTTTCACTTGACGGATTCCGTCAGCCTCAATAGATTTTACATGCATTGGCAGGGTCTGACCTGAAATTTTCGCCTGAAGAGCAGGTATGAGACTTTCAAGCACCATGGTGGTCTTGCCGGAACCGGAGACTCCTGTAATCACAGTAAGCCGTCCTTTTGGAATCTCTACGCTGAGCGGCCGGACCGTGTGGATGGCATCTGTAATCATCGCTATCTTCCCCTCATTGAACATGTCGGCGGCCTCAACCCGTTGTCTGACATTGATAGAAGCCTTGCCTGAAAGGAACGGACCGATCTTCGATTGTTCATTGACCTCAATGTCATTGACAGTACCCTGCGCCATCAACTCGCCTCCGTTCGCGCCGGCTCCGGGTCCCATTTCGATCATCCAGTCGGATTTGGCCAGAATCTGCGTGTCGTGATCCACCAGAATCACGGAATTGCCGTCCGCTATCAGATCTTCCATAACGCCGCAAAGGCCAATGATATTCGACGGGTGCAGGCCGATTGAAGGTTCGTCCAAGACGTAGAGGACTCCGGTAGTGCGGTTTCGGACGGCTCTGGCAAGCTGCATTCTCTGGCGTTCTCCAGTCGAGAGAGTTGCCGCGGAACGGTCCAGTGACAGGTAGCCTATTCCTAAGTCCATCAATCGTTTAGCTGTATCCAAAAATGATTCGCAGATACTTTTGGCCATGGGTCTCATTTCTTCGGGAAGGGAAGCGGGCACGCCTTTGACCCACTCCACGATTTCGGTGAGCGTCATCTTGCAGGCATCGGCCAGGGATATTCCTCTGAGCCTAGGCGCCCTAGCCGCATCAGAAAGCCTTGTACCTCCGCAGTCCGGACAGACATCGAGTTTCAGAAACTTCTCCACCCTCTTCATGCCCTTTTCGTCCTTGACCTTGGCCAATGCGTTTTCTACAGTATAGGTAGCATTGAAAAATGTAAAATCCAATTCGGCTGCATCATTGGAGTTCTTGGCCTTGTAGAGAATGTGTTTTTTCTCCGCCGGACCATGAAGGACAATGTCTTTTTCCTTATCTGTCAAGTCTTTGTAAGGGACATCAGTGCGCACGCCCATCGCCCGGCAGACGTCCTTCATGAGCGACCACATAAGTGTGTTCCATGGCGCGACCGCCCCTTCATCTATGGTAAGGTTCTCATCAGGAATGAGTGTGGATTCGTCGACTGTACGAATAGTACCGGTGCCATCGCAAGTCCTGCATGCGCCCTGACTATTGAATGCCAGTTCTTCGGCGCCAGGCGGATAGAAATGTTCTCCGCACACAGGGCAGACAAGGTCCTTTCCTGCCGCCACCCGTAAGGAAGGTTCGACATAATGTCCGTTAGGGCACCGGTGACTGGCCAGTCTCGAGAACATAAGTCTAAGACTGTTAAGCAGTTCCGTCCCTGTACCGAAGGTACTGCGTATGCCCGGGATACCAGGTCTCTGATGCAGGGCAAGAGCCGCCGGAACATAAAGTACCTCATCGACATTGGCCTTTGCCGCCTGCGTCATTCTTCTTCTCGTGTAGGTCGAAAGTGATTCAAGATAACGCCTTGAGCCTTCTGAGTACAGAACTCCGAGGGCCAGCGAGGACTTTCCCGATCCCGACACACCGGCAATTCCCACGATTTTCCCAAGCGGAATATCTACATTTATGTTCTTCAGGTTGTGCACCCTTGCGCCACGCACCAATATCTTGTCCGGATTTTTCATTGACTGTATAATTTACCGGTCCAAAATTAGCGAAAACTTGTTAAATCTTATCTCGTTTTTGCGACTTAGTAAGGTGAAAAAAAATAACCTGCCTCAGATTAGGAGAAGATTTTCGAGGATAGATCCATTTTCGAAAAAGGAGTGTGCCGGTGGCACATGACTGATGAGAAAACAGATATAGACCGAAAAGATTCCTTAAGATGAGGCAGGTTATTTTTTTTGAAGGTTACTTTAATGAATATAAGAAGAACGGCTCGCAATTTGCGGGCCGTTCTTCTTATGAACCTACTGGTAAATACCAGGTTAGCGCTCTGGTATTTACACGTATTTTAACCACATGATTTATGAAACATTTATCGATTCTTACCGCCATCATTCTGGCCGCAGCGGCCTTGATGGCATCATTCCAGAACTGCTATGCCTGCACAGGCATCACCCTCAAAGCCAAGGACGGAAGCACCGTAGTGGCGCGCACGATCGAGTGGGCAGCCTCCGACAATGACTGCCGTTGGGTTGTCGTACCTCGCGGACACAGATGGAAATCCTTCATCCCAGGAGGAGGGACTGGCAGAAGTTTTACCAATGAATATGGTTACGTGGGCGTCTCGGTGGTCCAAGACGAGCTGATGATGGAGGGCATGAATGAGAAAGGCCTCTCCGCCGGCCTCTTCTATTTCCCTGACTACGGAAAGTACGAGGAGTATTCAGAAGCGAATTATGAGACCAACATATCTGATTTCCAGCTGGTCTCCTACATTCTCGGGCGCTGCGCCACCGTCGATGAGGTCAAGGCCGAAATTGCAAGGGTACATATCCATGGATTCGATCCACGTTCCTCGACCGTACATTGGAGGTTCGCCGAGCCGTCAGGCCGCCAGATCGTACTGGAGATCATCGACGGGAAGTGTATTTTCTATGAAAACAATCTGGGCGTGCTGACCAACTCTCCATCTTTCGACTGGCAGCTCACCAATCTCAACAACTATGTAAACCTCCTGCCTGGCCGCACCGAACCACATACGCTTGGAAATATGTCCCTGTCATCTTTCGGCGGCGGAAGCGCGATGATTGGTCTGCCGGGGGATTTCACCCCGCCTTCAAGGTTTGTACGCGCGGCCTTCTTCCAGAGCACCGCGCCGCAGAAGCCTGACGCAGAGGGGTCCGTGTTCACGGCATTTCATATTCTCGGCTCAATGGAGATTCCGATCGGGGCGCAGTTCCCGGTTGACGAAACGCCGGCTGACATCCCGTCAGCAACCCAATGCACCTGTGTCACCGACATGTCAGGTTTGAAGTTCTATTATCGCTCCATGTATGATGGAGGCATCAGATGCATTGACCTTAAAGAGATTGACTTCAAGAAGATAGGCCTGAAGTCCGAGCCGCTCGTTCCGTCAAAGAAGGAATTCGTCCATCACATCAGATTTTAACGAGGAATGGCACAGGAAGACCTCACCATGAAATGCGGTGTCGGACTTAATTTCGTGCGTCAGCAGCGGAAGGGTCTATACGAAGGCGACAGTCGCAAATGAACTCTGATAGGGCGGCGGAAGAGTTTCTTTTACAAAGCCAATGTTAGCGTTGGCGGGACGCGGCCACGGAGCGTTTTGCAACTCACTGATAATCAGACACCATTTTAGATATAGCGTGGAAACGCAGGCTTTTTTTGGTCGCGTTTCCACGCTGCATTTTATGACACATTGATAATCAACGCCTCCAAAAATAAGGCGTGGCTGCGTCCCGCCGAGTGGCTATTGAATCGCTGGACAGGGAAATAGAATGCGCAGAAGAGATGTTGGATTAGTCCAAAAGGCGTATGATCGTTGAAGGGCATCAATGATGAAAGGACTGAATCTCCTTTCTGCTCGGATATAATCCGGCCTATTATCAAACTCAGGCAAATATCAGAAGCCACGGCTACATTGTATGATACGGAAGTGTTTTGTTCATCAACTATCAGAACATGTTTGTGCTTGGGAAATGCGTGAGACTTAGGACAGGTCGGAATTGTTGAGTAGTCCTTCTTATTTGTTTTTTGTATCGCAAATGCATTGTTATTATCAATACAATGTATTATATTTGTGTTGATAATATTAAAAGCATCTAATATGGCACAGTCAACATTGTCAATGAGAGTAGATGATAATCTCAAGAAAAATTTTGATATGATATGCGATGATTTCGGCTTCACGAGTACGGCGGCTATCACTGTATTCATGAAAACGGTGGTCCGTGAAAGGCGCATCCCTTTTGAAATTAAAGCGTCCAGCAAGGAGCAAATCAATAAGGATGCATGGAATGCATTTCTTGAAATGAGAAATCAGGTTGCCGCCGCCGGGGCCCAAGGACTCTCATTAGAAGAAATCAATGACGAGATTAGAGACGCCAGAAATGAAAGATAAGTTTTTTGCTGTCATTGATACAAATGTTATAGTATCGGCGCTAATTTCCAAAAACATTGACTCCAATCCGGGCAAAGTCTTTCGCGCTATCGTACAGGAGCGTATTGTCCCATTGTATAATGATGAAATTCTGGCGGAATATAGGTGTGTTCTTTCACGACCAAAATTTCATCTTTCACCAGATCTTATAGAAACTGTCTTGAAGGCAATTATTGTTGATGGTTTAAATTTAGATAGAGTACCCGCAACAGGCATTGACTTTCCGGACCCGAAAGACATTGTATTCTATGAAATAGCTATTTCCAAAGAAAACGCATATCTTGTTACCGGCAATATCAAACATTTTCCGGTCAGGTCTTTTATTGTTTCTCCTGCAGAAATGGTGGAGATTCTGGGCGAAGATTGATTATTCTGTTAAGATTCATTTCAAATAAAGCATTAGAACAATGACCTACGCGGAATTATTGGCGGACAATCAGCGCTTGCGGAAACGAATCATAGAATTGGAACAAGAGAATGCCAGACTTAAAGGGCAGTATGAGCCATTACTGCCCGAATCGAAGTCTCCGACGCTTGAAAGTCATAAGTCATTGACAGAAGAAGAGAAAGAAATTGAACTGCGACGGAGGGTAAATCTTTTTCGGTCATTGTTCCGAGGGCGAGAAGATGTATATGCCCAAAGATTTGTGACAAAAGACGGAAAAAGAGGTTATCAGCCAGTTTGTCGCAACCGCTGGTCGATTGAGTGCAAAGCACATAAATACAAATGTGAAGGATGTGCCCACAGAGATTTGGTGCCATTGGATGATGCTATCATCAGACGCCATCTGCATAAAGGAGCAAAAGAAACTGACATTATAGGTCTGTTCCCGATAATGGAGGACAACACCTGCTTCTTTCTTTGCGCAGATTTTGATGACAAGAACTGCCAGCATGGATATAAAGATGATGTGTTGTCTTATGTCGACGTATGTAACGACTGGAACATTCCGGTTTATATAGAACGTTCGCGTTCCGGAAATGGTGCTCACTTATGGATATTCTTCAGCGAGCCTGTTTCTGCAGCATTGGCACGTAAACTTGGATTTGCAATTCTTGGATCGGCGATGGAGAGAAACGTCCAGTTGGACATGAAGTCCTACGACCGTTTCTTTCCTAACCAGGACTTTGTTCCAAATGGCGGTTTTGGCAATCTTGTAGCACTACCGCTTCAAGGCGACGCCAAGCACAAAGGCAACAGTTTATTTACGGACGAGAATTTTGAAGTTTACAAGAGTCAATGGGCTTTCCTGTCTTCTGTCAGAAAGCTATCCGGACATGAGGTGTCGGCATTACTCGCTCAGCACAATAGCCGATTGGAGCTTTCGTCCTCGTCGGACACCAAGCCATGGGAGACACCGCAACCTGATAAAATATCGTTCGAAGATTTCAATGGCCCAATCAAGCTAGTCCGGGCCAATGGAATATATGTCCCGTTGAAGTCGGTGTCAGCTAAAGTCATACGCTATCTCAAAGGGTTGGCCTCTTTCAAAAATCGTAAATACTACGATTTGATGAAGGCAAGAAAGGCATTATATAAAACACCTTCGTTAATCTCTTGTTATGAGATGATCGGCGATTATTTATGCTTGCCTCGCGGTTGTGAGGATTCCGTGATAGATCTGATTCAAGGCAATTTTTCTGCATGGGATGAAGAGGATAAGACAAATCCAGGTCGCAAAATAGACGTGGAATTCGTTGGTCAATTGAGACCGGAGCAGGAAGATGCCGTTCAAAAGATGCTATCTGAAAATAACGGCGTCCTTGCTGCGACCACTGCGTTCGGCAAAACCGTAGCCGCCATCGGCATGATTGCACGAAGGAAAGTGAATACATTGATATTGGTTCATTCCAGGGCGTTGCTGGAGCAATGGAAGAATGCATGCGAGCATTTTCTTGCCATAAATGGGCCTGAGCCTGAAATGAGTGAAACACATAGACGAAATAAGTCTAATTCCCCTATTGGTATTTTGGATGGAAGTCAGAATAATCTGCACGGAATCATTGACATTGCTGTCTTCAATTCTGCTCTGACAGATACTGGCGTAAAGCCGTTTGTAAGAGATTACGGAATGGTCATTGCTGATGAGTGTCACCATACGGCGGCACTGGGCTATGAGCGCGTACTGAAGTTTGTCAATGCAAAGTATGTGTATGGTCTCTCAGCCTCTCCAACACGACAGGACGGAATGACTCCGATTGTGTTTATGCAATGTGGCCCAATAAGATATCAGTTCAATGCTAAGATTCAGATGGCCAGACAATCTTTCTCACGAGTGCTGATTCCAAGATTCACTGCTTATCGGGCACTGGAGGAAAAGCCCGTATTACAGCACCTTGGCGATTTGGCTAAAGATCGGGCGCGTAATGAAATGATTGTCCATGATATTGTCAATGAGTTAAAGCAAGGCCGCACACCAATTGTCCTGACAAAACTGAAGGAACATATTCTTCTATTGGCTGATATGCTAAAACCTCACTGTAAGGATATCATCGTATTGATGGGAACAGTACCTGTCAAAGAGAGACGCCTGGCAATGGAACGATTGGAAAGCATTCATCCAGATGAACCTATGGTTATAGTAGCGACAGGAAAATTCATAGGTGAGGGTTTCAACTATCCTCGATTGGATACATTGTTTATCGCCCTGCCAGTGTCATACCCAAATATTGTTCAGCAATATACCGGTAGATTGCATCGTGATTATCAGGGCAAGACGGAAGTGCGCGTGTATGATTATATAGATATTCATGTGCCTACTTTAGCGAATATGTACGGCAGAAGATTGAAGTGTTATGCTCCGATAGGATATGCTCAGCAAGTTGATGATGCTCTAACATCCAATCCGCAGGATATCATATTTGGCCCATCTGATTTCCTACAGGACTTGGTGTCGGATATAGAGAATGCGAAATCTTCGGTAGTGCTTTCATGCAACACCCTGCAGTATATGAAAGCGCCATTGGCTAAGGCGCTGCAAAGTCTTGGCTCTCGTGGCATTGATTGCATAATCACCATTCATAAAAATTCCGCACGGGACAATGATTTTATACAGTCAGGGATAAAAGTTATACTGCGCTCTTCCAGACACATCCGCGCCGCAATTATAGACAGATCGATTCTATGGTTCGGCAGCATAGAGCTTGCCGGCAATCTACACCAGAAAGAGGACAGCGTCATGCGCGCCTTTATGCCAGAAGTGGCTTCTGAAATGCTGGGATATTTGATTGATGACGAATGAATCATTCGCTATTTTAAAATCTCCCAATATCCCCCCTTTTTCCCGACTCGACGAATTTTTCCTTCTGATTTCAAATATTTTATATGATATCTCACACCATCCTGCGATAAATGGCAAATTGCGGACAACTCTTCTATGGTTATTGACGGTGAGTACTGCATTGCACGAAGAATCACCTCTTTAACACCCTGATATGTTTTATCGGTAGTTTTATCGGTAGTTTTTCCGGTAGTTTTTCCGGTAGACGCAGGATTGTTCCGGTAGTAAGTGACAGTAGAGTAGGTAATTTCGCTACTGAATGTCACATCCATACCAGTCAAACTTTTCCATTTGCGAATCTTATCGATTCCATAGCCAGCGTTTTCACCAAGTTTTGCTGCTCTAAACAATTTGATGATTGCAGGATTTCGCGGCTGAGAAATAGTTTCAGAGAGCAAACGGTCAATAGGGATATGGAAACTGCCCGGATTTTGCAATTCAATTCTGTCTGTATAGACCCTTATAGTCGGATGCATTGGACTGAAATAATCCGAATGCGCCAAGAAGTTTACCAGACCCTCCTTCAAAGCATATAGTTGTGATTCATCTTCAGGTGACACACCTTCAGGTGTCGTAGTGAAAGGATTATCCGTATAAAGCCTAAATCTCTGAATGATAACTTTGTAATACTCCCACAGATTCTCTTGCTCCTGCATCCTAAAAGTATAACGCTGTGACGCATCGTTGTAAGAAGTCCCTGGAATCTCTATATAATCAACCCAGAAACTAGGGAGTAATCTATGGATACTGTCGAGCTTTCCGAGCATCAGCAAACCACCGACACTCAATTCCGATCCTCCTCTGGCATAAATTCCTGTTTTGCTACAAAAAGTATTGTCATCGGCATCTGCATAAGGATAACTTTCATTGAAAAGTTTGATATGGCGTCTGAACGTATCGAAAGAACCCGGATCAATATCTTCGAAAGACGTACCGGCAGCTGATTCATCTGACCTAATACCAAAGGCCTGATCGCGCAACATTGCATTGACCTCCATTTCTGTTGCGCGTCTGTCTCCTGAACCGGAGCGAATGAAGGTATTTGTTATACTCGTATACCAGACTGGTTTGAAAGGTGAAGATGGAATATAAAAAGCTAAAACAGTCTTGCCTTCAATGGAATATTTCTTGGATATAGGAAGAATCGGATGATTCATTTTATTTCCAGACCTAAGAGTATTAAGAAAGTCGGATTCAATTTTTTCTCCGTTATTTACGCCTTCCACCTCGAATTTCTTCCCATTCTGAACAACACCGAATACAATCCACCCTCCAGATCCATTCGAAAACGCACTTACACTCTCCCAAATATTTTTAGGAAGTTCTCTACTTGCACTCTTTACCTCAAAGTCTTCCCACTCAATATCTTGAAGCCGACTTAGCAATTCATCTTTCGTCATATCCTAACCATTTTTAGTCTATTACAAAATTAGTCATATTTCTTAAATAACGACTAAATTTCACTTTGTGTTGCAAGGCATTTTCTCAAAAACCATCTTTTTTTAAGTACGATTCGTATACCTCGATGTGCCACAGAGTGCCGTAGAATGGGCATAAAAAAAGAGCATCAGCACGTAAAAATCGTACTAATGCTCGCATAATTTATTGATTTTTTAACGAGTTAGCTTTTAATACTCTTCCTCATTAACGAAGCTTATTTATATTGATTGATTATCAGTATATTATGCAATAATAAATGAAATTTGCACAAACAAACTGCACCGTCTGAAACGGTCTGAGACGATGGGAGGAAATGCTGGACAAACATTTTATGAGATAAACAATTACTCATTTACCCAAGATAATTGTAAATATGTATATTTTTATATGCATCTATTTCCACTTCCTTGGAGTCCCATTAACCAACTCAAAGCAGTAAAAAAAATCGCAACGGATTGCGTCTTTGCGAAAGTGCTTTCACAGAATCAAGCTGCAGAATAAATCTTCAGTCCATCATCACTCTCGCAGAATATATTTCCAATAAGTCATCATACACATGTTGTCAGCGATAAACCCATTGGGTATTGGATATGGCTTTACTTTACTTCACTCAAATAGTTTTTCTTATTAAAATTTCCTGTTAACTCCGTATAGTATTCAAGTAGTGTGTAATATCCTTGATCAATTGCAGGTGGCGGGAATAAGTTGGATTGTGTTAGGAGCGTACCATTCCCTAACCATTCATCGGCTTTATCTACTCTGTTTTTAATAATGCCAACAACCTGAGATGCTAAATCATATTCGTCAGCTTTCACCTTATCTCTAACTTTTATTACATACGCATGTTGAGCATGAGGTCTCAAAAAAATGATGGTAGTGCTTTTCTCAAATCTACCAATGCAAAATCTTGATTTTCAAAAGATCCTGGTAACTGCTCAACCATATCATTTGGCGTAGCTATCAATAAAATATAAAGGTAGTATTTATCCAATTCATCTTCATCTACTTTCAGTACATTCGCTATATCTTCTAGTGACGAAAACCCCATTATTTTATCTTTAGAAAAACATTTGGCTAGATGCTCTAGATAATCAATTTGAGGAAGCATCCTCTTTGTATATAGACAGTACAAATGTCCTTTCCCGAGTTCTTCATATTTGTATAATCCCATCCACAATGCGATCCAATGATTGTCCACAATGTCAAGAAATCTAGTCGTTCCTGAATAGTGTTGAAGTACACCTTCGATGATAAATTTATTGTTTCTATTAATGTTATTCTTCAATATTCTGTTCTCGTCAGGAGACAATCTATTATTAAATACAGGAAGTGATAACTTCAATGTTTCTCTAAACTTGTTGTTATCATATAGCTTGTTTATCACCTGTTTTAAATCACGAGCATCACCTGATGTCCGTGCCCTCATTAAGGATGGCAAAACATTATCAAATACTTTATTTACACCCCTATAATAAACTTCTCCGTAATCTCTATTTACAAATTTAGAATAGCCTATTAATTGGTTAAAGCCAGATATGGTGGAAACCTCATACATTGGCACTTCTAGTCCGTTTCTAAATCGGAACATCTACACCAATACTACACCATTAAAATTACTTTTAGATGTTATAATAACAGGAGAATCTTTCATGATCTTTGTTAATAATTATATATTGTGTTTAATTTATAAGTTTTTGTTTTTAGAATCACCTGTGGAATATCTTGCAACAATGATAAGCATCATGCAGTTAGCTCCCAAACAACAACGTACTTTTCCGATATGCAGGCGGAAGTGTCCCAATAGATATGGTCGTTTAGGTCCTCCCATAGTGGAGGACATTTAAATTGGGAATACAACTTACGGCAATATTCACAAGCCCCTGTAAAGGTAATGAATTTTGTCCAAACAAACCGCACCATCTGAGGCGGTGGGAGGAATTTGTGAACAAACAAAAATATACACTATTTTTCACTTTCTAATATTCCAAATCTTCCAATTGTGCCACGCAGTCTTCACGATTGGCACCACGCTCATACTCATTCATCAGTTTGGTAAAAATTTTAGCAAGTCTAGGATATGTAAACTTAACCTTATCTCGATATCTTCTGAACAATGCGACCAATGACCTTTCCTGATCACCACCTTCTGCAAAGCCTCGTACTGTAACACATCTACTATTAAAAATCCTTATCCTAACATTCAGATACTATCCTTATAAACAAAGAAGCTGACCTTTTGGGTCAGCCTCCCGAAGAAGAAAATGATAAGTCGCTTCTTTCAATCTCATCTTGCAGGGATGCTAAAGGAAAACCGTTCTGGTTAATCCATCGCTCAGGCAAAGTGGTTGTCCCGCCATTGTCGCTCGTGAACATTGACGATTTGAATAACGATTTGGATACCTTATTGAGGATATAGCTTATGGAGGATAAATTACAGTCGACAATAGAAAAAATCGTTCAGTTAAGCAAGCAGAACGCTGAATTTAACTTGGAACTGCGGAAGAGATTAGATATGTCTTCCGCGAATTGTGTGCCTATTGACGATGACCGTATAGATCAAATTTACGAATACTGCATCGAGAAAGTTGTTCGCCAGCAGGCACAAGAGTTTTATAAAGATTTCCCAATTAAAGAAATCATCACGGGACTTGTTGACGACTTCTGCAGGATGGAAGCATTTAGACGAAAAAACAATTTCGGTGATTTTTGCTTGTCATTATATCAGCAATTGGAACGTGTTACAAACAAGCTATGTGTAAGCCCGGATTTAAACGAAATTGCAAAAAGAATGTGGGGATATCCTGCCTATGTAAAGACTGGAAAGGACGTTACACCTTCAATAGAAAACAGAATCGAGGGAGAATTCTCAATAGCTTCACTTGTATTTCCCGGCCAAAACAAGAATTCCGGATTACCATATGCTGTAGAAAAGTCAAAAATATCGCTGCAAACTCAATATGCAATAGACAAAATTCGTTCTATTGTATATTTTGTTGGCTACAAAGGAATGATGAAAGGCAGTGATTATGACGGATTCGTAGAATTCACATCACTTCTGGCGGATATATATCAATGCAGGAACACAAACCATCGTGGCAATAAGCCCAGCACTTGGGAAGAAGATACGTTAAGTCGCATTCTTCCACAACAAGCTGTCTATTATTTCAAATTCTTGGGAGCGCTTACTCAATTTATGGAACAAATCATACATGGTTGGAATGAACTTCCTGAGATTAAAAGAAGTGTACTGAGGCTTCCTCCTAAGGAAGTAAAATTGCCGGGGCTAAATATTTTAGGTAAGATTTCTTTGCAGGACGATGGTAAGAAACGCATCAAATAGTACTTAAAACATAAATTGAAATAAGTAGAAGAGAAGTTGGCAATTAACAGACATGGTAAAACCAAGTTAACAAAGACTTCAATCTTCTCGAAAGGCTCTACAGCACACAAAAAAATTGATTTAAGATAAACTTACTACTGTCCGAAGAAAGGGGGTACATTATAGTTACTACATACAGTCGGCATACCGTATGGAGTCTGACGAGAAAATAAAGCAGGAACAAGCTTCTTTGCTGAAAGTGGGTGATTCATTCAAGAAGATCATCGTTATCGGAGAAGAAAGTCCGGTTATAAGGGATGAATCCGGCATCACAACCATAAGCATTTATGATTTTCTGCTGAAGGACAATTCATTGGAATTATAAACCTTCTAGTAGCTCAGGCCGACTTAAACAGAAATCTTGCGGCTAATAAGAAGAGCTATTTGTCATATGACAATGTGGAATCACGACTCATACGTCATCCATCGGCAGAATAGTCTCCGATGCGGCATCCTAGACGATCCCATCAGCAGGCCCAGTGCATTGTTCCTCATCTTCTTCATGAACCTGCGGTTGGCCGGCATCCGTCGTGACTTCTGCCGCCTCACTCTCCAGTCCGATTCCATGTGACTGGAGTATCATTGATATGTCGTCCTTTATCCTGTGGTAGTTGTCCTCGATAACGGAATCAATATGCATACGGATATATGTCTCTGCATAACGTCGTCAAAAAAAAGTGCTACAATACGGAGGAGATGTATAGTCAAACTGCCAATAATTGAGAATTGACCTTTGTTGTTTTCGAAATTTACTGTAAATTTGCAGTGGATTTCGAAAGTAGAATATTATGAATGCTTACGTAAAACGGGATTTGTATCTTAACCGACTGATTGTCAGGAGGGATAATGGGCAGATTAAAGCGGTTACCGGACCGAGGCGTTCCGGTAAATCCTTCCTCTTGGATCCCATATACAAGGATTATCTCCTCTCCAAAGGGGTTCCCGAAGATAACATTATCATCATTTCCTTTGATATTGAGGATGAGGACACTCCCCAGGAACTACTGGACCGCGAGAAGCTGAAAGAATACCTTTATTCCAGAATTGCCTCGCAGACTGAGAATTACTACGTCTTTCTGGACGAAATTCAGGAGATAGATGGATTCGAAAGGATTGTCAATGGCCTTAATAAGCGTCAGAATGTAGATGTGTATGTCACCGGCAGCAATTCAAAGTTCCTTTCTACCGAAATCAATACCATCTTCCGCGGGCGCAGCGACGAGGTCAGCGTCCTTCCGTTCACTTTCCGCGAATTTTGTCAGGACAGACAGGAAAGTGTCAATGACCTGTGGAAAGAGTATTACACTTATGGAGGACTTCCCGCACTTAGGAAAATGCCGACGGCTGAACAGAAGACCACCTACCTCCAGAAACTGTGGAAGAAGACCTATCTGGACGATGTGGTCGAGCGCCACAACGTTGAAAATCGGGAAGCGCTTGAAGCCATAGCCGATGCTTTATGCTCATCCATCGGTTCCCTTACCAATACGACACGTATCACCAATACGCTGGGAAGTGTCCGCAAAATCAAGATAACGGATGACACAGTTGCAAAGTATATCGGCTATCTGGAAGAGGCATTCTTGTTCAACGAAGCCCGACGTTATAATATCAAGGGCAACAAGTATTACGAGAACATCAAGAAATACTACTCGATAGATGTCGGTCTTAGAAACGCAAGGCTGAATTACCGCCAATTGGAGCAGACACATCTGATGGAGAACATCATCTTCAATGAATTGCTGTACCGTGGTTATGTGGTGGATGTGGGAGTCGTTGAGCACCGTAAAATGGTCGATGGAAAGTCTGAATACAAACAATATGAGGTAGATTTCATTGCTACTGATGGGAACGAGAAGTACTATATTCAGTCGGCCTACGAGATAGAAACCGAAGAAAAACGTGAGCAGGAACTGAATTCGCTCAAACGCATTGATGATTCCTTCCAGAAGATTGTTATCGTCAAGGACGACATTATGCCCTACAGGGACAATAATGGAATCCTGTTCACCGGACTGTTCCAGTTTCTTTTCAGCGACAAATTCGCATAAGACCTCTCGAATTTTAAGGAAAAAAACATGTAGTGCCGGGGAAATGCGGACCAATCGGACAGCTACTGCGAAGACAAAGCGTGGCAGCTATGAATAATGCAGGTTAACCATGTGATAGTGATAGCAATGCCGCAGGATTCCATAATATGCCACTATATTCGAGCCTTCTGCCGGTCCCACGTTTAAGAAAAACTAGACTGTCCTTTTTTTCTTAAGGTAACTCTTAAGGTAACTGGTAAGGTAACTGGTAAGGTAACTTTGATTTGCATAGGATGCGATTGAATGCGGTCTAGTGCGATTCAACGCAAAGCGGCTCATCTAAAGACTTACCTTAGATGAGCCGCCTAAATTATTGCTACTTAGCTACTTAACTACTAATACTCCTCCTCGTTAAAGAAAAAGTCGTCCTTAGTAGGATAATCCGGCCAAATATCCTCTATACTTTCATAAACCTCGCCGTCATCCTCGAGTTCCTGGAGGTTCTCTATAACCTCTTCAGGAGCACCGGAGCGGTTTGCATAGTCGATAAGTTCATCCTTTGATGCAGGCCATGGAGCATCGTCCAAACTGCTTGCCAGTTCAAGTGTCCAAAACATATTCTCAAATCTCCATTTAATCGGGAAAACAGCCTCTATCGCACAAAATACCCCAAAAAAGAGCATTTCCAACAAATAAAACGCGATTCTCCCCGTTAATATCAATGTTATACGCACGTAATTCCCGTACGGGCCGCAAATATATGGAAAAAATCAATATAATGAACTTTTTTTCAGTAATTTTGCAGCATTGATTAAAAACGTTCCTCACAAAAAACAGAAAACAGCCGAAAGTAAGGAACCGGAAAGTTGAACATTACAGAACTGATAACATTTTTATGGGATACGTATCTGAAGACATATACGACAAAGACGCAACGGAACAGATTGCGGTGCATGTGAAAGAGATCCTCAGACTTCTGGGCGAGAACCCGGAAAGAGAAGGACTGCTGAAGACACCTGAACGCGTTGCGAAATCACTGCAATTCCTGACAAAAGGATACACGCAAAATGGCGTTGAACTGGTAAAATCAGCCATATTCGACGAAGAATACCAGCAAATGGTATTGGTCAAAGACATTGAACTCTACTCAATGTGCGAGCACCACATGCTCCCGTTCATCGGCAAGGCGCACATCGCATACATTCCTAACGGCAAGATCACCGGACTCAGCAAGATAGCCAGAGTCGTAGAGACATACGCAAGACGACTCCAGGTACAGGAAAGACTGACAGTAGAAATACGCGACTGCATCCAGGAAGCACTACACCCGCTCGGAGTCGCAGTCGTGATAGAAGCATCACACACCTGCATGCAGATCAGAGGCATACAGAAAGCCAATGCAGTAACCACGACATCAGCATTCTCCGGAGCATTCATGACATCAGCCAGAACCAGAAACGAATTCCTGAACCTGATCAAGTAACCTTCATTTTTTTCAAGTTACTGAACAGTCGCGATTTCATGCATGGAATTTGCAGCAACTGAATCCTGTGCCGGACAGAGACAAACTGACCGGCACAGGGTTAATTTTACGGAATATGAAAAAATTGAACATCGCACTCGTAGCGCATGACGGAAGAAAAGACGAACTTCTCTCTTGGGTAAAATTCAATGCTGCAATGCTTTCAAAGCATAATCTGTTCGCAACAGGAACCACCGGAAGACTGATCAGCGAACTGTCATTGGAAAAAGACGGTACAGAGTATTTCCCTTTCAAAGACAAAGTCACAAGACTCTTGTCAGGCCCTCTCGGCGGAGACCAGCAGATAGGAGCCATGATTGCAGAACGGAAAATAGACATGCTTATCTTCTTCTGTGACAACCTCATAGTACAGGGACACCAGAATGACGTTTCTGCACTGTCAAGACTGGCATCCCTGTATAATATTGCCTTTGCGACCAACCGCACGACTGCGGACCTGCTTCTCACATCGCCATTGATTGATGACCCGGACTACCAGATCCAGATTCCGGACTGCATCGCGAACTACGCGAACCGCAAGCTGTAGAGTAAAATCCTCAGGCGCACATCCGTCAATGATGTGTTAAGTAACCTTCAAAAAAAAAATAACCTGCCTCAAGTTACGCAAAGGCGGCACCCGAAAACCCGTTCAGTCCGGCGTGTATTCAAGAATATCACCCGGCTGACAATCCAGAGCACGGCAAAGCGCATCCAAAGTAGAGAAGCGTATTGCCTTGGCTTTTCCTGTCTTGAGAATCGAAAGATTCGTGGCGGAGATACCCACCTTCTCGGCAAGTTCCCCGCTCGACATCTTCCGAAGTGCCAGCATGACATCAATGTTTACTATTATAGACATATCCGTACCGGTAGAGTTTCTTATTTACCATCCTTCACATCCGAAGACTCACACTTCTGCTCCTCAACACCCTTCAGATAACTGGGAAGATTCATTCCAGCCATCTTGAAAAGTTCGTCCAGAGGCGGCACGGACTGCATCATACCTGAAATGAAATTGGCGGTAGAAGTCTTGCCGTCACCATTTCCATTGCCGTCCCAGACAGTAACCTTATCTATCTTGATACCCTTGACAGCCTCGACCTGAGTCTTGACAAGTTCAGGAAGTTTGTCAGCGATAAGCATGAGAACAGCCTTCTGGGCATCCCCCTCAGCAGCATTGACAAGTCTCTGGAAACCTTGAGCCTGCTTCGTGAGAATCTCCTCGATACCCTTCGCCTGCGCAGCCATCTTCGCATAAATCGCATCAGCCTCACCCTGCGCCGTCCTGCGCAGTTTTTCAGCCTCGGCCTCCGCGTCAATGATAGCCTTCTCCTTCTCGATCTGGGCCGGAACCACGATATTGGCCTGCTGGGTAGCCTGCTCCCTGGCAGCACGTGCAAGCTCGGCACTCTGCTCAGCCTGGTAAGCCTCCTCCATCGCCTTTGCAGCCTGAACTTTCTCGGCGGCAATCGCAATCCTTGAAGCCTCAGCCTCCTTCTCACGCCTTATCGCATCAGAATTCGCAATGGCAATCTTGGAATTGTTCTCACCTTCAACAGCCTTTGCATTGGCATCAGCAGTCGAAATCCTGGTATCTCTCACAGTCTCGGCAATACGGATATCCTTGTCCCTGTCCGCCTCAGCCTTACCGATTTCACCGAAACGATTCTGCTCGGCAACACTCTTCTTGGCATCATTGATAGCCTTTGCTGCAGCCTCCTTTCCGAGAGCCTCGATATAGCCGGACTCATCGCGGATATCAGTAACATTGACATTGATAAGCTTCAATCCGATTTTGCGGAGCTCCGCCTCGACGTTAGTACTGACATTGGCAAGGAACTTGTCGCGGTCAGAGTTGATTTCCTCGATATCCATCGTCGCGATGACAAGCCTCAGCTGACCGAAAAGGATATCAGTCGCGATATTCTGGATATTCTCGATAGTCAGCCCGAGAAGTCGCTCAGCCGCATTGGTCATATTGTCGGGCTCCGTAGAGATTCCAACGGTAAATCGGCACGGCACATCCACACGGATATTCTGCTTACTGAGCGCATTGGTCAGATTGCACTCGATAGAAATAGGAGTAAGATCCAGAAAAGCATAGCTCTGGAACACCGGCCAGATGAAAGAAGCACCTCCGTGGATACACTTTGCAGAGGACGCTCCCCCGCTCTTGTTCTTTCCCGTCTTTCCGTAAATCACGAGAACTTTATCAGAAGGACAACGCTTGTAGCGTCTCAAAATAGCGGAGAGCGTCACTATCAACACCACTACCGCAATGGCGATAAGAATTATAACTTCCATATCTATAATGTATTATGGTTTTGTCAATGTTAAATTATTGTTCTCAGCAAGTCATCCGACCCACTGAGCGCCTGCGCAAATGAAGGTTCATCACTTGCACGAAAGTACTCCAAAAGCGGCGTTTCCACGAAACTCGAATTATATTATCAATGACTCCAAAGGTTCAACAAGAAGAGTATTCGGGTCAATGACTTCGATGACCTTCACCGGTGTTCCTGTCCTGATGGAATCGCCATCCATCACCGCGTCATACTCACGCACAGATTCATTGATAGAAATCTGCACCTTTCCGGTACCCTTCCTCTCCTCAGGGACAGTCAGATAAACCTTCCCCTGGCAGCCGACAGCCGACTTATAGACATTGATATTTCCGGACTGCTGCATTCCGGAGAGCCACTTGAACATATACATGACCGCCAGAACGAGGCCGGCGCCCACGAGTACGGCCAATGTCAATGCCAGTGATTCCGACGCGAACTTTCCGTGCAGGAGAATCGCCGTCCAGCTGAAGCCGAGGAAAAAATTGATGAGATTCCGGAAAGTGAAGAGATTCATCGAAGAATCCCCTTCAAAAGTAGGATGTGAGTCGAGGGCACTGTCAAAGTTCGTGTCAATGTCTGTGTCGAAATCACCGCCGGAGTCCACCCCGATAAAGGTCAGAATACTCTGAAGAACGAAAGTCAATGAAGTGGCTATGGCGATGCACCATAGAATTTTCATGTAAATGTCAAGTGAGGTCCACCATTCTGTCATCATAGTCATGATATTTTGCGGGCATTGCCCAGGTTTGTTGCCGTAAATATAATAACTTTTTACGAATATCGATAAATATTTTTCAAATTTCGTTAATATAACGTTAAATTTTTACGCGTAACAACCACGCATAGAACAGGCTTGTCGGAGCCTCAATCACGGCTGGATTTGTACCGAGTCCATAATCTTCCGTCAAGCGGAAAACCTCATATCCACGCAAGTACCCGGCAAATTTGACAACTTACGAAACTTGAGCTATATTTGTAAGTCCGGACATTCTAAAGACGTTTCCACACCACATCCGTGACAGACACGACAATATGCAGAACAGATACATTGACAGAGAAAGATATTTCAACGAACTGGCAGAGACATCGGCCGGTTACTACATTGATTATATAAAAAGATTCAAAGACATTGACAAGAACAGCAGAATCATGGAAATCGGCTGCGGCGAAGGCGGAAACCTGCTTCCTTTCGCCAAGATGGGCTGCTTCGTGGCAGGTCTGGATCTCGCGCCAGGAAAGATTGACAATGCCAGAAAGTTCTTTGCCGCAAATGGCGCCGATGGCGCATTCTCATGCGCTGACTTCCTGAAAACCAATCCGTTCGAAGGAGAAGACAAATTCGATGTCATGCTGATTCACGATGTCATTGAACATATCGAACCCGAAGGCAAGGATGCATTTTTCGCACGCCTGCGCTTCTATCTGAAACAAGACGGAATAGTATTTTTCGGATTTCCGGCCTGGCAGATGCCTTTCGGCGGACACCAGCAGATCTGCAGGAGCAAAATGTGCTCGAAAGTGCCATTCTACCATGTCCTGCCAGCATGTATATACAAAGGCTGGCTGAGGATGTTCGGAGAGGACAAGGCCAAGATCGATGAACTGATGAGCATCAAGAGGTCCCGCATGTCCCCGGAGAAATTCGAGACACTCTGCACAAGACACGATTACAAGATCATTGACAGGACCTTCTGGTTCATCAGTCCTCATTATAAAGCAAAATTCCACCTCCGTCCGCGACTCCTCTGGAACTGGCTCGGACACATCCCATACCTTAGGAACTGGTTCACGACATCATGTTTCTATGTAATCGGAAACAGATGATTGTCAATGATATACGGCTATCAGGAAAACAACTTAAACAAACCTATAAATATGGCTTCTACATACGAATGGCAGTATTGTTCCCTCGGAGGAGCAATCAGAGTAAAAATAGGCTCCGGAGAGGATATCGCCCACCTCGGAGAACTTGACCAGAAACTTTGGACAGTGCTGAGCTGCCCGGTGGAGGGACTTGAATTCGACAAGCAGACTCTGGAATACCTTGATACAGAAAAGGATGGAAAGATTATGGTCAATGAAGTCGTGCAGGCTGCACAATGGCTTACCTCAGTAATCAAAGACAAGGACAGCATACTGAACGGAGATAGTGTACTAAAACTGGACAACATTGACACTTCCACCGCAGCCGGAAAGGGACTTTACAATTCCGCCAGGCAGATTTTGAAGAATCTTGGCATTGACAAGGATGAAATTTCCCTCGCCGACGCGTCAGACTCGAAGGCTATTTTTGCCGGTACGAAGATGAATGGCGACGGTATCATCACAGCTCTTTCCACTTCGGATGATACTCAGAAACAGATTATTGCAGATATTATCGCGACTGTCGGCTCTGTGGAGGACAGAAGCGGAGAGAAGGGTGTCAATGCTGAACTGATAGAGAAATTCTATGCATCTTGCGCTGACTGGGCCGCATGGAAATCCAGCGCTCCTGTCATGCCTTACGGTGAACGTACAGCAACCGCCTTCGATGCTTATAATGCATTGAAAGACAAGATGAACGACTATTTCACGCGCTGTCGTCTCGTGGCTTTCGACACTGAGGTAGCGAAGGCTGTCAATGTCGCCGTGACCGACATCAATGACATTGACTCCTGCCCTATCGCCGCTCCGAAGGCAGCAAGGACATTGGACCTGGCCGCCATCAACCCTGCATGGCAGAAAAGGTTCGATGCTCTTGCCTCTCTCACCGGATTTTCCGGAAAGACGGAAATGACGGAGGCTGATTGGAGATCTGTCGAGACCACTTTCAATGATTATGCAGCCTGGCTGGGCGCAAAAAAAGGCGCTGAGGTCGAGACTCTCGGAGAGGTCAGGATCAATGCCATTCTGATTGCCGGAGAAAAGGAAGCGCTTCTCGAACTAGTTGAGCGGGACAAGGCCCTCGCTGCTGAGTCCAGTTCCATCGACGACGTCAAGAAACTGATGTACTATTACAGGGATTTCTACAGGCTCCTGAAGAATTTCGTCCTGTTCACGGATTTCTATTCCCGTGCTCCAGGCGTCAGGGCAATGTTCGAGCTGGGCCAGTTGTATATTGACCAGAGGTGCTGTGACTTGTGTATCCGTATTTCTGACATGAGCAAACATGCGGATATGGCTGCCCAGAGCGGCATTTTCCTCATATATTTCAAGGCGACATCCAAAGTACTCGGGAAGTCAATGGATGCCGTGGCAGTCATGACCGACGGTGACATTTTCGACCTCCGTCCGGGCAAGAACGGTATCTTCTATGACCTCCAGGGAAACAACTGGGACGCTGTCATAACCAAGGTGGTGGACAACCCTGTAAGTATCAGCCAGGCTTTCTGGGCTCCGTATCGCAAAGCCTGGGAGTTCTGTGTGGGAATACTCAACAAGTCCGCCGCCGACAAGGATGCCAAGATCAATGCCGACTTGCAGGCCAAGGTCCAGACTGCGGCTGCCACGACCCCAGGCGCTGCCGATACTGCCAAGTCAGACAAGCAACAGACTTTCGACATCGCCAAGTTTGCCGGTATCTTTGCCGCATTGGGTATGGCTATTGGCTACATAGGCTCGGCCTTCACCAAAATTATCGCAGGTGTCCAGAGCACACCGCTTCGTGACCAGATCCTGATTCTTCTGGGTCTGATGCTAGTAATTTCCGGCCCGTCATGTTTCATCGCCTGGACCAAACTCCGCAAGCGCAACCTGGGTCCTATCCTCAATGCCAACGGCTGGGCAATCAACTCCAAGGTACTGGTCAACATTCTCTTCGGCGGCAAGCTTACGACAGTCGCCAAGTATCCGAAGCTCAAACTGGCTGACCCATATGGCCAGAAGACTCCAGCCTGGAAGATATGGCTGCCTACAGTTCTCATCATCCTGGCCATAGCATTCCTGGCCCTGTATTTCACAGGCAACCTCGAGTTCATCGGCCTGTCGTCCCCGCTTCACAAGGCAGGAGCGGCATGTGACGCCGCCAAGGCCACAGCAGATTCGCTGTCAGTAAAATAGCAAAACGGTCCCGCATCCCGGGACAGACAAATACACCCTCCGGGCTGTCTTAAAAGTCCTCGCGAGACTGAAATACTCCGTACCCCTTTACAAGGGCCAGAAGCGGATTCTCTATTCTCACTGAGGGATGTTTGACTTTTAAGACAGTCTCCTCCGGGTAGCCAGGTATCGCACCTGGCCACCCGGATGTTTTTTCTGTGGCACCGACGAATGGGCACCGGCAGCCCAGCAGAAACTGGACATATGAATGGGCACAGGAAGCACCGGCAGAAACTGGACAAACCACTGAAGCACATTATTTTTCGACCCTCTTGGCAGGATATCAGCAAGCCGCAAACAGATATAACTCATTCTACAGCAACATATTACATAAGCAGAAGGACATTCCAGCCCCTGCCAAGACCCCCTTTTGAAAGCACCTCTTGACATTACAAGAACGCAGCAAACATTTGGTCACCAAGCATTTAGCAAATCAATCTACTGTCAAGAGGGTCAAAAAAACACGTAGCCTCCTAAAGAAGGATGCGAAGGCCAGAACAGGTTGTTGTCAAGAGGGTCGAAAAACAGCAATCATCCCTCAACTGCAACATGTTACACAAACAAAGGAGCATTCCAGCCCCGGCAGAAACTGGACATATGAATGGGCATAGGAAGCCCCAGCAGAAACTGGACAAACCACTGAAGCACATTATTTTTCGACCCTCTTGGCAGGAT
>OIWU01001296.1_pt1 | contig 25447 bp, 18 predicted proteins | sample 1587711 | NCBI WGS metagenome assembly OIWU01 (sample SAMEA3888909, study PRJEB22519) | human gut metagenome | biome: human gut; feature: human-associated habitat; material: faeces | place: Denmark | collected 2010 | reverse complement strand
TTTCTGCGTCAAAAAAAACATTTTCTGGTTCTGCGATTATGCATACCGCGTTTGAATCTTGTGAACAATCAGATGAAAAAGTTCTTGAGCAATTTGATTTTATTAATAATGAAAAAAATGATTTTAAAGACGGCATTGTTTCGGAACGTGCTTTTTCAGAAATGCAGCAGAAATCTTTTTATAACTGGAAAAATATTTTTGCATCAGGTGATTCTTCTTGCATGTCTGATTCACTAAAAAATAAAATCAATGCTGAGCTAAAAGATAAAGGAAAGAATTCAAATCCTGAAAAAGTAAAAATTTCTCAGACTGAATTAAAAAGTTTTTTTCCTTGTCCAAGAAAATTTATTTTTACAAAAGTCTTAAGTTTAAAAGAAGATTCTTTAGATGTGGATCTTATAAAAAATTATGAAGCTGGTGTTCTTATTCATAAAATAATTGAACTTGTATGCAAAAATTTTCAGGATAAAAATGGAATTTACAAAGGAAAAATACCTATCTTCAATGAAGAGACTTCTGGGCATATAGAGCAGTTGATTTTTTCTGCTTTTGATGAAGCTAAACTTCATGCAGGTTTTTCAAGAAGTCCGCTTGCTCTTAAAATTATTGAAAGCCAGAAAGGGCTTATCTGTAAAAATGTATTTTTGTTTTTTAAACAGTTTTGCGCGTTGCCGGATTATTCTAGTAAAAAAGGAAATAAAAGTTTTGGAGGATATTTTATTGAAGGAGTTGAGCTTGAAAAAGAAGTTCCTTGCAGTTCAAATCAGTTTGACTTCTTTGGAAAAATTGACTGTGTGCTTTTAAATCCTGATGAGCCTGATGAGCTTTTTATCATTGATTACAAAACTGGTTCTGCGCCTTCTATAAAAGATTGTATTTTTAATGCGGATTCAATTCCCGTATTAGGAGACTTTCAAATGGCTTCGTATGTAAAACTTTTGGAAAGCAACGAAACAAAAGTTTGCTCTGCTATGTTCTATAAAATTAAAAAAGATTCTGCAGACAATTTTGATGTTGTGCAAATTATTTCAAAAACACCGAACGCAAGAAGCCATAATATAGATAGAGAAGGCTTTGAAAAAACTTTGTCTGAGTTTGAAATTTTTGCAGAGTACTTTTATGAAAAATCATCTGGATTTGATTTCGAGCCTAAAAATTTTCAAGTGGACAAGGAACATGGCATAAATGTCTACAAAGACTGCATGAAGTGTGGACTTAATTCAATTTGTAGAACATCATTTAATATTGCAAAAAAGGAAATTTTATGAGCGTTGATTATGATTTTTTAACTGAACCTTTAACTGAAAATCCTGATAACTCAAAGTCGCCTGATATTTTTCAAATTAAGGCAATAACAAAAAAAGATAATGCAGTTGTTTCCGCTGGTGCAGGTTCTGGAAAAACTGATGTCCTTGCTTTGCGTTATGCTTTTTTACTTATGACAGATGAGAATATACATATAAAAAATATTCTGGCTCTTACTTTTACAAAAGAAGCTGCTTCTGAAATTTATGACCGAATATATAAAAAACTTAATTCATTTGTAAAATTTCTTGATAATGACAAATATCCAAAGCAGGTAAAACTTGCAAAAAGAGCATTGGATGAATTTGCAGATGCTAAGATTCAAACACTTGATGCTTACAGTGGTTCTCTTGTAAGAATTGCTGCTAGCCGCTATGGAATTCGTCCCGACTTTACAACTGGCTCTTCGTCTTGCGACCGTGCAGTTGAAGATGCTGCCCTTCCGTTTGTTTTAAAGCATAGAACTGAAGAATGCTTTAATGTTTATTCTATGCCTGGAAAAATTGAAGATTTTGCTGCGAGTTATTTTGCTTCTCCAGTTCTGGAATGTACTTCTGTTGCTACAAGAAAGAATTTTTTTTCGGATAATTTTCAAATACAAAAGGCGCAAATAATTGAAGAATGGAATTCTTTTTTTGCTGAAAATGAAAACTCTATAAAGTCGCAGTTTGAAAATATAAAATCACTTTTAAACGAAGCTGATGAAAAAAATGCTTTTGCAAGTGAATTAAAAGAATTGGTTGAAAAAAATGATTTTACAGAAAACGGAAATAATTTTTCATTTGATTATTTAAATGAAGAAAATGCAAATTCTTTTTCTGTAGCTGCTCAGGATTTTTATTCAGGTATAAATTCCGTTTGCTCAATAAGCATGAATAAAGGCGGAAACAAAGAACCAGTAAAAGAAATCAAGGAAACTATAAAAAGAATAAGAGAAACAATTCCTGTTGTTGTTTCTGTTGTGAATTTTATAAAAAACTTTTCCGCGCAAAAAAGGATGTTTGAGCTTCTTGATGAATTTCTTGAAGAAGTAAATAATACCAAGCGCATTTCTGGAAATCTTTCTTTTAAGGATGTTGGAGACTTGGCTTTGAGAATTCTTATTGAGCAGCCGGACATCAGAAAACAGCAGAAAAATCTTATAAAGAAAATAATGATAGATGAATTTCAGGATAACAACAAAAAAAACAAGGAGCTTTTGTTTCTTATTTCTGAAAATGACGGAAAAGAACTTTTAATTGAAAACAAAACTGAAGCCGAATTTTTTGCTGAGCTTGAAAACAATATTTCCGCAGAAAAGCTTTTTTTCGTTGGAGACGAAAAGCAATCAATTTATAAATTCCGAGGAGCAGATGTAAGTGTATTCAATCAGTTAAAAAAATCCTTAAAGGACAATTCTGGTTCTCAAGAAAATGTTAACTTGAACATGACAAATAATTATCGCTCTTCTGTTCCTTTGCTTTATTCTTTTAATCTAATGTTTGGAAACTGCAATGATAGCCATCCGTTGAATGAAACAGAAATTCCTTCTTTGTTTTATTCAGAAGAAAATGGGATTGAAAATTTAAAAAGCTATGAAGCTGAATACAAGCACAATGCTTTGAAAAAAAACGAACTTCCTTGTTCTGTTGATGCAAGCAATGTTCCTGTTCATTTGTGCCTTTTAAATACAGGAGAAAATGAGGACGGAAATAACTTTGCTGATTTTGTAAACTACGGAAAGTGTCTTAGCGAAAATGAAACAGAAGCATATTTTATAGCCAGAAAAATTTATGAGCTTTCAAAAATTGATTCTAACTTTAACAATTACGCAATTCTAGATAATTCTCGTTCAGGAAGATTTTACTTGCAAAGGTATCTTTCTCTTTTTAACATTCCTTATACGGTTGACCGGCAGACAAATGTTTTTTCAGAAGGAATTGTAAATGATTTTTACAGCTTTTTAAGATTTTGCGTTTATCCTTCAGACTCAAATGCGTTTGCGGCTTTTCTTGCTTCACCGTTTGCAGGAATAAGCATTCAAGGCATTCAAAATATTTTGTCAGCATCAGTTAAAAAAACAAAAAATTCTGAAATTATTTTTTCCGCATTTGAAGAGAATGACGAGATTTCTCTTTCTGATTCCGATATGAAAAAATATTTGGCTGCAAAAAAATTTTATGAAGAACTGCGGGACAATATTCTTTCTCAAAGCCTTACAAAATCGCTTGAACTTTTGTGGTACAAAACCGGATATTACTTTGAAACAATTCTAAACAGAAATCTTACACTTTATGCAGAACAGTTTGATTTGCTTTATGAAACTGCACGCCAAGCTGAAAACGAAGGAAAAAGCATTTCTTGGTTTGTTGATCAGCTTGGAATTGCAAAGAAAAAAGAAATTTCATCTTACATGAATGATGAGAGTGTTGAACTTGAGCTAAAAGAAATTTCTTATCCAATTGAAAAACCAGACGCTGTAAAAATTATGACAATTCATCAGAGCAAAGGTTTGCAGTTTAAGCATGTCTTTGTTATTGGAATTTGGGGAAATCCTAAAACGCAGATAACAGGAACTTTCTTTTTTGATGAAGACGGATTTGACGAAAAAATTGCAACGGGAGTTTCTTTATGCGCTTTAGGCGAAGGCGGAAATTATTTTTCGGTGCGGCAAAAAGAGGATTCTGCTTTAAGAGAACTTGCTGAACAAAAGAGAAAAATTTATGTTGCAATTACACGTGCGGAAGAAGATGTTCATTTGGTCGGAAGTTTTTCAAGAAGCAAGGAATTAAAGAAATTTGACGAATCCGATAATGCTGAAAAAAGGTATGACGGTTCGATTTCCTTGATGCACAAGCTTTGCCGTTTTTATTATCAGAAGGAATTTTACACCGACAATGATTTTTCTTTTGAATCTTATTGCAATGAGCCTATATTTAATAAAAATGGCGCACCTTTTGATTTTATAAAAATAAATCCTGTTTCTACAAAAGTCCGTGCGGATGAAAAAACAAATTTAGATGAGCTTAGACAAAAAAAGATAAAACTGTTTTCTGCTTTCTATGACAAAATTCCTTTTGAAAAAGACAATGATTTTCCTCATGAATTTTCTGATAAAACTCAAACACCAAGTGGCCTTGAAAAACTGCCTCCAAAAACAACTGTAAAAGTTGACGGCGCATTTAAAATAAATGAAGAATACTCTTCTATTGATTCGATTTTAAAATCAGCGACTGATATTTCAGAAGACAATGAAGAGGATTCCGCTTCTGCTGAATTTAATTATGCTGACTTTGGAAAATTCGCCCATTCTTATCTTGAATGTCTTGTTTCTACTGGAAATATTTTGAATGCTGAAAACTTCATTGACAGGATTGTTTCAAAAAAACTTTCTGAAAATCAAAAAGCTAAGGAAATTCTTTTAAAGGCTATTGTGTCTATGTGTGAGTGTTTTGAAAAAACTTATCTTGGAAAAAAAGTTGCAGATGCAAAAAAATCCAATCGACTTTGCAAAACAGAAAATAAATTCAAGTTTCTTATGGATGACACGATTTTTACAGGTTCAATGGACTTGATTTTTCAAGATTCAGATCAAAAGCTTTTTATTGTTGACTATAAAACAGACCGCGCTGTAAAGCCAGAACTTTATATTGAACAGCTTTCTTGCTACCGTAAAGCCGCTTCTGAAATTTTCCATGTCGATACAAAAGATATAGAAACTTTTCTTTATTATCTTCGCTACGACAAGGAAATTGATATTTCAGCTTATACTTTATAATTTTTAGTATGAAATGACTGCTTCAAAGGAAACTGATTCCGGCGTTTTACCAAGGAATGTTATTTTGTTTTCCTCTTTAAAACCGAAGATTTCCACTTTATCGTTCAGCATTGCTTCCTTTGCGAAATTTATTTTGAAGTCTTTTGGTTTTCTTCCGCGGAATTCTTCTGGAATCGCATCTTCAACAAACGCCGCGTATCTTGCGTTGTTTGTGTGCCCGTTTGCATCCAAGTCTGAAAACTTAATTATCCTTGTGTCCCAAAGCTCGCTTTTTTCAGGCTGAAGGATTTTGTCCGGTTTGTCGCAGTCAAGGTCAATGCAAAATTCTGGAGGCGTTCTTAACGTGAATTTTTTTAGCGGAAGAATTCGTCGTTCGTTTATATCAACTAAAAGCCATGATGATTTTCCAGAAACTAAAATGTTTTTGTTTTCATCAAGAATTTTATAGCCACGCATAAACTGAAGTGCCTGCGGTTTTTCCTCCCAAGTTTCAACTTCTATAAATTGATTTTCTTTTGGCCACTTATGAATTCTATATGAGCATCTTGAAACAAGAATTCCAAATCCGTTGTCTTTTAAAATTTTGCGCGACATTCCGCGTTGCCTGTAATCTTCAACTGCAATATCAGAAGTTATTTTTAAAAGCTCGTGCAAGCTCAAGTCTTTGTTTGCGTTGCATTGGCTGAAATAAATATTTGACTGAACATGAAAAATATTTTTGTCTTCTTCAAAAAATGATTTGTATTCCATAGAAAAAGTTTAATGAATTTTTTCTAAAAATGGAATCACAATGTAGTTTTTTTTATTTTCAAGTAATAAAAATATAAGAGTGTTTTGTGCATCAAAAAATACAGGAGCGTGTAATAAAAACTTTGTATAAAATATCGTCAAAGTTTTTATTCACAAGTTTGCGTTGCAAACTTCTTTATTAACTGCATATTCTCATTTCATTGCGAATATGCTTAAAAAGTCAAATCAAAAGTTGATACTTTCTCATTGACTTTTTATTGGAGTGCTTATGAAATTAAATCAATTTGTAAAAAAATTGGCTCAGATGATTTTTGTTTCCGCAGGGCTTTTGTTTGCTGTTACTTTTTCTGTTTGTCCTATGTCGTGCCGTTCTTCTGTTGAAAGTCTTGAACTTTTGTCTGGGGATTTTTCTGTTCCCAATATAACAAAGTTTTGTGCCACGTCTTCTAATTCTGCACGTCTGGATTTTTCAAGAGAAGTCGAGCTGAAAAACACAGAGCTTTTTTTGTCAGATGAAATTTCAAGTTTAGGAAATGTAGAATGTAAATATGAAGAAAAGTCAGTTTTGCTTGAATTTCAAAATGAAACCGCAATTGGAATTGATTACAAGGTTGAAGGCATGGCTTTTGATTCTGCTGGAAATTCTTTGACGTTCAGTGTTCCGTTTAAAGGCTTTAACAATAATCCTGCGAAAGTTATAATCACGGAACTTAGAAATTCCTATGGAACTAAAACTATAAAAGAAACGAAGGAAAAAGTTCATCGCAGCGAATTTGTTGAGCTTTATGTTTTGAAGGGCGGAAATCTTTCTGGACTTGAAGTTATAAGCGCGGCAAATGGCGATAAAACAAAATTCATTCTTCCGGCAGTTGAAGTAAATGAAGGCGATTATGTTACCATGCATATGAGAATGATTATTGCCGAAGGTCTTGATGGCGAAGGAATGAACAATGAGTTTGGGGACAATTTAAAGCTTTCCAAACATGAGGATTCTTGCGATACTGCCAGGGACTTGTGGAGCGAATGTACAAAAAAGCCTTTTGCTGCCAGTGATATAGTTGTTTTAAGAGATTCCAATACTTCTGAAATTCTTGATGCTGTTGTTTTTGCAAAATCAGATTGCGCCGAATGGAAAAAAGGAATTTCTGATTTTGCTTCTATTGTTTCAGAAAGCGGAATATGGCAGGGAGGAGCTTGTCTTGAAAATGCGATTTGTTGCGATAACATTTCCCCCACAAGAAGTCTTTCGCGTCAAAATTTAAAGGAAGCTGTCGCCTCATATAAAAAAGGACAAGTGATAGCAAATGGAAAAGACTGTTGGATTGTTGCAAAGACTGCAACTCCGGGATATGGGAATTCAAATATTCCGTATGTGAAATAAAAAAAAACGGCTGCTAGAAGTTTGGAATTTCTTTTTTTCGTGTGTATTTCCAGTCTTTTGCATGGCTATTTGGAAGTTTTCCTTCTATGCGGTCGTTTTCTTTTTGAAGTTGAAATTTTATCATCTGCTTAAAAACTGTCATAAGGGGCTCTGGCGAAATTTCTTTATTCACAATTCCTGTTGATTGCAATTCTTTAATCAGATAGTAGCAAGTTTCAATTGTAGAAACGCAATATTCCTGTGGCTCATGTTTAAAAGTGAAAATACTTTTGTAGTTTCCAGTGAATGAAAATTTCGGTAGAGAATTTATATTTGTGCTGAAGCGCAATATTTTTTTTGAGCAGAACCAAGTTGAGTCTACGATTATTGCAAGCAGTTTTTTTCCTTGTATTGTTTCTTTAAATCCTTCTTTGCTGCAAGTCCAGGCGTCTGGTGAAGGGTAGAGCAAAACGGGATAATACTGCGGGTCATTCAAAAGTTCTTCAAGGCGTTTGTTTTTTGTGAAATCGATTCCCATAAGAATTTCACTTTCTGGAAGACAAAGGGAAGCTAAACGTCCTGTTCCTGTGCGTTGTTTTTTCGCTTCTTTTGGATGCATTAAAAAAACAAATTTAATTCCGCAGTTTATAGGAGCTGTGTATTTGCAGTAGCATGAAGAAATCGGCCGCATACATTTAAAGCAAAGCTGCCTGTAATTTTCATTGTCGTCCTGAATTTTCATAAGCTCCTCTTTTTGAAAAAATGAAATTTTATTTGCTTGTTTTAAAATGTAAAAACCCCGGAGATTTCCAGGGTTTCAATCACAATTAGTAAGCTGATTTAGAATCATGCGGCTTGTGGTTTTTTTTCAAAAGCTTACGAGCCAATGATTTGTTTTTGCGATTGAGGATTGTAGAAGGCTTTTCGTAATATTCGCGCTTTTTGTATTCACGGATAATTCCTTCTTTTTCAACCATTCTCTTAAAGCGTTTGATTGCCTTTTCGAGGTTTTCATTCTCATCAACATTGATTGTTGCCATGTCTTTGTTCACCATCCTCACCAACGAAATATCGCAGGGAATTAAATTATGAATAAAAAACTGAATTATGTCAATGCAGAATCTGTTTTTTACACAAATTCCGCATTTTTTTTTCAGTTATCCAGAACGGTTGTGTCTAGCAATTCAAAGCCTGAAAGAAGTTCCTTTGCTGTTTTTACAATTGCATCTTTGTCTTTTTGAGTTTTTCCTTCTATATTCAATGGCATTACAGGGTCGTGAAGCGAAAGCCGCAGCAAAAGCCAGCCTTCTGCATTTTTATCATGGAATGAAATTCTTACGCCTTCAAAATTTTCAGGAAGGTTGAGTTTGTTTTTTATTGCGCGGGATTTGAATTCTTCAAGGACTTTTTTTCCGTATTGCTTGAAATCTTCTGCCTTGATTTTAAATCTGCATTCCGCTTCAATTCCAGCCGGTGGAAGTTCTGAAATGAAACTTTCAATTTTTTTGTTTTCTTTGGAAGCTTTTGCAAGCGAAGAAATAAGTTTTACAGCAAGGAAAGCTCCATCGTCAAGATAGTAGTTGTCTTTTAACGCTCCATGCCCGGAAGTTTCCATTGCAAGCGGAGAAACGATTCCCTTTTCATTTAGCTCGCGGCATTTGTCAATTACATTTTTATATCCGCGCATATAACGAAGATGTTTTAAGCCAAGTTTTTTTTCAAGGAAGAAAGTCAAACGGTCGCTTGTTACAGAATCGGTTACAATTGTGCTGCCCGGAAAATCCGGTGCGAGTATAGCTGAAAAAAGCGCGATTATAGAATCACGGTTTACTTCTTCGCCTGTGTGAAAAACTGCGCTCATTCTGTCAACGTCAGTGTCAAAAATCAACCCAAGGTCTGCTTTGTTTTGTACTGTGGCTTTTTGAATTGCCTGCATTGCCTGCTTGTTTTCTGGATTTGGAATGTGGTTTGGAAACATTCCGTCCGGTTCAAGAAATTCGCTTCCTTCTGTGTTTGCTCCAAGCGGAATTAAAATTTTGTCTACAAAGAATCCTGCATCTCCGTTTCCTGCATCGACAACGATTTTTAATCCTGCAAGCGGCTTTTCTGATTCAGTTGAATTCAGTTCTTTGCAAATTGTCTGCTTTAAATGTTCCGCATAAATCGAAAGCAAGTCAAAGTTTTCCGCGAATGGAGATGAGTTTTTTTGCGGAGTTAAATTTTGCGCGGTCTTTAAAATTTCCTCAATGTCTTCATGCTCAAGTCCGCCGTCAACATTGAAAAATTTTATTCCGTTTCTGTTGAATGGCAGGTGGCTTGCAGTAATCATAAGTGAACCGTCAAACTTTGTCTGGTCAAAAACAATCGACATGAACATTGCCGGTGTTGTTGCAAGACCGCAGTTTACAACTTTTGCTCCAGTTGAAGAAATTCCTTCCGCAGCTGCAAGCGCAAGTTTTTCTCCTGTGATGCGGGCATCTCGTCCGATTCCGATTTTAAGTTCGTTTGCTTTTTTTCCACATTTTTTTTCAAGCCACAAAACAAATGCCTGGCCTATTAAGTTTGCTGCTTTGTCTGTAAGATTTACGTGTTCACCTTCGACACCTTCTATTGCAATTCCGCGGACATCGCTTCCGTTTTGCAGTTTCATCAAATTAAGTTCGGACATATTTTTCCTCTGTAGAAATTTCAAAATATCTTTTATTCTATATGTTTTTTTTGCTGTGGTCAAACTCTGCTTTTTCAGCTTTTAAAAATTCCATTTATCAAATTCCAAGCTACAGAACCGGGGCGTGGCAGCTGTGATTCTGGCGGAAGTTCAGTTCTTTTAAACCAGTGCGCTTCAAGAATTTCAGACTCTTGAATTTTTATTTCGCCGCTTTTGTATTCCGCCGTGAACGCTAGCATGAGCTGATCGGGAAACGGCCATGCTTGGCTTCCGCAGTATTTTATTCTTTGAACTTCGATGTTTGTTTCTTCTTTTATTTCACGCGCCACGCATTGCTCAAGAGTTTCACCTTGCTCAACAAAACCTGAAACGCAGGCGTAGTTTTTGTATGCGGAATTTTTATTTTTTACAAGGAGAATTTCTTCTCCCTTGGAAACGAGCGTTATTGTCGCAGGCTCTATCCGCGGAAAAAATTTTGTTTTGCAGTCCGGACATTTTCTTGCGGATTCAGTTTCATCATCAATTAATTTTCCTTTGCATGAGGGACAGAATTTAAATGCGTTTCTTTGCTTTAAAATGCTTGCGGCTCTTGAAGCTAGGAATGCGGTTTCTTTATGCTCAAAGCAGAATTGCCGGACGGAAATAAATTTACAGTTTTCAGGAGCTGAACAATTTTCTTTTGCCAAAGCTGCGGCGAACGAAAGATTTTTTTCTATATACCAGTCGTCTGAAAAAGTTTCATTTGCAAAAAATTCAAATTCTTTTTTTGAAATAAAAGAATTGTCTTTTACTAAAATTTCATTTCCTTTGCAGACAAAAAAATAATCTGCGTCAAAACAATTCGGCTTTGTAATAATAGGCATAAAAATTCTCCAGTCAATTTTTAAAACAGTAGCAACAAAAAAGACCGCCACAAAAAAAGACGGTCTTAGTCTAGCAAAAGACTTTGCAAAAGTTCAAGTGTTAATTAGTGTATGTAAAGCACTAATTAATTTTGCTATTTTATTTCAACTGCATCAGAGACGGTCGAGACAAGTTCCTTTCGCTTATACTTCAGATTTGAAGTGCATCTTGTTTTCAGCACAATGCGGTACGTGCCGGCAGAAAGTGACTTTGGCAATGGAAAAAGCAGAGTTCCGGGCTTGTTTACGGAAAGTTTTGCCGTTACTGGAATCCAGTCCGTGCCGCTTTCGTCAATTGACGCAGCTTCTCCGGTGGCAGGAGCAAACCAGATTCCACCGCCTTCACCGCCAATCAGAAGTTTTTTGCCTAAAATCTGCACAGAGCCGTTCAACGAAAGATTTCCCTCATCATCCCCTGAGTCGATGTCAACAATTCTGCTGATAGTCGCGGCCGGCTCAGAATAAGACTCATGCTCAACCGTAACATTTGAGATTGCGGACTTTGTAAGCTCTGACGGAATAAATTTTACCGTGATGTTCGGTGAAAAACTGCTTCCGTCAGTAGAGCCTTTGCAGGCGATGTAGAACACGCCCAGGTTCAGGCAGTTTACAGAGTTTCCGCCTCCAAGCGATTCTGTAATGACTTTTTCAAAAGCATCGCAGACGGAATAAACCGTGCCGATGTCCAGCTGAGGAACCTTGTTCGCCACAAGCTGAATGACATTCCCGACGGTATGGGTGTTTCGGACTATTCTTCCAACATACTTGTCGGAAGAATCCTTTGAAAAATAGTTGCGCTGTAACTTTACAGACACACGGCCGTTAGGATTCTCAATGGAATCCATGAGATTTGATTTGGCTGCCATAGGGCATTGCCTCCTCTAATATAGAAGATTGTGGCAACGGCTCTTGCATACGGGGGATCAATAATGATAGTATCAAACAACCACATTTGGTATCGTTATCGATGCCGCAAAGTCTGGGAGCCGCTGCCTGTCGCATAACATGCAACTGTTTTCAGACTTTTTTATTTTAATTTTTATGCCGAATATACTATCGGCTTTATTTTCCGCTAATACCCTTCTGCAAGCCATCTGTTCCGCTCTTCCTGCATTTCCTCTTCATATCTGTATTCTTCCTCATAGCTTTTTCGTCTTGGAGAAATCTTTTTTATAAAATCAGCGAATTTCAGCAGAACCGCATTGTCCAAAGACTTGTCCCTGGTCCAATAAGAAACGTATCTTTGAGAATTCCGCCTTAAAGTCTTTATGCGAATTTCAGATGCGGATTCTGACACTCCAAAAGAAGTCTGCAAGAACTCTTTTGTTATGCGGCAGCCAAACGACTTCAGGCGGTTTATTATGGCTTCCGGCATTAAAAGGCAAGATGCAAAATAATTCGCCTCGATTTCGCTTTGTTCATAAAGCTGCTTGAGCTTTGAATCCTTTTTCTTTCTGTATTCTGTAATATGCTCAATATCATGTCCTAGCACAATATGACCGATTTCGTGCGCAATGCTGAATGCAATTCGGACAGAAGGCATATTCTGATTGTAGAAAATGATGTATCTTCCGCAAAACTCGACAGCTTCTGCATCTTTTGAACTGACGACATCATCCGCATTCATTCCTTTCTCTTCTATCCAGGAGAACGGCAGCAACTTTATTGCAATCTCTTTTCCGATTTCGTCCACAAGCAGAAAGCAGTCTAAAGGAAATTTCTTTATTATGCGGGATTTTATCAAAATCTCATTCACACGCTCTTCTATGTCTGTCTTGTAATCTGCTGAAAATTCTCCGTTCACTATTCCCCTCCAAATGCTTCTGTAAACGCGAGGCGCAGAATGCCTTCCGCACGCTCAAGGTCTTTTTCGCCAAGTTTGCTAAGTCCTCTTTGAATCGAGTTTATTTTTGCGTTTGCAACATCCACTTCTCCTATGCCCAATAAATAGTCAGTTGTTGTTCCAAGAACATCACAGATTTTTTCAAGAGTTTCTTTTCTTGGAACAACGCCCCTTGTCTCCCACATTGCGACTCCGCTTTTTGTTACTCCTACCTTATCGGCAAGAGCTTCCTGAGAAAGTTTCCTAGACTCCCGCAGCTCGCGGACTCTCGCCATAAATTTCTCATTTCCCATCTCTTTACCCTGTCTTTAATAAGATACGTCTGGGCAAGGCACGCTTACGCTCAAAACCCTGACCCAGCCGTTTTTAAGTTTTGTATAAACCTTAAATAAATCAAAATGTTCAAATATTTTGAACCTGCATATAATATACAACAGCCAAAACAGGAAGTCAAGAATAAAAATCAAAAAGTTCAATAAGATTTAACCAATATACTAAAACGGAGGCAGTTACTGCACTAAATGGGTGTTGATTAGCGCACTAATTGGGAGACGATTAGTACAGTAAATGGGTGGCAATTACTGCACTAATAAGAAGGCATTTAGTGCAGTAATGGGGAGGCGTTTAGTGCGGGATTTTAGTGGCAATTTGCAGGGAAATTGAATAATGCGGAAAGCGATTATAATTCTTTAGGCTTATTCTGTTCTCTATTGTTATAATCAATATTTTTTTTTTGGTAATAATGAATTTCTACTTGCTTTTTTCTTATGAATATTTTTCCGCGATTGATTTTGTTACGCTTTGCAAAACATTCAAGTCTTTTTGGCTCATTTTCTTCAATAAATCTTCTATTTCCAAAATCTGCGGTGAAACATTGCCAGCCACGCGTTCATCAAGATTTGCCAAATACTCAACACTTACGCCCAAAGCTTTTGCTATTAAAATCGCATTTGAAACTTTAGGTTCTGAAGAGGCTTCTTTCAGATAGCTTTTTATTGTGTTTTCACTTATTCCCGATAATTTTGAAAGCTCTTTAGTTTGAATATTTTTAAAATCCATTAAGTATTTTAGATTCTCGCGAAAATTCATTCCTTAATATGATAAAATTTTATTCATTTTGTTATAAAAACGGATAAATATTCATTCGATAATCTTTATAAAGAGTGATATTTTACTCTCATAAGAATATTTTTTTACCATTCAGGACAAATCAACATGAATCGAGCAGATTAGAAAGGGAATGACCATTGAAGCCCTTGAAGAATCTTTGAGCACGTAGCAAACCCACAAAACAGAGACTAAAGCTATCTCACGGGCTTTAGTCTCTGAAAAGCCAAAAGAAAGTGCCTGCCCCAAAGGAGTACAACATTGAGCGAAAGCTACACGGCATCTTTTCACAATGGCGGAATGGAAAAAGATGGAAGTCTTTCACCGCTTTTTTTCTCCACTTCATAGCCACCAAAAGGCTCTGCCCTTTGGAAACCTGAGAAGGGCAACGTTGCCCTTTCTAATCCTCCGCCAACAAGACTCTGTCTTTTTGGATTATCTGCCAGACGGCCAGCCTTCTGGAGTTCTACTAGCCTTAGCGCACTGATGCGCCATCTTCCTTTCCCCCACTCCGAAATTTAATTTAACAATTTGTTTGGGGGAAATATGAACTACGGATATATTAGAGTAAGCACCGACAAGCAGACAGTCGAAAATCAAAGATACGAAATCAACACATTTTGTCAAAAGCTAAACATTCATATTGATGGCTGGATTGAAGAAACAATCAGCGGAACAAAAAACTTTGACAAAAGAAAACTTGGCGACCTTCTTAAAATTGTTCAAAAAGATGATTTAATTATTTGTGCAGAACTGTCCCGTTTAGGCCGCAATCTTTTTATGATTATGGAAATTCTTCACATCTGCATGAATAAAGAATGTAAAGTCTGGACTATTAAAGACAATTACCGCCTTGGTGATGATATTCAAAGCAAGGTACTTGCATTTGCTTTTGGACTAAGTGCAGAGATTGAAAGAAACCTTATAAGTCAGAGAACAAAGGAAGCTCTAGCAAGGAAAGTTCAAGAAGGAATTGTACTTGGGCGACCAAAAGGGAGAAAAACATCTCCTGAAAAACATAAACTTTATGACAAAGATATAATAATATGTGAACTTTTAATTTTTGGTATATCACAACGAAAAATTTCAAAGCTTTTTTCGGTAGATAGGAACACACTTTCGAGATTCATTTTAAACAGTCCTTTATTAAAAAAATACAAAAAACTGTATGAAAGAAAATGAGCGATTTTGTGAAGCAGAATTCTTGTGATTGTAGTTTCACAACAAAAGAGAGTTGGGTGATTTTATCTCCGATAGAACAAAGTATTAAGAAAAAAATTGAATCAGCTGGTATACCATTAAAGGATTGGGATATTAGTATTAACTACGGAATAAAAACTGGATTTAATGATGCCTTTATTATTTCTGGAGAGAAACGAGAAGAAATCTTAAGCAATTGTAAAACAAAAGAAGAGAGGAAAAAAACTGATGATTTAATTCGACCGATTTTGCGTGGCAGGGATATTAAAAGATATGAATACAATTTTGCAGACTTGTATCTTATAAATACACATAATGGTGTGAAAGATAAAAATATTCCTCGAATTGACATTAAGGATTATCCAGCTATTAAAAATCATCTTGATGAATATTGGGATAAAATTTCCACTCGTGCTGACAAAGGAGATACGCCGTATAATTTGCGTAATTGCGCATATATGGACGAATTTAATAAGCCAAAAATGCTTTGGAGCGAAACAATGCGAGTTCATAAACACAGTAATGAACGATTTCCTCGATTTTCTTTTGATTATAACGGTTTTATAACAGATAAAACTTGTTTTTTTGCTGTAGGAGAAAAATTAGAATGGATTGTTTGTTTTTTAAACTCCTATGTGGGGCAATATTTGTGTTCAAAATATGTGTCAATATTGGACAATGGCGGTTACCTGATGCAGAAAATATACATTGAAAAAATTCCTCTTCCATCCGTTCCTGATAAAATGCTTGATTTATGTAAGAGCCAGATAAAAAAAGCAACAAAAGAAAAGGAAAATGAGATTGATTTAAAAATTTATAATATTTATGGGTTCAACAATGAGGAAATTAAGTATCTGAAATCAATAATTTGATTTATTGCAACAAATTACATCTTTTCAAGGAATTGAATTTCCTCATCCATCAGACCGTAAAGTTCATATACTTTGCGGTCTATTTCTTCTTCATTGTTCAGTTCTTTATTCGAGAACTCCTCGAATAATTTTTCATCAATATTTTGAGGTACAGGTAGTTGTTCTATAAACATTGGTCTATATTCAAAATATCCACCGTTTCTTGTAACTCCAAGATTACGAATATAGTAATCCGCAATCTTTGAATTTAGAATACACAAAAGACTTTCGCTTGCAGGTACAATCATTGTCGCAGGCGCATTTATCATCATTCCGGCTGGTGCAAGTGTATAAGTCGCAGAAAGATTAAGATTTCCCCATACAATTTTTGGCTTATTAAATTCGTCCCAATAACTTATGCTATCCTGTGTTTCAAACCACTTGTTGTTTGTCTTTTTACGAGCTTTAATTTTTTCACCTTTAATTGTATGTTCCTTACCAGTTTGTTCAAGTCGTTCCATTCCAAATGACAGTAGATAATCTTTTACAGCCGGATATTTTTCAATGTCATAATGCTTGGCTGGAAAAGTTGCAATAAGATATAAATCTGCATATTCATACGAATACCGTTTAATATCCCTGCCACGCAAAATCGGTCGTATAAGTTCAGCAGTTTTCTTTCGTTCTATTTCATTTTTACAGTTTGCAAGGATTTCATCTCTTTTTTCTCCGCTTATAATGAATGCATCATTAAAACCTGTAAGAACTCCTCGATAAATATTTATATTCCAATCTTTCAGAGGAGTACCAATTTTTTCAATTTTAGATTTTATACTTTGTTCGATTGGGGAAAGAATAACCCATGAATTGGAAGTGTCAAAATTTGAAATACAAGAATTCTGCTTCACAAAATCGCTCAAATTTGATAAGCCATCTTTTGTAAGGGTTGTAGTAGTACAAGAAAGTGTTTTGCCTTCATTTTTTCCTTTTTCAAAAAGAAGGATATTAGTATCTACGGTTGCACTCTCAAATACTTTAACTCCGGCAAAGTCAACAAGTAATTTTGGATTTACATTTTTTGCAAAATAATCACGCAATTTCTCGCCATATCCAGCACGCATCCATTTATTTGAAGTTATAAAACAAAGCCGTCCTGTAGAATTAAGCAAATTACAACCTTTTTCGTAGAACAAACAGTAAATATCCCCTGTTTTTGCAAAACTCTTGTAGTTTTGAGCTTCATATAGATTAGCAAGTTTTCCACTATCTTTCTGTAACTGGATATATGGTGGATTTCCAATCACAATGTCAAAACCTTCTGCAGTATTAAACATCCATTCTGCATCAAAAAATGGAGATACTGCATTCTGGTCATAAGGATTCCATTCTGCAAGTTGCTCCGCATCTTTTGGCGCAAACATTTTATTTTGTTCTAAAAGGTTAGCAAGCTCAGCTCTTAATTTTCTATCATCTTCACGGCATTTTGCTTTTGCTTCTGCAGTTGGAGCTTTGAAATGTTCATGTCTTTTTTCCTGAATCTCCAATTTCTTTTTCTCAATTTTACCATCAGGATCTGAAAATAAATCATTTTGAGATTTTCTTTCCATGCCAATCAAACTATTGGCGGCAACAAATTTTGTTTCCAAGTTTGGTAGCGGATTAAAACCGTAATTATCAGAAATGCTATCTGTTTTATCTTGCTCACAAATAAGACTGATAAAGAATCTAAGTTTACAAATCTGTACTGCAATTGGTTGAATATCAACACCATAGAGGCATTTTTCAATTAAATCTAATTTCAAACTGTAAAGAGAATTTTTATCTGATGTAACTCCATTACATTTTTGAATAAGATGAACGATTCTTTGCAAAGCTCCCATTGGGAAAGCACCAGAACCACAAGCTGGATCCAGAATTTTCATACTCTTTAATGCGTTTACAATCTCAGCTTTATTATCTGAATTATAACATTCAACATTGTCATTAAAAAGAATCTGTATATTTTCAGAAATCAAATTCTTTACAGTTTTAGAGAGATAATCTTTTATAGACTCATCAACCATAAAACTTACAATTTCACGTGGAGTATAGAAAGAGCCTGAATCTTTACGGGCAGTTTCGCTTGTTTCTGGGTTATATGTACCAAGTAGATTTTCAAATACCTTACCCAAAAGCTCTGGATCAAGAGCGACCTGAACATCACTTGGACTATTTTCTTCAACAGTGAAATTATAGCGGCTCAACAGATGAATTACCCCTTCATGCTCACCATCTTCTTTTTGCCAAAATAAATTATTTGGAATAAAGGCCATCCAATTTGGTTCACGGCTAAAGCCATCTGTAAAGACTTCAATATTCTTTTTATTGTCTTTATCATCTACAAGTTTATCAAGACACTCAAATAAGCCGCCATTTAAGAAAGGTACAGTTTTAAATCGTTCAATTATTTGTGAATTGCTTTCCTTGAAGAAGGTCTTTTCCTTATTGTCCCGATAAAAATTCTTTACGCCAAATTGTTTATTCTTCGAAATACTCTTATCATCAGCAAAAGCACGATCTTCTATTTTCTTATTCAGTGTAGCGAAGAAAAGATTTTGTAAAACAGCATTATAGTAATTTCCATCTTTTTTGCTCTCAGGCTTAAACTCTGTCAAAACCTTATTAAGTTCAGATTCATCGAATACCCATGAAGGCATCAAGTCTTTTTGTTTAATAAACCAAACAAACATTAAGCGAGTGATAAGACGAATAAGATTAAGTTCATTTTTTTCTTTTGTCTGCTCAACATTGTACTTGCCATTTTTATCTTTTGTTGTATCACCAATAGGAAATGTAACATTCTCACATGCCCATTCATACCAGTTGAAAAGTTCATCATAGAACTGTTTTGTAAGTACCTCTACACTGAAAGCATCTGTTAAATCTTTCAAGGTGAGAATATCTTTATGGTCTTCAAGGTAAGTAAATCTATCAGAAATAGTTCTGGCAGGCAAATGTTTTCCAAGAATATACGTATATCGCTTTGCAGAAGTAGAATCCTGAGCATTAACCCTTTTTTCTACGTAAGAAAAACGCCATTCCTGATTTTCAAGTTTCTGGTGATGAAAAATTATCAATGCACCTTCAAACTGATTTATATACTGGCGGACAATAGTCTGAATTCCTACCTTGTTATTTTCAAGTTTTTTATTATCTCCCACGGTAATATCAAAAACTTTAAGTTCGCTTCCAAAAAAATCAAAAGTTGCGGCATGGCGAATTTCTGTAATGTTTGCATTTTTTGCTTTTTCGCGAACTTCAGGTTCATTGGTAAGGACATCATAACCTTGTTCATAATCGCCAAAAACAGGAGATAATGCATCTTTAAGGAAGGTTTCAATTCCACACCAGTCATTTTCAAAAATCGGTCTAAAGTTTGTCATTTTGATTTCTCCTCAAGTTTATCTAATTCGCCAATACTTTCCAAAAAATGTTTTTCTACAAGAGAAAGCCTGTCTTTTTCTTTCTGCTTGTATTTTTTATATTCATCATGAGCTTTATCCAATGCCTTGGTATGTGAAATACGACCAGCCGTTGAAAGTATTTCACGGCGTGTCATTTTAAGATAATCATCGATTGTTTCAAGCCAGTCTTTCATATACATTGGTTCATGGTCTAATGCTCTAACTTCCGCAATGTCCAAATAAGCAGTGACAATTTTATTTAAGGCATCCAGTTCAGATTCAGAAAGATAGTTTTTTGCGACTTCAACATCTGTTTTTTTAATTTCTTTTCCGCTCCAGCTAGTAAGCCCCATATTCTGTTTTTCACTATCGGCACGTTCATAAATGATTTCTGCGGCAGTATGTTTATGAGCCGCCCAATGCATTTTGTTTTGAACTTGTTTAAAAAAGGCAATTGAACTTTCGGCACTGGGATTATAATCTATGCTTGTAGCGTAAATATCAAGAACTTTGCGCCAGAATACTTTTTCACTTGAGCGAATATCCCTGATTCTAGCCAAAAGTTCATCAAAGTAGTTTCCACCACCAAGTTCTTTTAACCGCTGATCATCAAGAGCAAAGCCTTTCTGCATATACTCTTTTAGAATCTTCATTGCCCAGATTCTGAATTGAGTTCCTCGCAATGATTTTACACGATAGCCAACAGAAATAATTACATCAAGATTATAATATTCTACCTGATAGGTTTTCCCGTCAGCGGCAGTTGTTGCAAATTTTGCAACAACTGATTCACTAACATATTCCCCTTCTTCAAATATATTTTTTATATGACGGGAAATCGTAGATTTATCTCTCTGGAAAAGCTCGGCCATCTGGTCTATTGAAAGCCAGACCGTATCATTATCAAAGGTGGCTTGAATTTTTGTTATACCATCCTCAGTGGTATACATTATAAGACTTGTGTTATTTTCCATCTTCTTCCCCAGCTAGTAATAAAATCCGGCAAAAATATAAGCCTCGCCATGCTTCTGCGTATTGACAGTAGTAATGTTTCCAAGCTCCTGTTGTATCATATTTACAATATCTTCATCAGTTACAGGAATGAGCAGTTTATCAGGTTCGCCTAGTTCTGTAAGGAACTTATCCAATCGCTTTGCAATACTTATATTTCCCCCCTTGATGGATTTCAAGGCCTGGCCTATTAAACTCATGGATTCTTTAGAAAGTTTTCCGCTTGTAATCCATTTATTTGCTTTTACAAGTACATTTGTAACATTAACCTTTGCATTTTTAGCTTTGCTTAATTTACTTTCAAATACATTATAAGCATCCAGAGCGGCTTTTCTTTTAGCTTCAATATCTGGAATTGAAGTAAAATCATTTGCAACTGTATCAGTTTTACATTTACATGAATCAAACATATCCATGTAATTTATAACCTGAGCCTGTAAATCATTTGCAACCTTTACATAAACACAGCCATATTTGTTTTTAACTTTTATTGCAAAATAGGTATTTCCTTTTTCATCTTGCAGAACAGGACTAAAGCCTTTTTCTTCCGCATTTTCAAGCTTCTGGATAAAATCATACCGCTCAGGGTTTATATCTCTATATTGTTTTAATTCGGAAATATATTTTTCTTGAGGGCTTTCTTCTCCATCAACAATTGCTTCAAAATTACCTTCTGAAAGCTCTTCTTCCTGACTGAATATCTTTGCATCTTCACCAAACATTGTGTGGAAAGACTGCAATTTAGTGTAGGCATTCTGTACAAGATTAATCTGTTCATCGCCTTGACTAGAAGGATAGAAGTTATAAACATAGATATTTTCGTTTTCACTTCCGATACGGTTTACACGACCGATTCTCTGAATAAGCCTTGTAGAATTCCATGGTGTATCATAGTTTAAAATTGAATTTGCTCTATGCAAGTTGATACCTTCGGCAAGAACTTCTGTTGTAATGATTACGTCATAATCATTTTTCTGTTTTGCTTTATCGTAATTAGCATCAAAATTTTCTTTAATAACTGGCTCTTTTTCATCACGATTAGCCGCAGTAATTACAAGAGGTTCTTTTCCTGTAATATTTTCAACTGCACGGCTTAAAGATTTTACAGTACTGATTGCTTCCGAGAAAATAACGAGTTTGTGCGGAATATTTCTTTCTTTACAGAAAAGGCCGGAACTTTCTCTAAGAGCTGACTTGAATCTGTCAAATTTCGGATCATAATCATTTTCATTCCAACGGTCTACAAGGTCATTGATTTTTTCTAAATCCGTTTTTAGATAGTCAATGTATGTTTTCTTATCAGAACCAAAGGTCTTAAAATCTGCACAATTATATTCGGCATTCTGATTCTTTTCGTTTTTGCCTTCTTTATTTAGTTTTTCTATTCTTGCCCTTATGTCGTCAAAACAAGTTTCAAGTGTTATTACTTTATCAGGATTTTTTTCTTGTTTTTCTTTAATGTTCAATTCCTTATTCACATCAATCTGAGGGCAAATAAAAATTGTGTCATTTTCCCACATTGTTATCATGTTTTGAGTATATCTTTGGAAGTTTCTCAAAGATTCCTTGAAGGCTTCAAAACTACTTTCGAGACGCTTTACAAGAAGAATCTGCATAATGCGGGCAAGCTGATTTGATGAACGTTGAGCCGTCATGTTTCTTCCTGAATAAACCTTATCGTATTTACTGTCGAGAAACATTGTCGCTCTGTATCGATAATAGCCAAGACCTTCTGTCGCAAACATTTCTCCTTCTTCAACTTTTGGAGCAATCATGTTCATTGTATCAGAAAAAAGCTGAGCAAGTTTTTTGTCCATTGTGTAATACAGATTTTCAGGGCCATGAACAGTCGGAAATTTTAAATCATCAGAATAATGCTTTTTTATATCTGTTCTTGTTCGTCTGACAAGAATATCACTTAAAACCTTCTCGCGAACTTCTTTTGAAAGCTCTATCAATTGTTTTTTAGTATTCGGGTCAGAGGTAAATGAAGATTGCTCAATTCCCAGACCTTGCTTTTTTGAATGAATAAGCAAGGCATATTGTCTATTTACATCTGCAAAGAAATGCTCCAAATCACGGCCTTCAACCTTTTCAAATGAGGAGTTTTTTGGTTCATGTTCAAACAGATAAAGCTGGTTCTGTATATCACGTGGACTGTTATTTTGCATTGTAGCAGAAAGCAAACCAATGAAAGGATAATATCCAGTCCTTGCATTTACACTTTCAAGATACTCAGTAAGTGCAATGTACATTTCAGTTCCAGCATTGCGGAATTTATGACTTTCATCAATGATTACTAGACCATAGTTTTCTGCATCTGTTGAGAAAGTTTTCATATCAGGAGTCATTTCCTTGACTGCCTGTTTTTTATCGTCACAAGATAATGTAAATTCTTCTTCCTCGGTAGCATCCTCTGCTTCGCTTAACTCTTCCTCTGAAAAATCATCCGAAAGATGATTAAGACTACCTGTAGTTAAAAATTTTACATGTTCTTCTATTTTGTCTGTCTGATTCTTATCGAACTTCCTAATTGTATCGACCCATGAAGACTTAATTGCAGGAGGAACAATAATCAATACTTTGTCAGATTTACCCAAAGATGCGGAAACATCAATATAATATTTGATTAGTAAAATACCAACTACAGTTTTTCCCAAACCTACAACATCACCCAGAGCAAAACCACCGTGTTGAATCATATATGAATAACACTGCTGAACGGCATTAAGCTGATATTCAAGCGGTTTTATATCTTCTGGTAAATAGCCAGTTAAAATAGATTTAAAATTAGCATCCGTAATCATGCCAAATTTATCTTGTAGTAATTTTATGTAGTTTTCATAAGGAGTAAGTTTTTCTGGAGTTACGGGAACAGGAGTTATCTTTGGATTAGTTTTTGCTTTTGTTCCAACAGGAGAATTTCCTACTTCAATTACAAATTCTTTTGTCCAATCCTTAGACAGATTCCATTTTTCATTGAACCAGTAATAGTGACCTTTAAATGGACTATACTCATCTGGTTTTGCCGTGATATGAGAAGAGTCTATATCCAAGAAGTTAAGTTCTGAATTACCTTCCAGTCCCATCTTTGTAAAGTTGCTACTTCCAATGATTCCACAAGTTTTTCCTTGTGTACTCATGAAGATGTAACATTTTGAATGAAAAAACTGATTTTCATCATCTTCATTCATTTCAAAAATATGAACTTGAATTTTAGGATTATCACCAGAACAATTATCAATAAGCATTTTTGCGGCCTTCTGATATTGTTCATCATTCATTTCGACGTTCTGTAAATCAATTTTCAAATAATCCTGAGGATAAAGCTTCGCATTTTTATAAGCATCCGCAGTCAAATCTTTTTTGAACACATTTGGATCTTTACCAATCAGAAGCCTAAGTTTTGTGTTATTACGAGACAAGAAACTAATAAGAGAATCTGTAACAAGGGAAGTTCCCTTTAAATCCCAATATCCTGTAGCAATACAGATTTCATTTATTTCAGGCATTGAAATAATTTCATTCAATGTATCTACAAGCTTAAGTTTAGGTGAATTGTCTACAAGTGTATTTCCAAACATTTATGCGTTCCTATCTTGTCTAAGAAAGATTGTCATGTTATCAAGTGGTATTTCAAAGAAGTTAAGCAAATCAACTGCAAGCTTCATTAAATCATTTGCGCTTCTATTTGTTTCAACATAGAAGCCATCTAAAACCTTACACGGTTTACGAAGTTCTTTTGCAGAAGCTGAGTAGTACTTTTTATTTTGCTTTGAAATAAAGTCAGGATTATCAGCCAATGATTTCAATTTTGACAAATCTTTCTTTCCCAAACATGCAACAAACTGAACATATAACTGAGACCAGCAATTCATATCTGGATATGCGTAGCCATCAAAGATAAATGCCGTAGGACGCTTAAAAGTAAAATCCTCTGTAATTTTATGAGGAGTATCCTTATTTAGTTCTTTAATAATTCTCTGGTTTTCTGATGAAGTCTGCTCAACTTCCTTAGGAGTGTCTTCTACTTTGATTCCCGTAAACTGAGATATTAACGCAGAAATTTCCTGAGAGTTCAGTGCAAATTGGTCTAAAAGTTCAAGATATTTTACTTGAAATGAGGCCGCAGTCTGAACTTCTTCAACGCTTGAATGATCTAGATTCTGCCAGATATAATCCTTAAGAGCTAACATGTCTTCCTGAGTATTTGCAAGGCTTGTTAGTATACGATTTATTTTCTCCGTTCCGTTTTCCATTTTATTCATCAAAAACCATTTTACACTATAGACATGCCAAAGAATGACACTATAAAAAATTCTTCGACACTAAATTTAAATAATTATAGCACAAAATTGACACTTTTTAGAGATTTGTTTAGGAAATATTTCATCTTCTTTCTATATATGCAGATACGAGATTCCTTCCTCGACCTATCGCCATTTTAGCAACCGACACCTACTTAAAGTACTCACTTTAAGTAAGAAATATTGCACCTTATAGCCGAATTACTCCAGACACCAACAAAACCCTTGAAAAATCGGGAATTTTGGGTTATTTTCTAAGTATCTGGCGGTTAAAATACCGTTTGTACCTACTTTTATCCGAACTAATCCAATCTACGTTGCCAAACTGATTATCGGCGACAACTATCAGGCTCTGCAAAACCTTCTGATTCAATACAGAGGCAAAATCGACGTGATTTATATTGATCCGCCCTACGGAAAAGACAGCATGGGCGAGTTCTCAAAGACGAATTACAACAACGCCATAACAAGAGACAATCTTCTTTCTATGCTTTATCCGCGGCTTGTACTGGCACGGCAGCTTCTTTCTGACGGGGGCGTGATTTTCTGCAGCATAGACGACAAGAATCAGGCTTACGTGAAATGCCTTTTTGATGAGATTTTCGGGGAAGAGAATTTTATCACATGCTTTACTCGTAAAACAAAATCATCAACTGGAGATGATGGCAATGGAACGAATATTCAGCATGACTATTTACTTGTTTATGGAAAATACAAAAACAATGTATTTCTCTTAGGAGATGAAAAAAGTTTTGAGAATTATAAAAATCCTGACAATGACCCGAATGGAGAATGGTGCTCAGGAGATCCTAGTGCAAAAAGCGGAGGAGATTCAACTTATTTTCCGATAAAAAATCCATATACACAAAAAGTTGATTATCCTCCAGAGGGTAGGTTTTGGGCTTTCTCAAAAAACACAATGAATATATAAAAGAAGGTCGTA